>Ga0164313_10004381_pt1 | contig 12577 bp, 8 predicted proteins | sample GuaBasSedimGuay4_FD_113735 | JGI IMG/M metagenome (GOLD analysis project Ga0164313, IMG submission 113735) | Subseafloor sediment microbial communities from Guaymas Basin, Gulf of California, Mexico - Guay4, Core 4569-4, 0-3 cm | ecosystem: Environmental > Aquatic > Marine > Hydrothermal vents >... | reverse complement strand
GCGTAATGCAGCGATTCGAGAGTCCATCGGTAAGCCGTGTGCGTGAAAAGCGCACGCACGGTTTGAAAGGGGGCCCTACCTTTGCTGCGCCTCCGGCACAGGAAAGGTAGGGTCTACCAATGGATGGCGTAGCTGGGATAGACATCGACGGACACGTCGAGGCCCTCCGGGAGCGAGGCTTCACGGTGCTCCCCGGACTCCACCGCGAGGAGGACGCGCACGCCGTTCGGGCCTGCCTCCTCGACCTTCATGGGTCCATGGAGTCACCTCCCGGCGGAGATCCGTCTCACCCGGCGCTGCGTCCGGGGGTCGAGGTCAGCCCCGCAGGCATGGTGTTTCACCGCCTCGCGGCCGAGCGACCCGACATCGTCCCCCGGCTCCTGCACCCGACCGCGGTGCAGGTCGTCCGCGGGCTCCTCGGTGAGGACATGTTCCTCGAGCTATTGGCCGGGGTCGTGAGCGACCACCACCGACCCTTCTTCGAGTGGCACACCCACGTCGGCGGTGTCGACGATGAATCCACCGGCTACAACCGGGAGTTCCCGACGTTCACCAGGTCCGAGCGCGTGACCATGCTGCACTACGTCGAAGGCCTGACCGACGACAACGGGCCGCTCCTCGTCCTGCCTCGCCGCGTCGACGAAGGTACCGAGCCCCCGTATCCCACGTCCCAGGAGCAGTGGCCCGGGCAGGTCGAGCTGCTCTGTCCTCCGGGGAGCGTCGTGATCCTCGAGCAATCGACCTGGCACGCCGCCTGCCGTCGCAAGACCCCCGGCCTTCGGCTCTACACGGGGTTCTACTTTGCGGCAGCGGGTGCGGCCAAGAACCCGGTCTTCGACGAAACGCTCCGCGACTACGCAGGTAGCGACGCCCTCTTCCGTTCCGTCCTGGCGGGCCCGCCGGCCGTGTAGCGAAGGACCTTCAGTCGCCGGTCTTCACCGGCAAGCGGCGCTTTGGGCGCCGGCGCACGGAGTCGGGCCCGACGGGGCCCTTGCGCAGGTCGAGCATCATGCCGCCGGGGTCCCGGGCCTCGACCGACTTCACTGCCCCGGCCACGATCTGCCGGAGGAGTTCCTGGTCGCCCTCGGCGTTGCGGTAGTGCACGTTGAACGAGGGGGTGCGGACCAGGGCAGGGCCGTCTTCGTCCCGTGCTTCGAGCACGATGTCTACTCGCGATGCGCCGTGCTCGAACCGATAGGTGCACGACCGACGCTGGAGGACGAGGTCGGTGAGCACGGCGCCGGTGGCCTCGGCGACTCCTTCGACGAGGGCTGCCCATTCTTGGTGCGCACCTTCCCGTGAGCTGTCGGAGCTCGGGGTGCCGACGGTGCCGAACCCGGGCTGGTCCGAGCCGAAGATGAGCCCATCTTCCTGCTCCTGCCACGGGGTCGTCCGGGGGTAGGCGACGAGCAGCTCCTTGTCCCACCCGAACTTCTTGATGTAGGCGTGGGTGAGGCCGAGGCAGCTCTCGGCGTACTCGCACTTTGCTTCGTAGAGGCACGCGAACTTCGGATAGATGTCGTAGAATTCCTCGACGATCACGACGTCGGGCTGGGCGTTGTCGAGGGTTTCGCCGTGGTCTCCGAGCAGGCACCGGGGCATGTACTTCACCAGCACTTCGATCTCGTGCTTCGCGCAGCCGTCGAGGGCGCCTCGGAGGGCCGGCGCGAGCTCTGCCATCGGCGCCAGGAGCCCTCGTTCATCACCGGGGTCTTCCATCGGAAGGTAGTTCCAGAACTCCATGCGTGAGGGCGCGAGGGGCGCCACCGTCTCGACGATCTTGGACAAGACGTCTTGGTTGAGCGTGATGAGCACGGTGTTGGTCATCAAACACGCGCCGAGGTCGACCACGTTGCGCATGCCCGCCATGGCTTCGTCGAAGCTCCCGGAGCGCTGGGAGATGTAGTCCTGGGTCTCGGCGTCGTGGCCGTGGAGGGATACGAAGAACTCGGTGACTCCGGCATCGACGAGGGACCGGGCGTAGGCCGAGTCCGCGAGGAGGCGTCCGTTGGTCTGGAGGCGGATCTCTTCGAAGCCGCCGGACTCGCGGGCGTAGGCGACGTAGTCGAAGAGCTTCTCTTCGAGGGTGATCTCCCCTCCGGTGAAGGTCACCCGGCGGTAGCGACGGTTCTTGGCGTTGTCGTCGACGGCGCGTTGGAACAACTCGAAGGGGATGCCCTTGAAGTAGTTCATGCCCTCCTGGACGATGCAGAAACGGCAGGCGCTGTGGCAGCGGAAGTCCACCGTGACCGTGAGGTCCTCGAAGCGCGTCGGCTCGAACCGTCCCTTGTAGGTCTGCATCAGAGGGTCCCGTAGTAGCTCGTCTTCGGGTACTCGAGGGCGCCGTCGGGCCCACGCCGGTAGTCGACGCCGACGTCGAAGTAGAGATGCTCGAAGGACTCCTTCTGCTCTCGGACGAAGCCGACCAATTCGTCCGGGTAGGAGAAGCGCTCGAAGAAGAAGAGCAGTTGGTCGACGTCGATGCCCGAAAAATAGATAGCGTCCCTATCTCGCTTCTTCGATACGCAGATCTTCTTGCAGGCGAAGAGCTCCGGGATGAGCACTCGCGAAAGGGTGCGTGGGTCTTTGTAGTCGACGAAGACGCTGGCCTCGAGGAGCGAGAGGACCTCGTCGATCTCGGTCTTGGGCGGCATGAAGCGGTAGGTGTTTTCGAGCTCCGAGCGGCCCCGGGACACGCTGTAGCTCCGGCCGGCGTGGGCCTCTTCGCCGGTCAGGTAGAGATTGACCGTGTCGACCGACCCGCCCCGGTTTTCGGCGCGCACGTCGAAGCTCGCCATCACGTAGGGCGTGGCCTCGTCGATGGCGGGGGTGATGGTGAAGTAGGGCGCCATCGCCTTCGTGATCGAGCTGAGGGTCGCCTCCGGGGCTTCCTTCTGGGGGTCGTAGAAATAGAGCTCCCAGAAGAGCGCGGCGCCGTCCCATTTGATGCCCCAGACGGTCAGGTCGCGGCCGACGTGCCCCTGAATCGCTCGGAGGGGCTCGGTGAGGGCGTCCTGGGCGCCGCCGACGGTCAGCGAGTGGAAGAGCAGGTTCTCGCTCCGCAGCTTGCCCTTCCACGGGCGTCGAGGCCGATAGGGTTCGAGGCAGTAGTCGAAGTAACGGTCGGTCTCGGTCGCTGGAGCGAGCTCGAACATGCGTCACCCACGCTACCTGTGGAGGGCGATGGCGGCAAGGAGCAGCTGTGGCCTGGGGCAGCCGTCACGAGGGCGGGAGTGCGCTTTTGACTATGCCGCGGCACCCCCGTAGCTTTCGAGATGGTGATGAGCGATGCCCCGTGAGCGCCGAGTTGCCTTTCTCGCGAGGGATCTCGTTTGGGGAGACGTGTCCGGTGGGTCTCTGCCGTTCTCCTACGCATCGAGGAAGCTCGACGCGTCGCTGAGGAGCGCCCCGGGTCTGGGCGACGTGGCGACCGCCAACATCGACCTCCGGGAGGACGAAGCCGAAGCGTACTTCGAGGCGATACGTGAGTTCCGGCCCACCCTGGTGGCGGCGTCTACCTACATCTGGTCGATCGATCTATTCACCAAAGTAGCCGAGCTCGTCCGCCGCTGGGACGACAGCGTGCGCTTCGTGATGGGAGGGCCCGCGGCCCGGCCCTCGGTCCTCGGTCTCGCCCCCTACGCGTCCCGCGCGCCCTACGTCGATGCGCTGGTCAAAGGGGAGGGCGAGGAGGTGATTCGGGACCTGGCCCGTTTTCACCTGGACGACGACTGGCAGGAGCGGGTGCCCGGCCTGACGGTGCGCGGCCCCCTCGGCTATCGCCGCTCCGGCGAACCGATTCGCCCGGCCCTCGACGAGTACGCTTCGCCGTATCAGTTGGGCATCGTGCCGCAGGCCAAGCACGGGTTCCTCGAGACCTTTCGCGGCTGCCCGATCAGCTGCGCGTTCTGCCAGTGGGGTGAGGAGCGGGCGGACCGCGTCTACTCGGCTGAGTACATCGCGTCCCACCTTCGCGGACTCGCCGCCGCTGGGGTCACCTCGGTGAACGTCCTCGACGCGGCCCTCAACCTCAGCTCTCGTGCGTTTCGCAATCTCGTAGAAGCCGAGCGCGAGGTGCAGGTTCTTCGAGACCGTCAGGTCCTCGGCCACATCTACCCGACGTATCTGAAAGAGGAACACCTCGAACTTCTATCGACCTTTGGCAAGGCAGAGCTCGCGGTGGGGATCCAGAGCTTCGACGCGGAGGTGCTCCGGCGCCTCGGGCGCCCCTTCGACATGATTCGCTTCGAACGCATGCTGCGCGAAATCGAAGGGCGCTTTCACCTCAACCTCGAGCTCATCCTCGGACTCCCTGGTGACGACCCGGCTTCCTTCCGGCGAACCTTCGACCGCGCCCTCGAGATGGACGCGACGGTGCGGGTCTTTTACTGCCTCGCCCTTCCGGACGCGCTCTTGGATCGGGCGGCCGAGTTCGATGTCGACTTCGATCCCGTGACCTTTTCCGTGCGCTCGTGTCAGGGATGGAGCGCTTCAGAACTCGCGTCCGAGTGGGACCACGTTCAGCGCACCGCGGCGACGATGTACCGACCCAATCTCGGATCCAATTGGGTCGATTTCCGCACCCGTCGAGCCGCAATCACCGCGGGCGCCGGGGTCTACCCCGTCGCCGCCCTCGACGAAGCGCGGATCGGACGCCTCCGGGCGGCTGCTCGTGAGGCGGACGAGAGTCTCCGCCTCGACTCGGTTCGCTACGAGGGCCCATCCTTGATCTTGAACTTCGACGGGGGAGAGCTGATCGTCGAGGTCCGCCGCGCGGTTCCCGGGCAACCCCGCTTTGCCGAGCGCGATGGTGTGGCGTATTCCCATCGCGGCGAGCTCTCTCGCGATGGTGCGGGCCGACTCCGGGCATGCATCGAGCATCTGCATGCTCATATCGAGCCCAGCCTGCCACAGCGTTCGCCGTTGGACGCGGCTCTCTGAGGCGGTGAGGGTGACGGCCATGTCAGACCAGAGCATCGACCTGCGACGAGAGATCCCCCGGGTGGTGGCGGGGGCGACGGACAGCGCCGTGAGGGTGGGCCGCGTCTGGGTCGACGACGGGACCCTCTGCCTCGCGATCGCTCCCTTGTCCGTCGTCCTCGAAGTGGCCATGGCCTCGGACGGCGGACGCGCCTACCGAAACGAGGGGGCGTACGCGTTCGCTTACCGGGCGCCCGGGGGCTTCTTCTCGCGGGACCAGATGAAGCACTTGGACCGGGCGATCGTAGCCGTCGCGCCGGTCCTCGCGGCAGCGGAGTTCGACCCTCGGCGCGATGCCCTCGCGACCGACCTCACGGGCATGCCGGACTTCCCGACCCCTTACCACCGGGACCATCTTCGGCGGGAGATGGCGCTCCCGACCGAGACCATCGAGGCCTATCGACGCGACGGACACGTCCTGGTCCGCCGTGCCCTCCACCCCGACGTCGTGCGCGCCGCAGAGCCGCACCTCTCCGAGGCTCTCGAACGCTGGTGGCCCGAGGGCCTCGCCCCGGCCCGGGAGCGCGCGGATGCCTACGCGCGGTCCTTCACGCAGATCACCGACATCGGACAGAAAGAACCTCGCGTGGCGGTGTTCAGCCGGGCGCGTCGGGTCCTCGCCATGGCCGCTCAGCTGATGGGGGTCGATGCGGTGCGGGTGTTCTGTGAGGACTGGCTCATCAAGGAGCCGGGGGCCTCGATTACTCCATGGCATCAGGACGCTGCGGTCTTCCCCTTCGACGCCGAAGCGACCATCACCTGCTGGATTCCCCTCGGCCAGGTCGGCGAGGGCCAGGGGCTCCTGCGCTTCGCTCGGGGCGCCCAGCGCATCGGCCTCGCGGACATCGAGAACATCAACGACCGGAGCGAGCGAGAGTTCACGGACATCATCCGGGACCACGGCCTCCCGGTGGACGACCTTCCGCCGGTGTTTCCCGGCGACGTGAGCTTTCACGACGGCCGGACCATCCACGGCGCCTACGAGAACGTTGGCGACACACCTCGGGTCGTCCTGGCAATTCATTGTTTCGCGGACGGGGCGACAATCAAAACGCCGAAGACGCCGAAGATGAGGGAGATCCTCGACCACGCGGCCCCCGGCGCGGCACCCGGGGACCCGGCGGTATCGGAGCGCTGGCCCCGGGTCTACGGCAAGGACGATTTGCTTCCCGAGACGCCTACCATCGAAGTCGAAGGTGACGCCGGTGACGCCTTCGAGCTCGAGGCGACCAATCTCGAAGATGGAGTACCGGTGCATCTCTTCGTCTCGTCGGGGCAAATCCATCGCCGGCCGATCGCCGGGGCCCGACCCCTCGCTCCTCAGGGGGGCTTCGTCACGTCTGGCCTGGTGCAAAGTCACGGCCACGTGAGCTATCCGCACACCAAGGAAGATGCGGTTGGAACCGAAGCGTGGATGAACGAACGCCGCGCCGAGTACGCGGCGATCGGGGTACTGACCATCCGTGACATGGGCGCCGTCGACGACGCCATCTGTCGTCTCGTCGACGTGCCTGGTCTGCCGCGGGTTCACGGTTGTGGGACCATGATCCTCCGGAACGCGGATTGGCCTTTCACCTGCACCGAACCCGATGGCCTGGTTCGGGCCTGCGCCGCCCGGGTCGAGGCGGGGGCCCGGTGGGTGAAGGTCTTCGCGGATTTCACCGACGACTATCGGGGCCGCGAGAACTCGGGCTTCACTGGGACGGACGAGGTCTCCTACCCGAGGGAGGTGCTCGCCGAGGCGGTGCGCATCGTCCACGGGCTCGGGGCCAGGGTCGCGGCTCACGCCTTCACCCAGGCCGGTGCCGAGGTCGCCCTCGCCGCTGGCGTCGACTCCATCGAGCATGGCTGGGGGCTCACCGAAGAGCTCGTCGACCGCATGGCGGAAGAGGGGGTCGCCTGGGCGCCCTTGGTCGGTATCGCGACGCCCATGTGGCGGGTCGCCCACCGGGACCGGCAGCCCGAGAGGGCGGCTTGGATCGAGCAGGTCATGGAACGCCTCGCGCGGCTCTTGCCGCGCGCCGAAGCCCGAGAGGTCACGGTGCTAGCGGGCACCGACCTCTTCCCGGAGGTCACGGTGGCCGATGAGGTGGCCCAGCTCATCGAGCTCGGCCTGTCGCCCGCCGCCGCCGTCGGAGCCGCCTCTTGGGTCGCCCGGACCTACCTCGGGGAGCCGGGTCTGGAAGACGGCGCCCCGGCGGACCTCGTGGTCTTCTCCGAGGACCCCCGGCGCGACCCGACGGTGTTGCTCACGCCGACGCACATCTTCAGCGCCGGGCGCGAGGTCGTTCCCCTGGTGGGCCACGTTCGCCCGAGTTATCGGACCTTCCGGCAGCGCCAAGAACACTGAAGGAGCGCTATGGGAGCGCCATGGGAGCTCTATGGGAGCGCCATGGGAGCGCATCCCGGTCACCGTGTCATAGTATGCGTGCCCATGAGTGACGAACGGCCTGGCGACGGCGCTCCTTCTTCGAACGGTCTTCCTTCTACGAGCGCCGACGAGCCGACGAGCCGACGTGTTTTCATCAAGACGACGGCGGCGGTCGCGGCGGCGGCGGCGATCGGTTGTTCCATCGACGAGCCAACCGTGCTCCCGGCGGACTCGGGTCCCGCCCCCGATTCGGCTCCGCCCCCGGACTCCGGCACGCCGGACTCGGCCGTCGATGGCGGAGACTCCGGCGACGGTGGTCCGGACCCGGTCGAGCCTCCCGAGTCGACACCGGAAAACACCGACGACTTCGGGCTCGGCGTCTCGAGCGGGGACGTGACCCACGAAGACGCGATCATCTGGACGCGCTACAGCGGGGGCTCGGGGTCGCTCACCATGGCCCTTTGGGAGATGGACGGAGACGACTACCTTCGGGTGGTCGCCGAGGGGGAGATCGCGCCGGCCAGCGGTGGCTTCATTCACGTCGCGGTGACGGGCCTCGTCGGAGGCCGGCGTTATCGGTACGCCTTCTTCGAGGTCCAAGCAGACGAGCGCACGAGGCGAAGCCCGATCGGGCGCTTCCGGGCGGCCCTCGCCCCGGGACAGCAAGAGAACATCATCCTCGGCGCCTGCTCGTGCACCGAGAACGGGCGCCCCTTCGATACCCTCGTCCGTGCCGGCGAGCGCGATGACCTCGACGTCTTTTTGTTGCTGGGCGATACGACCTACAACGACGGCGCGATCACCCGAGAAGAGATGCGAACGCGATGGGCCCAGAACCTCGGCGCCGCCGGGTACCTCGAGGTCCGGCAAAAGACGAGCGTGCTCGCGACCTGGGACGACCACGAGGTCGAAGACAACTTCAACCCGGAGTCCGCCGACATCGAAGTGGCCCGCGAGGCGTTCTTCGAAAACCTCCCCCTCCGTCGCGACCTCAGTGAGCCCGAGCGCATATGGAAGTCGATCCGCTGGGGCGACACCGCGGAGATCTTCGTCCTCGATTGTCGCAGCGAACGACGGCGGACGACCATCGGTACCACCGACATCTACATCTCCGTGGAGCAGATGGAGTGGCTCAAGGCGGGCCTCGCCGCCAGCTCCGCGGTCTTCAAGCTCATCGTGAACTCGGTGCCCATCACCGAATACCCATCGCTATTCGATCCCGCCCTCGACGACCGCTGGGAGGGGTACACCCTGCAGCGCGAGGAGATCCTCTCTCACATCGACGACGGCAGCATCACGGGGGTCCTCTGGGTGTCCGGGGATTTTCATTTCGCGAGCGCCCAGCGCGTCTCTCCAGCGGGGCAGGCCGGGGCGACGCAGATTGAGATACTCGTCGGCCCCGGTGCCAGCCACGGCAATCCGGCGGCCTTCGCCCTGGGGGGCGAGCCGCAGTTCGACTTCGTCGCGGAAACCGATAACTACGTGACCATGGAGCTCATGCCCGCAACAAATACGATCCGAATGAGCTGGATCGACCGAGAAGGCACCGCCTTCGAGGTCCGCGAATACGTGGTCTGACTTTCGGGCGTCTACTGGCTTTTCCCGTCTGGCCTCGGTAGGCCATACTGGCGCTCCCATGGATGGCATGCGCGAGCGGGCATTGAGCCTCGGACGGCAGGGGCTCCCGGTGCTGAAGCTCGGCGCCCGGAGGGCTTTGGGCCGGAAGAGCCCTTTCCAGGTCACCTTCTCGGTGACCAACCGTTGCAACTTCAAGTGCGTCTATTGCGACATCCCGTTGCAGAAGCGCGACGAGATGGACTTCGGCGAGTGGCGTGACGCCATCGACGAACTGCGCGCCGCCGGCATGGGGCGGGCCAGCCTCATCGGAGGTGAGCCGCTGATCCACGACGACATCGGCGCTATCATCGACCACCTGAAGCGCCGCGAGGTGCACACCGCGATGAACACCAACGGCTGGCTGGTGGAGGAGCGCATCGAGGATGTGCGGCGCCTCGACCTGTTGTGCGTCACCCTCGACGGTCCCCGGGAGGTGCACGATACCCAGCGCAGGGCGGGGTCCTACGACAAGGTCATCGAGGCCCTCGGGGCGCTCCGGCGCGTGGGCGTGCCCGCCGTCACGATGAGCGTCGTGACGCCGGCCGGCGCCGAGACCATGGACCACGTCCTCGCGGTCGCCGAAGACCATGGTCACAAGGCGTTCTTCCAACTCGAGCACGACAAGAGCTGCGACGTCGCGGCGGCGATTTCGCCGCGAATCAGCGACCGGGGCGTCGCGGACGTCGCGGGGCGCCTCATCGACGCGAAGCGCGCCGGGCGCCCCGTGGGGAACTCCTTCGCCATCCTCGAGGCGCAGCGCCAGCGCCGCTACCTCGGAGGGTGCGACACATGCTACGCGGGGCGGTACTACGCCTATGTGCTGAGCGATGGGACCATCGCCCCGTGTCTCCTGACCCAATGGCAGCAAGAGACGGGCAATGGGCGGAGCCGCGGATTTGCTCGGGCGTTTCAGGAGATGGCGGCGCCCACCGGGCCGGGCTGCAGCTGCGTGCCCACCCACGAGGTCAACCGCGTGCTCGCCTTCGACCCCCGCGCTCTTTGGCACGCAATCGAGGTGACCCTCGCGCTGCCGCCCACGGGGCTATGAGCGTCGAGGCCGAAGGCGCGTTGGCGCGGCCCGCTCGGGTCTTCGGCGCACTGCGCATTCGCCACTGGGTGCACTTCCTGGTTCTCCCCTTCGCAGGGCTCGAGCCCTCGGCGCCCCAGGGCCTCGGCGCGGCGCTGCGCGGGGTTGGTATCGCCTTCTTCGTCCTCGCTTTCGGCTACTTGCTCAACAGCATCGCCGACCGCTCCATGGACAGGAGCGTCGCCAAAAATCCCCTCGCCGTCGGGCCGGCGCCCGGTGCCCACGCCCACGCTCTCCTCTTGCTCTTGGCGGCGAGCGCGGTGGGGCTCTCCTTCGCCGCGCCGCCGGTGGTCGTCGTCGCGACTCTGGTCTGCCTCCTGTCTGGCCTCGTGTACTCGGTGGGCCCGCGCCTCAAGGGCCTGCCGGTCGTCGGCATTTTCTTGAACGTCACGAACTTCGCTCTTTTCCGCTGGGTTGGGGTGGCGGCTCACCCGGGGCCGAGCTTGCCGACCTTCACCATCGTCTTCTCTCTCCTGCTCGTGCAGAACCAACTACTGCACGAGGCAGCCGACCGCGAGGACGACGCCCGGGGCGGGCTCGCGACGACCGTTCGATCCCTCGGCGTACCGGCGGCCTCTGTGGCCTCGGCCGGGCTCGGCTTGACCCTCGCGTTGAGCGTAGCGGTGAGCGACGGCGCGGCCTGGGCCGCCTGGGCCGCCTGGGCCGCGGTGGTGGTCTTTGGGGGGCTCTTCCCGTGGCTTCTCTCCCGCGTCGGTGCCACGCCGAGGGCGGCGGTTCGGGTTCGGATAGCCCACCGCTTCGCGAGCGCCGCGTTCGGCGCTCTCCTCTTCGTGCTTCTCCGCGCCTGAGGGCGCCTCGTCACCCATCGGCGGTGACGGGCCTGAGCTCGTCGCTGCCGAAGAGCTCGAGGTAGCCCCGCCGCAGCCCGAAGCAACGGCCGAGGAGGTCGCAGCGCTGGCAGGCATCCGTCGCGACGAACTCGCCGCGATCGAAGCCCTCGGGGATGGTGGCGAGGTCGGCGGAGCGCGAAAGCTCCTCGGGAACCAGGCACAGGGGCACCCCACACATCGACTCGAACCCGGTGACCGTCACCCCCAGCTCCTCGGCGCGACCGAGGCCTCGGGCGAGGCTGGGCAAGATGTCCGAGTACCGGGGGATGAGGGCACGGGTTCGGGGGACGACGTCGGTCGAGGGGGCGACGAACGAGACGACGACCTGGGCCCCGGGCCAGCGCGCTGCGACCAACGCGACGTAGTCGGGGAAGTCGTCTTTGTTCATTTCGCAGAAGACGAAGTTGATGAGAACCCGTGTGTCGAGGGCGGCGAGGGCGTCGAGGCCCCGGACCGTCTGGTCGAAGGTGCCCGGGGCTTGGGTGACCACGTCTGAGATCTCGGCGCGGCTCCCGTGGAGCGATACGAAGAACTGGTCGACCCCCGCGGTGATCAAAGCTCTCCCGAATTCGGGGTCGCCGAGGCGGACCGCGTTGGTCTGGAGCTCGAGCTCTGGGGCGCCTGCATTTTTGCCGAGCCTCAGGTATTCGACGAGCTTCGGATTCAGGGTGGGCTCGCCCCCGGAGATGACGAGGACCTCGCCGCGGCCGGCAATTTCGGTGATGGCGCGGCGAATGGCGCCGTCATCCGCCGCTGGCAGGTGGGTCGAGACGAAACAGAAGTGGCAGGCCTGGTTGCAGCGGAAGTTGATGCGCACGATGCCCGCCGCGAGGGACTCCCCGCCGGGGCGGCGGTAGATGTCCTCCTGGACCAACTCCCGTTCGATCTGCTCCTCGACCGAGGAGATGATGCTGAGCCGGCGCCGCACCCGGTCTTCGGTGATCGGCGTCATGGGCAGCGCCTTGCTTTCGCCTTCGCTCATCCCTGCGCCTGCGCCGAGGGCGGCGAGCGGCACCCCGGGGCATCGGTCGGCGACGGCGCATCCGGCGCAGGCCGCGACGCGTCGGTACGCTGGGCGCTCGGCGCCCCCCGGGGTGAGGGAAAAGAGGTGGGAGATGCGCGCCGGTCGCGCGAAGAAACACGGCGGGACCAGCGAGTCGGGGGAGAGGTGCACCGGCAAGTCGGCCCGGCGGCACGCGGCCTCGACCTCGGAGATGACCTCGGCCATCTCCGAGAGGCTCAGGAGCTCCCGGCCATCGGGGGCCTCGGTCGGGGCGCTGAGGCGCAGGCAGGCGAAGGGCGGCTCACTCTCGGCGAGGGCCCCGGGGAGAGCTTCGAGCTCTTTCCGATTCGAGCGGACGACGGGGGCCGTCGCCTCGATGCGCACTCCCGCCGCTGCGAGGGCCGCCGCGCCCCCGAGGGCCCGGGTGAAGCCCCCGGGGTCCCGGGTGATGGCGTCGAGGGCCTCACCCCAGGCGGGCAGGTGAATGCGCGCCACGTCGAGGCCCGCGTCTGCGAGGGCCCTGGCACCTGCTTCGTCGATGAGTGCCGCGTTCGTCTCGAGGATCACCCGGCGGGTTCCGCGCTCCTTCGCGTACCGGACGAGCTCGGCGAGGTCCCGGCGCATCGTCGGTTCGCCGCCGGTGAGCACGAGGGTGTCCGTGTCGCCGG
>Ga0164313_10004380_pt1 | contig 12578 bp, 9 predicted proteins | sample GuaBasSedimGuay4_FD_113735 | JGI IMG/M metagenome (GOLD analysis project Ga0164313, IMG submission 113735) | Subseafloor sediment microbial communities from Guaymas Basin, Gulf of California, Mexico - Guay4, Core 4569-4, 0-3 cm | ecosystem: Environmental > Aquatic > Marine > Hydrothermal vents >... | reverse complement strand
AATTTATTCAATAAATAATTTAATCTAATTTCTATTTAAAAAATTAACCGCTCAAACTCTTTAGCCAAATCACCTTTTAAACCTTTAGAAATCGTCACCAAAGGCAAACGGACATGATTTTTACAGATATCCATCATCTTCATGATCTCTTTAACGCCAGCTGGATTACCTTCAGAAAAAAGCATTGGAATTACCGGTAATAATCTGTAATGCAGCTTTCGTGCTTTGTTGAATTTTCCGATCAATGCTTTGTGAACCATCTCTGAGAATAATTTTGGATAAGCATTGCCAAGCACCGAAATAACCCCATCCCCACCGGTAGCAATAAAAGGTAAGGTAATTCCATCATCGCCCGAAATGCACAAGAAATCATCCGGTTTATTACCGATAATCTCCATAAACTGGTCGAAGTTGCCTGAAGCTTCTTTTACAGCAATAATGTTGGGATGTTTAGCCAATTTCAATATTGTTGGTGGTAAAATATTCGAACTTGTCCGACCAGGCACATTGTAAAGTACTACTGGGATAGGACTGGCATTTGCCACTTCCACAAAATGCTGATATAGCCCTTCCTGTGTGGGTTTGTTGTAATAAGGAGCAACCGACAAAATCGCATAAACCCCATTAAGATCCATCGTTTTAAGCGATTTAACCAGTTGAGCGGTATTGTTGCTGCCTGCTCCAAAAACAATAGGCAATCTCCCTTCATTCACCTCCTTCACCGTTTCGAGAACCTGGTGTTTTTCTTCATTAGTCAGTGTAACAGATTCACCTGTTGTTCCCATAACCACCAGGTAATCCACATGATTTTCGATCAGGTATTCCGTTAATTTTCGAAGGTCATCAAAATCGATACTTAAATCTTGCTTAAACGGCGTAACCATGGCTACACCCAACCCTTTTAGTTTATTTATACCGGCGTCTAACATTTTTTTTGCATTTGGATTATGGCTTTTAGCTGTTAGCTTTTTGTTAATAGATCCGCCAAAAAGGTAACTAAAAGCCAACAGTTGATAGTTAGCAGCAATTTACAAATAATGCTGCAATTAAGGCTTTATCAGCTTTAAATATTTATCGGTTTGCCTGATGTATTCATCGAGCAAAGCATTTTCTTTTAGGTTTAACGTAAGGTCATAAAATTTATAATCCTCCGGATGATAACGCCCCACCTTCATTTTAGCAATGGAGTTTTTTAATGTAAAACGCAAGGGCAAAACAGCTTCAAAAGTCAGGTCTATTAAAATGTCGAATTGGGTTAAAATAAACTCTTTATAATCGTCGTTATTTGGTTTGCAATACCAATTTACATTATCCGGATTAATAAAAATAAACCCGCGGTGCAAGGTCGCATAATCGGGAAGTACTTTTGTGTCAATCCAGCCAAATGCATTTACGGTTTTTATGCCAAATTCGCTTTGCAAGTGTTTGCGGTATTGCTTTACAAGTATAAAGTCGGATTCTGATTTAGCTTCAAAAAGAATACCAACAGATGTGGACAATTCGAAATTGCGGGTTTCGATTTTACGGTTGCTTCCCTTTTCCTTTTTTAGGAAATACAAACCCACTTTATTTTTAAAGTCTTTGATTAATCCCATGCTATTCCACTATCATTTTTTCGAGTTCCTCTTCCGAAATAATCGAAACACCCAATTTGTGTGCTTTTTCGAGTTTCGATGGGCCCATTTTTTCTCCGGCTACTAAATAATCTGTTTTTTTCGAAACCCCACTTACTATTTTACCTCCATATTTTTCAATAAGCGATTTTATTTCATCCCTGCTAAATTTAGTAAACACCCCCGACACAACAAATTTTAATTCGGTTAATATTTGAGGTTCTTCTACATTTACGGTTTCTATTTCGAACTGCAAGCCGTCATTTTTTAATTTTTCTATCCACTCGCGATGCATTTCGCTCGAAAAATAAGCAATTACACTTTCAGCAATCCGCTCCCCAATTTCATCTACATCAATTAAAGATTCGTAATCTGCTGCCATTAATGCATCAATGGTTTTAAAATGAACCGCCAGCTTTTTAGCTACAGTTTGCCCTACATACCTGATTCCCAAAGCAAATAACACCCTTTGAAACGGCACTTCAACCGATGCAGCAATCCCATTTATGATATTTTGTGCCGACTTCTCAGCCATTCGTTCCAATGGTAAAATATCAGCCATTTTAAGATTGTATAAATCGGTGATGTTATTTATCAACCTAGCTTTAAATAATTGCTCTATCGTTTCTGTCCCAAGCCCTTCTATGTTCATCGCTTTACGCGAAATATAATGCTCAATTCTCCCGGTAATTTGCGGTGGACATCCATCCTCGTTCGGGCAGTAATGATGTGCTTCACCTTGTTTTCTAACCAATTCGGTATAGCATTCCGGACAGTTCTCAATAAATTTTACTTCTTCTGAACCGGCCAGTCGCAGGCTTAAATCAACACCTAAAATTTTAGGAATGATTTCCCCGCCTTTTTCAACATAAACCGTATCGGAATAGTGCAGACCTAGTTTTGCTATTTGATCGGCATTGTGCAATGATGCCCGTTTTACCGTTGTGCCGGCCAAAAGCACCGGTTTTAAATTTGCTACCGGGGTAATGGCACCCGTTCGTCCAACCTGAAAAGTGACCGATTGCAAAACCGTAGAAACCTGCTCTGCTTTAAATTTGTAAGCAATAGCCCAACGTGGCGACTTTGCCGTAAACCCCAAAGCTTGTTGCTGAGCGTAGCTGTTCACTTTTATCACAATACCATCGATTTCAAAATCTAATTTCTCCCGGGCTTTTTCCCAATAATCAATAAACTCCATTATTTCTTCAATGGAATTTGCTTTCCCTATCGTTCGTTTATTCGGGTTTGGAGTTTTAAACCCCCAATCAGATGCTTTGATTATACTTTGGTAATGGTTTTGAAATGGAATATTATCTGATGCAAATGCATACATAAAACAATCGAGCTTGCGTTGCGAAACCACCCGAGAATCCTTCATTTTTAATGTACCCGAAGCCGTATTGCGTGGATTGGCATAAAGCTCTTCGCCAATTTCCTCACGTTCGGCGTTAATTCTTCGAAATTGTTCGAGTGGTAAAAAAACCTCTCCACGCATTTCAAAATTGTCCGGAAAATCGATGCCTTGCAAATACAAAGGCATGGTTCGAATGGTCCTTATGTTTGCAGTCACATCATCACCCTGCACACCATCACCACGGGTAACCGCCCGGAAAAGTTTTCCGTTTTTGTAATTCACCCCAATCGCAACACCGTCGTATTTTAGTTCCAGTGCATATTCGATTTCATCGCCCACCGCTTTTCTCACCCGCTTGTCGAAATCCATTAATTCTTCCTTTGAATAAGAGTTGGTCAAAGAAACCATAGGAAAGCGATGCGTCACTGTATTAAACGATTTTACAATATCGCTGCCCACACGTTTAGTCGGGGAATTTTCATCGGATAATTGTGGAAATTTAGTTTCCAGGGCTTCGAGCTCTTTTAATTTTATATCGAATTCGTAATCGCTAATCGAAGGAAAACTCTGCACATAATACCGATAATTATGTTCATTTAACTCCTTAACAAGGGCTTCAATTTTCTTATTAGCTTCCGCTTCGGTCATCTGTTTATTTTTGCCCGCAAATCCATCTTGGCTTGCCATTTAAATCATGATTCAATGCCAGGTTTTTTACAATTCCGGATTCACGCATCAATGATAAAACTTCTTCTCCAAATTTCTCATTGATTTCTAAGAAAAACCAACCTTTAGGCTTTAAATTATCAACATTTAACCGGATGATTGCTTTATAAAACTTTAAGGGGTCATTGTCGGGGACAAACAATGCCAGCGCCGGCTCGTAATCCAATACATTGGCTTGCATCTGGGATTTTTCCACTTCAGTTACATAAGGCGGATTTGCGACGATTAAATCAGCTAACGGATAGGACAATTCGGGTTTCAAGACATTGTCTTTTTTAAACCCTACAAGCAGTTGATTAAATTTGGCATTCGCTTCAGCGATTTTTAAAGCCTCAACGTTTAAATCCACCCCGGTAACGGTGGCGTTTTTAAAATGATTTTTTAAAGCGAGGGCAATACCCCCTGACCCTGTACAAAAATCAATAATCACTTCAGGATTTTCTACTTTGGAATTAATGTCGCTGACCATTTCCTCTGTTTCGGGGCGGGGAATTAATACATGCTGGTTAACACGGATTTTTAAACCCATAAATTCAGTTTCTCCTAAGATGTATTGAATGGGCTTGTTTTTAAGCAATTCTCTAGCCAAATATCTGAATTTTAAAATTTCGGATTCGCTTATTTGCTTATTCGGTTCAGCATAAAATACGACCCTTTCAATATTCAGATAATGTGTTAATCCCATAAAAAAGAAAGCATTTGACTCTTCTTTACTAAAGGTAGATTTGAGCTTGGTTCGGAAATAATCCCGGAGGCTTTTTAAGGTGTTGTCTTTAATTTTTATCTGCATGACTATAGTGGACGAAAATAGGGAAAATAGAGCGGAAAATGTATATTCGCTTTCGATGCAAGAACAAATTAAATATATGCGCCGATGCTTCGAATTGGCACGGATGGGCCGCAACCGTGTTGCGCCTAATCCAATGGTAGGTGCGGTAATTGTGCATAACAACCGGATTATCGGCGAAGGCTACCATCGCGAATTTGGCAAGCCGCACGCCGAAGTAAATGCGATTAGCTCGGTTGCAGATAAATCATTGCTAACTGAATCTACCATGTATGTCAATCTTGAACCTTGTTCACATTACGGTAAAACCCCACCATGCTCAGACTTGATTGTGCAGAAAAAAATCAAGAAAGTAGTAATTGGCTGTTTGGATTCAAATCCCGAAGTTGCCGGTAAAGGAGTTTCACATATGCGCCAATATGGTGTTATGGTCGATTTAGGTATTTTAGAAAAGGAAAGCCGGAAATTGAACCGGCGGTTTTTTATTTTCCATGAAAAACACCGCCCCTATATCATCCTGAAATGGGCACAATCGGCCGATGGATATATGGACATTGACCGCAGCGATGATAAACCCGAAATACATTGGATTTCAACCGTACAAAGCAAGCGTTTGGTTCATACCTGGCGAGCGATGGAAGCCGCCATTTTAATCGGTAACCGAACGGCGATTAATGACGATCCTGAGCTGACAACCCGCGAAGTTTTTGGTACAAATACGTTGCGGATTTTGATTGATCCCGGACTTAAAACCGATGTTAAACATAAAGTTTATAATAGTAGCTCTAAAACACTGGTTTTTAATTTATTAAAAAATGTAATTAAAGACAATATTGAGTATGTAAAACTGAATGATTCTTCAGATTTATTACACCATATTTTAAATGAACTTTACCGACGAAACATCCTTACCGTAATCGTGGAAGGTGGTAAAAAAACACATCAATCTTTTATTGAATCCGACCTTTGGAATGAAGCACGAGTCATCAATGGAAAAGTGTTTTTTAAAGACGGTTTAAAGGCACCTGAATTACACCGGATTCCGGATGCCCAATACCAGATAGGAACTGATCGGGTAGATACTTACTACAACCTGAGTGGAAAATAAATTAAAGTTGGAAGTAGTCCGAAGACGGAAGACGGAATGTGTGGGACGAAACATTTTATTTAGTGAATGAAAGCCATATTTGTAATTTAATTGAAAATAAATGTAATTAAAGAATAGCAACAATATTAATCTTCGGTCTTCCGACTTCGGTCTTCCGTCCATAATTCGCAATAACCCTATTAACACATCGAAATCTGTGATTTGTAAATGATCTACCTCCTTCTCTCCATTTTATCGTCAGCATCGATTTACCTTTTATTTAAAATTTTTGGACTACAAAAGGTCAATCTATTGCCAGCGATTGTTATCAATTACACCATTGCTTCTTCGGTTGGCTTTTTACATTTTTCAGCAGCAGGTGAAGCAGCTCATATTCAACCCGAATGGTGGCCGGTAGCTTTAATTTTATCGTTGTTGTTTATCTCTCTTTTTTACCTGATGGCTGCCACAACGCAAAAACTGGGGGTTTCGGTTGCCTCGAATGCCTCCAAAATGTCGATGATCATTCCGATTATCATATTAGCTTTATTACACCAAAGCGAACGTTTATCAGTTATTCAAATTATTGGAATAGGCATTGCCCTGGTTGGAATTTACCTGACAAGTTTAAAACCAAAAAACAAGCACAGCGAGCGAAATATTCTTTGGCCTTTGCTATTGTTTATTGGTACCGGGTTGTTGGATTTTGTTTTGGTTTATGCCAACCAAAATCTTTTGAAAACATCAGCAGACGACAAACTGTTTTCTGCTTTGTTGTTTTCGCTGGCTGGAAGTTGGGGGCTTATTTTATTGGTAATTATGATCATCCGAAAAGGGATTAGACTAAATAAAGCAACCATTATTGGTGGAATAACACTGGGCTTATTAAATTATGGCTCCATCTTTTTTTTACTCAGAACCTATGCTTCCGGATTTGCCCAAAAAACCGTTATTCTACCGGTGAATAATATGGGGATCATGGTGGTTTCTATCCTTTTTTCTATCTTATTATTCCAAGAGCGTTTGTCCATTAAAAATCGGATTGGAATTGTAATTTCGCTACTGGCTATAACAATCATATTTTTTGCCTGAAATTTAATAATCAAACCAAATAAATTTTCGAATTTTTTTCTTTTTTCTTTTATCTCTAACTTCGTTAAAATTTTGAACCATAACTATGGCTATGCTTAATAATTTTGCCTTGTTACAGATAAAATAAAGTTGTAAAAATCATTGAAAACCTATCTAGTTTGATTATCGATACATACCGCACTTTAAAAGCTCCTTCTGAAGGGATTTACAAGGAAAAAGGAAGCAAATTTCTGGCATTTGCCTTTCCTGTAGAAACGGAAGAAGGGATTAAACAAAAGTTGGATGAAGTAAGAAAAAAATACTACGATGCGCGCCATCATTGTTATGCCTGGTTTTTAGGCGCAGATAAAAGCCGGTTTCGTGCCAATGATGATGGTGAACCTTCGAATTCTGCCGGCAAACCCATTCTTGGTAAATTACAATCGCACGATTTATCGCAAGTATTAATCGTGGTGGTTCGCTATTTCGGTGGGATTAAGTTAGGGGTTGGCGGTTTAATCAACGCTTACCGGTCGGCTGCTGATGATGCTATTCTGAATGGAACCATTGTTCAACGTAAAATGAAAACCTTTTTTGAAATTCAATTTAGTTATGAAGCCATGAATGATGTAATGACCTTTATAAAGTCGAAAAGAATAGAACAGGTTTCCCATCAGTTTGAACTGGATTGTAAAATAAAACTGGCGATACCTCAGAGTGAATTTGAGATGGTTAAAAAAGGTTTATTGAAAATTGATGGGGTTGATGTTATTACATCTCAACAACCATCTTAAATAACACTTCATCCTCCACAAAAATGTGTTTTTTTATTGTATTGCATAACCCTCTTACTTCCATACAAAAATCTTCTATTTCTGTATTTAAATTTGATGTAATTAAAATTTGATTTATACTTTTTTGTATTAACTCAACATCGTTGTTGGAATGTTCATGGTTTTGTATTAATGTTATTACGCTGCTAAACAAGGAGCTATCCATTAAAACATTGTCCTTACCCTTATATTCTATGTGTTTAATGGCAGGAAATAGAGTATTTTCCTCTCGGTCAATGTGAGTTGCGATATCCTCCATCATGTTTCGGAGTAAATCTCTTAATTCTAGCATTTTCGGAGTTTTCTTTCTATAATCCCGGAAGAGGGTATCGCCTTTTTCCAGAAAATATTCCTTTGCCTCCCTTAACGAATTATGGTCTGGTAAAAGAATGTCTTCGATAATTAAAATTTGAGTCCAATGTTTAAAATCGCTTTTTTTAAGCTGTTTGAAATCACTTGCCTCAGATAATTCCCTCACCAATGCATATAAATCCAACCCTTTTGAATCAGCTATTTCTTCTAATGTTTTATCACGGTCGCTTGAATATTCAATACCAAAATCCTTTAGGACTTTAACCCTTGCAACGTTTTCTAAAACAACGGATTTTAATTGATCTGCCAGCATATCTTATTAATAGGATTGGTATCGAAAGTAAAATAAATTTTCTAATTGAACAGTGATATATTATTATTTGTCGCGATTAGAACAAAATTTTTAATTCACAACTTCAAACCACACGCTACGCTCATTTCCTATTTCATCCACCAGAGTTAGTTGATGCATGCCTGGTACCGGGTCAATTGCTAATTGGTGGAAGTAATTTGTTTCACCCAAAAACTCCTCACCCAAATGCCAATACAATGTAGCGTTCGCATCGCGATGAACAGCTTCCAAAATAATCTTACCGGTACTTCCGTCCAAAGTCCGGGGAACAAACAATTTTGCACGGTTTTCGGGATAAATAATCTCAAATACACTTACCCTGTTATCCTCGCATCCCGGCTTTATCGCAGGTAGCTTTCGATACATCGGATTTTGTTTTTTATAAAACCATTCCATCGCCGGAGGCAAAACAAACCACGATTGCTTCACCATATCATCAATCGGATAGCATTTGCTATTCACACGTTTTAGTTTTTCTATATCGAGATGAATAACGATACAAAAGGGACAGGATTTAAGTCTGTATGCTGATTCACCGGTAAGGATGGATTGTACTATTTCGCAATTTTGCGTAGCCCTATATCCACTTTTTGCACATAAATCAATCGAAACCAAATCAATTTCCGGAGATTCAAACCAACTTGTTTCGGGTAAATACCGAAACATATCGAACAATACAGGTGCAGCCACCATGCTTCCTGTAAGACCTGGCCGTCCTTCGCCGTTGGCATTTCCTGCCCAAACACCAACCACAAATTCGGGGGTAATCCCGATGGCCCAGGCATCGCGATGGCCAAAACTTGTTCCGGTTTTCCAGGCAATTTTGCGCGCCGAAGCAAAGCGCTTCCATCCTTGCTGCTCCCTCGGACGGGCTACATCTGTTAACACATTAAATGTTTGCCATAACGCTGCTTTGCTGTAAACATTTAACGGCTTAAAATTTTCAAGGCCACCGCTTATTTTTAAATCATACTGCAGCCAATCTTCGTTATACTCAGCCAAATCTTGTTGAAACTCGGCTGCTAGTCCGGCGTATGTCCTCACCAATTCCCAAAGACTGGCTTCCCCACCACCCAAAATAAGCGTTAGTCCGTAATTTCCTGCCGGGCGGTTTATAGATGAAATACCTAAAGTCTGTAATTGCTCATGAAAATTTTCAAGCCCGAATTCGCGCAATAGCCTGACAGCCGGAATATTCAATGAGCGGGTTAGCGCATCACCTGCCCGAACGGCTCCCCTATAGGTTTTGTCGAAATTCTTTGGGGCATATCCTGTAAACCGAGTAGGTATATCAGCACGAATACTCGGCGGCACAATTAATCCTTTATCGAGCGCTGCAGTAAATAAAAGCGGCTTAAGAATACTTCCCGTACTTCTTGGGGCGGAAACTATATCTACTTGTCCGCCTTGTTCTTCGTGCTTGCAAGGCGTATTCCCCACATAAACCCTCACTTTTCCGGTCTTTACTTCTACAACTAAAATACCGAGGTTATGAATTTGATTTTGACTCAAGGCATCATGGTATTTCCCTGCCAGGTAATTGCCGTGCAGCTGCCACGATTTAATGATATTTGTTTTTTCCATGCCGTCCTGTCCCAAAAGACGATTTACCAAATGAGGAGTTAAACCGGCCAAGGTTTTCGGCTTATCCGGCAAGGGCTCTTCAATGGCTAATTCATAAGTAAGACTATCGATTTGTTTATTGGTCAACAGCTTTAATAATAAACGGTTGCGCTTATCCAATAATAGTTTTCTGTTTTTACCCGGATGTATTAAACCCGGAGCATTAGGCAACACAGCCAGGGTAGCCGCTTCACCCCATGAAAGCATATCGGATGGCCTCCCATAATAGCGCCACGACGCTGTTTCCACCCCGACAATGTTTCCGCCAAAAGGTGCATGAGAAGCATAAAGCATTAATATTTCGTCTTTAGCATACTTTGTTTCGAGTCGAAAAGCCTTGAAAATTTCAATCAACTTTTCTTTGACCGAACGCGGCTGGTCTTTTCGCGAAAGCCTGATTACCTGCATGCTTAAAGTGCTACCGCCACTCACTACTTTTTTAGCCTTTATATTTTGCTTAAAAGCCCTGAACATAGAAACCGGATTCACACCGGGATGACGGTAGAAATATTCATCTTCGAAATAAAGGATCGCCGTTTTAAATTTTTTGGAAACTACTTCCGATTCCGGGAAACGCCATTGCTCATCTTTGGCAATATGGGCCGATAAAAGTTCGCCTTCGGAAGACAAAACAACTGTGCTGTAAGGGTCGGAAAACAAAGGATTGGGCAAGACATAATAAAAAGTAATGGCCATGCCCAAAACCACGAACATCCAGAGAATCCGCTTTCGTGTAAACCTCAGCCTACCGGCAACCAGCTTCCTAAATCCCTTATTTTTACTCACCTTTTACCTCTACCCATTTTCCGCCAGCACGTCCATATACCGAATGGTCGTACATTGCTTCGCAATAGACCGTAGGCAAATAAAACCTTCCGGCGTAGGCGGCATTTAATAAAATTACGAAACGCTTGCTTTTAGACCTATCCAGGTCGAAGTAGGTATAGACCCGATCATCCCTGATATCCTGATACCGTGGCTTGTCAGAAATGTTGTCGGTACTCACGCCTTCAATTCGGGTGTTTCTTATTTCCCATCCGGATGGAAAGATTTGTATCAACGCCATGTCTTTGTATAATTTGTAGGAATCTCCTCTAACATCAACCACAACCATAAAATCGGTTCCTTGTTTTAAAACTGTGGGGTCAATTTTACCTCCTTCCATATTGAGGTAAGTTACTTTGAAATTCAACTTGCCCGATTCTGTAGTTGCATCTCCGGTTAATGGAATTCCTTCTTGATATACACGCGTAAAAAGCGTTTGTTCTGATAAGTTTTTTACCGAAACAGAATGATTTCCTTCACTTCCACTAATTTCAATCGTTTGAATGCTTTTATCTGATTCTACAGATTTAAAGCCGGCACCATCGATATGGTATTCAAATTTCATCGAATTTTCCATGGGTTTATCTCCAATAAATTCGGCAATGGCCAATAGCGAATATGACGTGGTTTGTGTGCTGAACCATTGATTGCTTCCTACTTTAACTACAACTTCATCAAGGTATTCCTTCGCATTGGATTTATCTCCCATCAAAGTGTAAGTTTCGAGGATCATGGCCTCATCGCGCAATGGACTGCCATAGGTATAGGCATAAACCCACCGGCTGGGTTTTTGCTCCGAAACCCGTTTTGCTTTTCCGACAATTTCTTTGGCTATTTCGGGTTTACCAGCCATCTGATATGCCGCAGCCAAACGCCACAATGCCATCCGGGATGTACCGGGGTTTTCGCGCATTCGGTTCATCGCTGCAATAGCCGGCGACTGCGCCAATGCCAGGGTATAGAGCCGATAAGCTTGTGTCAGTTCAACCTGATTCTGATAAATCCTGTCGATTCCTTGCACCGACCATAAATTGGCTCTTTGCTTTTGGTATTTTAACCAACCTTTGTACATGCCAATTGGCAACTTGTAGCCTTTTTCACGGGCTTCTAACATAAAGTGACCGGCATAATTGGTCCCCCATTCGTTTACGTCGGATTCTCCGGGCCAATAAGAAAATCCACCTGATGAGACCTGGAATTTTTTTATCCTGTTCAAGGCATCTGTAACATTTCGATCGATTTTCACTTTTTGCTTCGAATCAAGGTTTGTTAACCTGTCGAGAAACAACTGTGGAAATGCTGATGATGTGGTTTGCTCTATGCAACCATGCGGATATTGAATCAAATATTCGAGGCGCGATTCTAAGTTTATGGGCGGTATGGCCGAAACCTCAAGTACATTCTTATTCGTACCCTTAAGCCCAATCGAATTAAAATCCAGATTCCATGAATCTCCCGTATCGGCATAACCATCGGAAGTTTTATGAATAGGGGGATTTGGTAAACGGACATCTATTTCAATTTCAAAAGTTGCGGATTCGTTTCCACTTTTTACCTCGATTTTAACATGTCCTAATCCTATTTTTTCAGGAACTTGCAATTCAAAATCAATCACCTCATCACCTAGCCGATCGAAGCGAATTTTCTTTGTGCTTTCTCCTTCAATAGTAAACATCTCGTTGGTTTCAACGTGAACATGAACGTTCTTTATTTTTTCGTTCATGGCAAAAACGGTAACTGGCAGTTTTACGGTTTCGCCAGGACCGACAACCCTGGGCAAGGTCGCCAAAACCATCAATGGTTTTTTCACTTTCACGGTTTTTTCCGCTTTGCCATAAGCCCCATTATTCCCTGCCACCACCATCACCCGAACCGAGCCAATGTAGTTGGGCATTTCCAACTGATGAATTTTGGTTTTTCCGGCTTTCAATTCGAAAGGTCCGATATAACTCACAACCGGCTTAAAACGGTTGGCTTTTTTACTGTCCGAAGTTT
>Ga0164313_10004379_pt1 | contig 12578 bp, 9 predicted proteins | sample GuaBasSedimGuay4_FD_113735 | JGI IMG/M metagenome (GOLD analysis project Ga0164313, IMG submission 113735) | Subseafloor sediment microbial communities from Guaymas Basin, Gulf of California, Mexico - Guay4, Core 4569-4, 0-3 cm | ecosystem: Environmental > Aquatic > Marine > Hydrothermal vents >... | reverse complement strand
TACCCCCACTGCGACTCGAACGCAGGTCTTCGCCTCCGGAGGGCGACACTCTGTCCACTGAGCTATGGGGGCTCGACTGATATTCTATCAGATGTGTCTTGCTGGGACAAGATCGTATGGAATTGCCATTCTCAGCTTTTTTTCCTGCCGTCTTGTATTAAGAATAACCATGTCAGTGCGGGCATATCCGAAATGGATAGGAAAGCCTTTTGGATCACCAAAATCTATCCTTCCTCAATATCGAGATTCTTCTAGGGGCAGTAAGCGTTGGATTTGGATTCCTGATGAAAACCAAGGAGAGGAATTTTGACGGAGACAGACCGTTTCCTGTAGACAAGCAATAGACAATATATAATAATTTAATTTCAGGGCGATAGAAACTTCTCGGACAGAATTAGGAGAATTAAAGGGACAAACCGGCTAGATAAGCGAATAGGGGGTCTCCCGATAGTAGGCAGATTTACGCATTAAAGTCCGTATATACAAAGTCCTCTCCTGGCCAAACCTCATAGCGAGCTCGGCGGCCGGAATGTCGTTTTCTATCCCCCACAGGATCTGGTCAGCGATCTCAAAGGATCCCAGTAACCCGCCTTTATTGTCCAGACTGGGCAGGACATCGGGGTCTGCTGTTTTTTTTTGCGGATCTCTTCCGGCAAATGAAGATGGGTTGCCAGGACTTCCAGCTGCGAACGATAGAGGTGGAGTATCGGCATTACGTCGGCGATGTGGTCGCAGCCGAACTGTGTGAAAGTTCCTGTAAGCCATTCAGTCCGGTTGGCGGCGCCAACTACCATCCCCAACATCCGCTCCGCTTCCCGGTAAAGCAGGACTGATCTAACGCGGTGTTTTGAGCTGGCATAGGCATTTCCCCGTGCTGCCTAACTTCCTCCTGTCCCGGAAAGGCACATATTCAGGAACTCGCCCTTTGAAGCGGTTAGGAAACGCTTTTTCCCGTACTCTACTGCCCAGTTTCGCAGACCTCTGGTGAGGAAAATATCCAGGGGCAGGAGGGAGTAGATTTTCAGGCTCCGCAGGACCGGAGTGATGCGAATGGTCTCCAGGTGCAGTCTGAATTCATCTGCCAGCAGGTGGGCGTGTTTGCGATGAAGGGGTTTACTGTCCCGTTCTGGTAGGTAATAGCATACTAGATTTTCTGTGCCCAGGCTTTTCGCGGTCAGGACTGCAGCAAGGGAGGAGTCCAGGCCGCCGCTCAATCCGACCAGGGCAGTTTTTCTGTTCAGTTGTTGGAATTTTCTGGAGATCAGCTGGGTGATCTTTCGGACCTCATCTACTGGGTCAATCCGCAGATGTGATTTGATTGTGTCCATTTCCTGTTCTCCTAATATTCTCAGCGAAGTGTTTCAGCAAGAGAGGAAAGCTCAGACCGGAGGTGTTTGATCGCAAGAGCCTCCCCAAGCTGGTCGCCATGGCGGATAAGATGCCTTTTTTTATGCATCAGGTCGCCGCAAGCCTGATAAAAACGGCGTTGTAGAGCATAATTACCCATCTTAAGACCTTTTGCGAATGCCAGGCTCTGTTTCCAAGCTGAGCAGGCAGTCTGGTACTGATCCAGGCTGATCACCCCTTGGTCTCTTTCAGCAAGAAGGTGCTCTTTCATCCAGCTTTGCTCCCGCTTGATCAGCAGCAGGATCAATCCCAGCAAGCCTAGGTAGCCGCTCCAATCCCAAACCAAGTTCAACGAACCTAGATCGCTTGTCCTGAAAACGAAGGTAGTAAACAGGTTGTGGAGCAGGTGAAAAGCAACCGCAAAACCCCATCCGAAAAGCGGAAAGAGCCAACGCCAAATGGAGTTCTTTGAACGGCGGGCAAGGGCGAAACCTAAACCGGTAAAGGCTGTATAGAATGGATGCTGCCAACCAACCAGGACAATCCGAACCAGGCTGATCTCAAGAAGTCCCTGGAAACCGTTGGGGAGAAAGCCAAATTGGTGGATGTACCAGACATTTTCAGTCGCGGCGAAGCCCAGGGCGGCAATACCCCCATAAACGATTCCGTCCAGGGGGGAATCGAACTCAGACCTGAAGAGCAGAAATACGATCAGCACCGCTATCCCTTTAAGCGTTTCTTCTACAAAGGGGGCAATTAGCGCGGCAGTAGCTAGCTGTGTGGCGAATTGGTTCCGGGTGAAAAGGTAAATTCCAATACTGGAGAGGGAGTTAATCACAAAAGCAGAACCAGCGGCGATCAGCGCTCCCCACAGAAATATGCCCAACAACAGCTTAAGGGGCTCCTTTTCATACCTGTCCAGATAATATAAGAACCAGGCATACAGAAGCATGGGTAGAACGCCTGCAGCCAGGGAGACGAGACGGCCATTCATGATTTCAAGGGGATGTTCTTCAAGAGGACAGTCATCCTGCAGATATTTGCTGAAAGAGGATCTATCCCCAGAGCGTAAAGGACTTCATCCGGCCTCCCTGTAGCGCCGGGCAGGAGGGATAATTTCGTTTCAATCACAAGGGGTTTTAAACCTTTTGGCACAGTGAGAGTCAGATCGTAGATCAAAGGCCGCAAATCATATTCTTTACCCTTTCTTTCACTCGGAAGCGTTGCGGAAGATAAGAGCTGCGCGATGCGATCTTTCAGGTCAGGGGGGAATTGCTCAGGTGTCATTCTGTAAATGGCTGCCTGGACCAGTGACGGCAGTTTGTCCCCATGGAGATGGGGGACTTCCTCAAGATGCTGGATTGCCAAACCAGGAGGTAGGGCCCGATCTAAAGAGCTGGAAAATTCGTGCATGGTCACAATAGAAGACAGCCAGAAATCACCAATTTCCCCCTGACTGGTAAACCCGAGGGGCAGGGGGGCTGCCAGGTTGATCACCGGGCGGGGATTAAAACCCTCGCTGTAAGAGAGAGGCAGGCCGCTGCGGCGGAAGGTACGTTCCCAGGTCAGGATCAGGTCCAGGTGGCCAGTGTAACGCATGGCCTCGGTTTTAGCAAAAGTGATTCTCCAGCGCTGCATTTTCATAGTGAGCTCAGCTTTTCTTGATCAGACGGGAGACTTCCGGGCAGAGCCATAGTTCGCCTGGATATTCGTGCCGGAGCGCATTGTATGCCGGCAAAATCCCGCAGGCAAAACACTCATCCCTGCAATCTGGTCGGGTTTTTCCCTCCTGGCTCAAGTGATAATCTTGGAGGAGGAAGGATTTTTTTACCCCGATATTGATGTGATCCCAGGGGAAGTCTTCATCTTCTGCTCTTTCCCGTGTGCTGTAAAAATCGGGATCCAGACCGGCTTCATCAAATGCCTGCAGCCAGGTATCAAAATCGAAGTGCTCCTGCCAGGCGTCAAAGCGGGCTCCATTTGCCCAGGCGTGATAAATCACTGTTGAAAGGCGGCGGTCGCCCCTGGAGAGCCAGGCTTCAAAATGGGTTTCCTTGGGGGCATTCCAGTTGAGTTTGAGTCCCTTGCCGCGAACCTCATTCTGGAGCAGGTCTATCTTGTCCTGGATATCGTCCCTGGAAGCCACGCCGACCCATTGGAAGGGAGTGTGCGGCTTAGGGACAAAGGTGCTCACGCTGGTGTGGACTTTGGCTTTGTTCCCGCTTTCCTCTTTGCCAACAGCGAGAACCCGCTTGGAAAGATCAGCGATGGCTTGAACGTCTTCCTGGGTCTCAGAGGGGTGGCCAATCATGAAATAGAGTTTGATTGTGTGCCAGCCGCGGCTGTAAATTTCCCTGGCAGTATCCAGCAGCTGCTGGTCAGAGATGGGTTTGTTGATAATCGCCCGCAACCTTTCTGTAGCAGCTTCCGGGGCGAGAGTGAAGCCGCTGCGCCTTTTCCCGGCCAGTGCGTCCATCAAGTCGACTGAAACAGATTCGATGCGCAGTGAGGGCAGAGAGATATTGATATTCTGTCCGGAAAAACGCTCATTAATCGCCTTAATTAAGGGAATAATTTGCGTGTAGTCAGAAGACGAAAGGGAAAGCAGGCCGATTTCGGAATACCCCGTATTGGGTATCAGTGCTTCCATGGCTGCCAGGATCTCCTCCTTGGATCGTTCACGGACCGGACGGGTAACGATTCCGGCATGGCAGAAACGGCATCCACGGGTGCAGCCGCGCATGATCTCCAGGGGTGCGCGGTTGTGGACAGTGTCAACATAGGGGACGATCGGATTAAGTGGTGGCGGCGGCAGTTTACCAATAATCCTTTTTAAAATGATTTCAGGAGCGGCTGTATTGTTCCTCCTGAGGTGCGAGAAGGTACCGTCAGCGCGATAGTTCGGTTGATAGAAAGCAGGGACATACACACCGCCCAAAGCAGACAAGCTGTTGAGTTTCCGGGATTTTCTGGCTCTGTCTGGGAGACCTGCGAGGGTATCGAGGATTTCCAGAATGATTTCTTCCCCTTCACCGATCACAACCGCATCCAGGAAAGGCGCGATAGGCTCAGGATTGAAGGTAGAGTGGCCGCCAGCGATAACCAGGGGGTGGGAATCATCGCGGTCAGAACTATAGAGAGGGACTTCTGACAAGTCCAATGCGTTAAGGAAATTGGTGTAAAGGCTTTCGTAAGGTAGCGAGAAAGCCAGAACATCAAAATCTATCAGCGGACGTTTTGATTCAAGGGAATATAGGGGCAGTCCTGCCGTCCTCATGGCATCTTCCATGTCAATCCAAGGGACAAATGCCCGTTCGGCCAAATAGCGTGGTGAACGATTGATCAGATCATACAAGACCATCAGCCCCAGATTTGACATGCCCAGATCGTAGATCTCAGGGAATATTAATCCAACCCTGAGCTCTACCTCATCCCAGTTTTTCCGGATCTGATTGTACTCACCACCTGTGTAGCGTCCCGGGACTGTCACCGTGGGCAGAATTTTCCTAAGTTTCTTTGTGATCTGGTCCGAATCAATCATAAATTGCTCATTTGTGAATATAGCGAGCATTATACCAAAGGGGGAAAATAAAAAAAAAGAAGTTCCAGGCTGATGGCTGGAACTTCTTTTTAGCCGCAGGGATGTAATTTTATTCCAAAACCCAGGGAGCGATGACTTGATCCCAGTCAACTAATTCTTCCTTAGAAAACCATAAGGCGACTTCTTTTTCGCCGTTCTCGGGAGAATCTGATGCATGTGTGAGATTTCTGCCGATTTCCAGGCCAAAATCATGCCGAATCGAACCAGGAGCGGCTTTCGTAGGATGAGTGGCGCCCATGGTCTGGCGCACAGCAGCAACCGCATTGGGTCCGTCCCAGGCCAAAGCCATTACTGGCGCTGAAGTGATGTAATCCAAAAGGGATTCGTAAAATGGTTTGTCCTTATGGATGCCATAATGTTCTTCTGCGAGCTTTCTGGTTACCTGAAGAAATTTTCCTCCGATCAGGCGCAATCCGCGATTTTCAAGACGTTTGATGACTTCGCCAATCAATCCTCTTTGTACGCCATCCGGCTTAACTAACACCAATGTTCTTTCCACAAAATCCTCCGCTTCGTAATTTGTAAAAAACCCAGGGATAAGTATACATGGATTGGCTATCCTTGGGAAGGATAGCCAGGTGGCTTAAAAAGCAAGAGCACAAAAAGGACGGGGAACCCCTCGTTTTTTTTGTGCTCTGTTTGTTTAGGACAATAAGTCTTCTGCTTTGGAATAAGCTTCGAGGGCTTCGTCAAGCATATCCTTCTGCATGAAGGCATCCCCCAGGGATTGTTGAATGGAAATCTCAAGGGGGTGATCCAAGGATGCTTTTTGAAGATCCTCGATGATCTCGTCCAGGTATTTTTTCTTCTTGATCAGTAGGCCGTACTGCTCAGTGGCTTCGTTTATCAACCTTTCGCTAAGCCTAGAACGCGCGGTACTAAGCATTTCTTCAAAGTTCCCAGGCATGGCAGCCTTTTTAGCTGGTTTATGTTTGGGCGGCGCAGGTTCAGGTTTGGAAACAGGAATCACGGCTGGCGGTTCTTCCTCCTGGGGAGGAACGCTGATGAAAACTTCTGGTTTAAGAATGTCGATTGTCTGCTCATCAGTTATTTCTGGAACATTCTTTAGGTCAGAAAAGGTATGGTATGGACCATGTTTTTCGCGGTAGGTAACGATACCTTTCGCAATCTGATGACTGATCCCCAGGATCCCTTCCAGCTGAGATATTGCTGCTCTATTCAAGTCGAGCGGGGTGCTAGGTGTGCCGGGGGTGTCTGCGGCAGAAAGCCAGGTATATTCTTCCTCAGCCTTACTTTCATCTTCTTGAGCTTCTTCTGGGCGTTCACCGTCGGCGTAACCTGCGAGCCATTCAGGTATTTCAACTTCCTTATCCTCGCCTCCTGTAAGCTCATCTGTATAAAAATCGCCTTCAAGAGGGGAAGTAGCTTTCATCCAGGGGGGATCGACTTCTGACAAAGTGCCTTCAGGTTTGCCTTCTGTCTTGGACCACTCTGGCATGTCTTCGTCGGCAGCTTTTAGTTTTTCATCAATTTCAAGATCTGCCAACCAGCCTTTATCTGGGTCGCTAAAATCCTTGACTTCTTCTGTTTCCAGGTCTGAAGAGCTTTCAGCAGCTTCGCGGTCCAGATCAGCCAGCCAGCCGCTATCATCTTCCTTAGAGGGAGATGGCTCTGGAGCGACCTGGGTTTGACGGCTTGCGGAGAGCCTTTCAAGCCAGAGCATCGCTGTGGTTTGAGGATCTTCTTCGTTTTTTAGATCCTCCATCCATTTGGGGATGGAATCTCCCGGGTCGAGTTCATCGGTATAGCGCTTGATCTCATTATTAATATCTACATTATCGCCCTGGGTAACGAATTGCTGAAGCCATAAAACTGCGGTTTCCTGCGGGTCCTCTTCTTCCTTAATGTCCTCTAACCATTGGGGAACATCTTCTTTGTCTTTGAATTCTGCAGTATCTTTGAGCCTTTCAAGCATGCCCCCAGAGACAATTGGCTCTGGCGGAGATTCTTCCCCGGGTAGTTCTTCTACCTCCAGTGGTTCCAGTTCAATGGCAGGAGAGGTCGGTTTCTGGTCAGGCTGGCTTTCGACCTGGTCTAATTTTGACAACCAGTCAGCCTCGTCTTCCTCTTTTTCTTCTACTTTGGATAAAAAGTCGATCTCGGCATCATTGAGATCGTGATCAGTTTGCCGGATTGCTTCTTCCAAGGATAGAGATTGATCATCGTCTTCATCTTCGCGGAGTTCTGATAGCCAGTCAGGCAGATCGTCTGATTTTTCCTCTTCAGCGAGTTCCTCCGGAGTAAAATATTTCTCTGATTCCAGATCGACAGGGAGAATTTCCTCGGGATTCACATCTGTGAGGGATTCCTGAAGATCAGCAAATTCATCGTCTGAGGATTCGGTTGGCAGCGCTTCCGTAGCGTCCAGCCAATCCATTTCTTCGCCATCATGTGAGGGGATCTCGTCCTGTGAAGTTTCTAGGGGTTCCTCGCTGATCTGATTCAGCCAGGAGGTTGAGGTATCAAAATCATCTTCCGACGGTGAGGGTGTGTATTCTTCGCCTTTGCCTAAAATATCTGAACGTTCAAACTCCTGTTCTTTGAGTTCTCCCGTACCGAGCTTAGAAAGCCAATCTGGGACCTGGGCATTTAATGTCTCATCGTTTGGAGAAACCTCTTCGGTTTGTGGGCTTTCTTCAGACAGGGCTGGTGGCTCGGATTGGGGTGTTTCGTCAGCAATAACTTCAGAAAGGCTGGGTTCTTCAACTTGTGTTTCTTCAACGATGTCTTCTGACGGAACCGTATCGATTTCCTCAGCAGCTGCCTCCTCACTTGAAAGGTCGTCCAGCCAGGAGAGGTTTTCGGCTAAATCCGCGGTTTCAGCAGCATCGCCTTCAAAATTGTCGAGCCAATCAGGGATTTCGGGTTCATCATCGCTTGCAGGATGAATAGCTGGGCTTTTTAAAGCTTCCGCAACTTCTGGTTCTTCAGTAAGGCGGAGCCAATCCGGCATGTCATCTTCCTGGCTTTCTGGTGGTTGATCCATTTCTTCAGTTGGCAGGTCTGTACCCAACTCATTCTGGGCAGATTTTTCGGATTGATCATCGCCCAGATCTCTCAGCCATGAAGGCAACTCGCTTTCCATGGATTCTATTTCGTCCTGTTTGAAAATTTGATCCGGTTCACTGGCTTCAGGAATTAATTCCGAAGCGATTAGGTCTTCAGAAAGAGCTGCCTGGTCATCTTCTGTACCGGGAAGGGATTGTCCTGGTTCCAAGTCGATCTCATCAACCCAAGCAAGTTCATCTATAGGTTCTTCGATAGTTTCTGGCTCCTCAGTTTGAAATTTTTCCACTTGCTTGAGTTCTTCTTCTGATGCTCGGAGGCTCTCAGGCATGTTCTCCAGCCAGGCTACAGCGGTTTCTTGGGAGTCTTCATCGAGTTCCAGATTTTCAAGCCAAGAGGGAATATCAAATTCTGAGGGATCTGACACTTTTGCTGGTTTCTCTGGTTGATCTTCTTCAGCAGGCGTCTGCATGGAAGGGGGAGGGACCAGATCGCCAGTGGTGATAAAAGGTTCATCAACGTCTAAGCCTTCAAACGCTGGTGTGGCGTTTGGATCGGAGCTGAATCCTTCCGGAGCAGCGTCTTCCAACCAAGCAGGGATGTCGGCTGGGACGATTTCATCTTCATCGTCATCCAGATCGTCAAAGACCGGCTTGGATTCGTCAAAAGTGCCGCTGGAGGTTTCCCAACCGGCCTCCTTCATCCAATCCGGAATCTTATCATTCTGATCGCCGTTGCCTGGCTCTGGATTTTGATTCTCCGGTACTGGGGTTCCATTATAATCGTCAGCCATAATTCACACTTATCCTTGATTACGGATACATCCACTCTGAATTGCTGAAGTCAGATTTACGTGGACTATCAAATATCTCTAATTCTAATACAACTCGGCAAAGATCCGGGCAGATTAGATGATTTGACCATCCTTCTCCCAGTCTAGCTCTTCAATTGTAATCGCACGGTCCGGAACTTGTTCTAGGGTAGGTGCGTGTTCTGATATATAAGCTTCATAAGGGGAAAGTGCATACAGGCGTTTTGTGCAAATGGACATTTCATTTGGATGATCATGGGTTTTTAGTGAGCGAGCCAAGATCCGATTCGCGGCCAAATTGTAGGGGTATTTCTTGAGAATATTGCTTGCCAGGTCAATTGCATTTGCTAGCTGGTTTCCTGCGATGTAGGATTCCATTAAAAGAGATTTTAAATCATACCGGTTGGGATTCTCTTTTATGACTGAGCGAAGCTCCGCAATGCCTTGTTTGATTAGATCTCCCTGGGCGTAGATTCGAGCTAAGGCTCCCTGTGTAAGGCGTACTTTGGGAGGTTCAAGGCCATCTCGTTTCCCGTAAAGCCGTTTGAGCTCAAGCTGGATTTCGGAGTTATATGGCTGCAGCTCAAAAGCCTTTTCCATATGAAGGACAGAGGCTGGGAGGTTGCCTTCTTCTTCACGAATCACGCTCATGCCAACATGGGCTATGAAATCATCTGGAACTGCTGAAAGAACACGTTGGAAGATATCTGCTGCATTGCTGTTTTGGCCGTTTTCGAGATAGGCTTTACCAAGCAGCCTGTAAGTATCTATGTGTTTGGGAAATTTGGAGAGAATATGGCGGCAGTGACCGATAGCTTCGTCAAGACGATTCTGCTCGATTAACGAATCGATCTCCCTGTTGTAGGCCCGCAACGAAAGTGTACTCATCCAAAACTCTCCCTAGAGAGTATTAAATATGTATCTACCAGGCGCCTGGCAGTACGAATTGATTGATCCTATTAGGATTTATTATAAACTACTACGCAAGGCTTGGGGACTGTCTTAAGAAAAATGATAAGCGGCTCTTGGGATGGATCCAGGATAGGTTTTGAGTCTTCGGGCAGACAATTGACGATAATAAACCCAGGCAAACCGCTGTTATGTTGAAGGGCGAGCGATGGCGGGAAAAGTGAATCTTAATGTTTCTATGCTGGTGGAAAAAAATCGAGTGCTTTCTGGTTCTTTTCAAGAAATAGCATGATTATTCCAGTCCAGAAGTAAATTAAAGAGAGAAGATAGATTATATTTGCACAGAATGTATCAAGCTATATAGGAGAAGATCAATTTCAAATTTACCTTGCGAACGCACAGAAAACGGGGAGCTAACATAATTCTCAAGCGGATAACCGCCTGATGACACCAGCTCCTGCTATAATTCCAGCATGATCCAATTCTGACCCTCATTACTTGAAAAATCTTTCTTGAAATACAAGTTGAACAGGTTAAACTACCTGATTATGGACAAAAAACTACCAAAACTGCTCTTATATGGTCTTCCACTGTTATTGGCAGCAGTACTGAAAAGCTTCCTCTGGCCTACCGAAGTCACGCCTTTTAACGCTGATGAAGCGATAGTCGCTCTCATGGCCCGGCATATCAATCAGGGACAATTAACAGCTTTCTTTTACGGCCAATACTATATGGGGAGCCTGGACGCGATCATCGTTGCCCTGGGATTTCGAATTTTCGGGGAACATGTCTGGGTTATCAGACTGGTGCAGTCTGCCCTATATCTTGGAACCGTGGCGACAACAATAATGCTGGCCTCCAGGGTATTAAAACATACGCGAGCTGCCCTGTATGCAGGCTTGCTGGTAGCGATCCCGACAGTAAATGTGGCTTTGTACAGCACAGTAAGTCTGGGTGGATACGGAGAAATGCTGCTGATTGGAAATTTCCTGCTTCTGGGCGGACTGGAGACAATCGAGTGGTTAAAGAAAGCGGAGTTCCTCTCAAAGCGGCATTATTGGGGATTGGCCGCCTGGGGTTTTGGGGCAGGATTTGCTTTCTGGGTTTTGGGCTTGTCTTTGGTTTACAGTATACCTATCTTAATCGGCATTATCTATCATTTGATTAAGCGTCAAGAACCGGTTAGCATCAAAGGATTGCTTTGTCTTGCGTGGGGAGGATTAGTAGGATCTTCTCCCTGGTGGGGAACCGCGATCCTGGATGGAAACCTGGCGGTATTGACTGAGCTGGCTGGTGGGGCTATCGCAGGTGCGAGAGAGGGGAGCTGGATAATCCAACCCTTTAAAAGAACCATCAATTTGATTGTTTTCGGCGGCAGCGTTGTAACTGGGATAAGACCTCCATGGTCTATCACCTGGTTAATGCTTCCTCTCATGCCGTTTTTGTTGGTCTACTGGTTGGCCGTTTTTCTTTACAGTCTGCGGAAATTGATTACGCTTAAATTGACCACAGATTTGTCTCTTCTGGGCCTTATCGGCCTGATTTTAGCGGTGGGATTTATTTTGTCACCTTACGGAGATGATCCTTCTGGAAGGTATTTTTTGCCTCTTTTGATGCCCATGAGCCTGTACGGTGCAGATTTGATCGCTACTCAGCTGGGAGGGAGAAGAATATTAGAGATTGGCCTGGTTTGCTTCCTGCTTCTTTATAATCTGGGCGGCATAATTCAATCCGTAAAAACCAATCCGCCGGGACTCACAACCCAGTTCGATCCAGTCGCCCAGGTGGATCACTCCCAGATGGATGAGCTGATCGATTTTTTGCAGACCAATGATATCACTGCAGGCTATAGTAATTACTGGGTATCCTACCCATTGGCTTTTCTAACTCAGGAGGAGATCATTTTCGTACCTCGTTTGCCGTATCACGAAGATTTCCGGTATAACTCCCGGGATGACCGCTACCGACCTTACACAGCACTTGTCAGCTCTTCCTCTGAAGTGGCCTATATAACAACGCATCACCCCGAACTAGACAAATACCTTGTCGACCAATTTGTGGACAAGGAGATTAGCTGGAAGCAGGAGAGAATTGGGGATTATACTGTATATTATCAACTCTCAGCCCCTATTCATGTTGAAGAGATCGGATTAGGGATTACAACAACACCATGAATACCAAGAAAATTGCCCGGAAGATCGCAAAGTTTGTTTTACCACGCTTGGGAGAAGTGTTTTTCGCGGCTATTTTTGCGGCTGCGATCGGTTTGGGACCCCAGATGATGAACGTAGACGGAGATCTAGGCAGACATATTACCCTTGGCAGCTATATTATAGAAACTGGGGAAATTCCCACCAACGACATATTCTCTTTCTCAAAGCTTGGAGATCCGCTTACTCCCCATGAATGGCTGGCGGATGTGGTTTTGTCCCTCGCCCATCGGGTTGCCGGCCTGGATGGCGTGATTTGGCTTACTGCTCTGGTCCTTGCGCTCTCTTTTTGGTTGATCTATAAACATAGTCTCAATCTCAGCAATATGAGTGTTCTGGCGTTAATGGGTGGCATAATCGGAGCAGCAGCGGGAAGCATGCACTGGCTTACCCGTCCGCATATATTCACCATCCTGTTAACTGCTCTTTGGTCCCTGGAACTCGAGAAGGTCAGAATAGGTTTGAAAAAAGGGTGGGTGATTTTCCCGGTAATGATGTTTGCTTGGGCTAATCTACACGGGGCATTTATCGTCGGATTGGTGATTTGGGCGGCAGTTTTTCTTGGAGAACTACTCGAAAAGCAGAAAAACTGGAACCAGCTACGTGTTTTAATTTGGATTGGGCCCAGTTCAATCTTGGCAAGCCTGCTTAATCCTGACGGTTTGGGGATCTG
>Ga0164313_10004378_pt1 | contig 12582 bp, 7 predicted proteins | sample GuaBasSedimGuay4_FD_113735 | JGI IMG/M metagenome (GOLD analysis project Ga0164313, IMG submission 113735) | Subseafloor sediment microbial communities from Guaymas Basin, Gulf of California, Mexico - Guay4, Core 4569-4, 0-3 cm | ecosystem: Environmental > Aquatic > Marine > Hydrothermal vents >... | reverse complement strand
TGGATCCACCCGCCAAGTGTTAGACTGCGTTGGAACGATCGGACAGGATTGACACAATGATTGGTCGAACCATCGACCGTTACAGCGTCGTCGAGAAGCTCGGGCAGGGCGGCATGGGGGTCGTCTACAAGGCCCGGGACACGGTGCTCGAACGTTTCGTTGCACTGAAGGTCCTCCCGCCGGACAAGTCGTCCGACCCGGACCGGAGGCGGCGGTTTCTGCAGGAGGCGAAGTCCGCTTCAGCCCTCAACCACCCCGGGATCGTGGCTGTTTACGATGTGCTGACGGTCGACGATCAGGACGTACTGGTGATGGAGCTGGTGGACGGAGAGACCGTCGAACAACTGCTGGCGCGTAAGCGACCGGCGCTCTCCGAGACCCTCGGTCTGGCGATCGAAATCGCCGACGCCCTGGCGCGCGCGCACGCCGCAGGGATCGTTCACCGTGACCTCAAACCTTCGAATGTGATGGTGACCTCCGACGGCGCCAAGGTCCTGGACTTCGGTCTGGCGAAGCTGGTCGAGGCGCCATTCTTGGACCGGGAGGCGCCGACGGTCGCACCGGACGAGACCGCGTTGACCGGTGAACGCGTGGCGGTGGGAACCATCGGCTGGATGGCGCCGGAGCAGGCGTCGGGCGATGCGGTGGACGCGCGGAGCGATATCTTCGCGTTCGGGGTGCTGTTGTACGAGATGTTGACGGGAAAGCACCCGTTCCGTCGCAGGACGACCCTGGAAACCCTCGCCGCCATCTGCGACGAGGAGCCGGAGCGACCGACGACCCTCGTGCCCGCGCTGCCGCCCGAGGCGGAGCGCGCGGTCCTGCGCTGTCTGCGCAAGGACCCGGCCCGCCGCTGGCAGAGTCTGTCGGATCTCGGCGCCGTGCTGCAGGATCTCAAGGAAGACACCGACTCGGGACGCAGGGTCGTGGCCGGAGCGGCGCCGAAGCGGCGGCGCGTCCCGATCGGGCTCGTCATTGTCGGTGCGGTCATGCTGGTGGCCGCGGTCGTGGCAGCGTTTCTCCTGCTCCCGCGCGAGAGGTCTTCATCGCAACCCCTCGAGCTCCGCCGTCTGACCTACGATGCCGGCGCCAGTACGCTCCCGTCGATCTCGCCCGACGGGAACCTCATCGCCTTCACGTCGGATCGGGGCGGCGATGGAGGCACGGACATCTGGGTGCGCCACATCAACCAGCCGGAGCCGACCCGCCTGACCGACCACCCGGCCGACGACGGGTATCCGAGATTTTCACCCGACGGCTCGCGCATCGTATTCCGTTCCGGGCGGGACGGAGGCGGGATCTTCGTCGTCAACGCTCTCGGAGGCGGCCTGCGGAAGATCGCCGGGCGCGGGCTCTTTCCCCGCTTCTCGGCTGACGGAGCACTTGTCTTTTTTACGGAGGACCCAGACTGGGCGCCGGGATGGCTTCGCAGGATGTACAGGGTCGCCGTGAGCGGAGGGTCTCCGGAACCTCTGGTGCCGGGCTGGGGTGTGCGCAGGCCGCCGGCCAGCGCCGGGCCCATCTTGTCTCCGGATGGGCGTCTGGTTCTTTTTAGCGGCGCCCCCCTCGACGATCCGCGCGGGCACGATTGGTGGGTGGGTCCGGTCGAGGGAGGCGAGCCCTGGTCGAGCGGCGCGATGGAAAACCTGCCGAACCTTGACGTCCTCCAGTTCCCGTCGGTGTGGCTTCCGGGCCGGCTGCTCTTTATCGCCGGCACGACCTTCGAGGGCATGAATCTCTATCAAGCACAGATCTCCGATGAGGGGAAGATCAGCGGACCGGTGGCGCCGCTGACAGCCGGCCCCGGCATGAGCTGGCTGCCGACGGTGTCGGCCTCGGGTCGCGTCGCGCTATCGCGTTTCCAGTGGGTGGTTCATCTCTGGGATGTCGAGCTCGACGCCGCGACGGGAAGGTCCCTCGGAGCACCGCGACGGATGACCGACGACGCCTCGCCCAAATTCGCCTTCTCCCTCACTCGCGACGGCGATCTGCTGGCCTACTCCACCTATGCCGGGTCGCCCGGCAATCGGCGTGGCGAAATCCGGCTCAAGGATCGCGCGAGCGGGGAAGAGAGCGTGCCGGTCTCACTAACCGCGGAAACGACCTCTCTCTACCCCCGCCTCAGCGGCGACGGGTCGCTCCTCAGCTGGCGAAATCGGACCGACGGACGCTGGATTACATACGTAGCGCCAACAAGGGATCCGGTCGGCCGAGAGCTGTGCGAAGGGTGCCTAGTGGTCGACTTCTTCTCCGATGGAAGCGAGGCTCTGGTGGACTGGGGCCGACGGCTATCACGCCTCCGTATCGCCGACGGGCAGCAGACGCCAATTCTGGAAATGGGGGAAGGCCGAGCGCTCCTCGACACGGATCTGTCATGGGATGACCGTTGGCTCGCTATTCAGACCGGAGAGCGCGACGGCAAGGTGGCCATCTCGGTCGTTCCCCTTCGCGAGCCCCCCATCTCCCCAGAAGAGTGGGTCGAGATCGCGGGCCGGGATGTCTGGGTCGGCGCCCCGCGGTGGTCGCCGGACGGGAGCACTCTCTACTACCTCTCGGACCGTGACGACTTCATTTGCCTGTGGGCGCAATCTCTCGACCCGGACACCAAGGAACCGGTGGGAGACCCATTTTCCATCGCCCACGCGCACACGTCCCCTATGAGTATGATGCCCATGAATAGGTCGATGTGGAACCTCGAGATCGGCAGCGGCCGGCTCGTCTTTAACGCCGGCGAGATGACCGGGAACGTGTACACCGCGATGCTCAACCAGAGTTCTCAATTTTAAATTCTCAATTCTCAATTGCCCTCCTCCGGGCTAATGGATGGTAATTGAGAATTAAGGAGCCTCTTGCAAAAGCCCCGGTGAAGGCGTTTCGTCTACGAAGCGACAATTAGGAGGGGAGGGGATAAACCCCTCCCCAACGCGTGTTTACGTAGGGGCGGGGTTTATCCCCGCTCCCTCTGCCTCTGAATTTTGCAAGAAGCTCTAAGAATTGAGAATTGAGAATTCTAAAAGATCCGGCGACCCACAGCGCGCGCGATGTTGGCCATCCGGTCGCCCCAGGACAGACGCGAAAAGACCGTCCTGACGACGCCCTTGGTGAAGTAGGTCTTCTGCGAGTAGTCGATGGCAACCTCGACCACGACTGGAATGCCCCGGCGGGTGAGATCGAGAGCTGCGGGCAGCACCGAGTCGAGCTCGGCGTCGCGGATGATCCTGAAGTACCGGCTTTTAGTGGTGCGTGCGAATCCTTCGAGGTCGTAGCCCGGCAGCACGCTTGCGGTCTCGCGGTTGACCTGCATCTTCTGAAACTGGGCGATCTGTGACAGCTTACCGTCCGAGAGCACGCACACCAGCGGCGCCTCGCGGTAGGCCGACGCGGTTATGAGCTCGAGCCCGGTCATGAGGAAGGCCCCGTCGCCGGGCAGGGCCACGACGTCGCGGCCGGGGTTGGCAAAGCAGGCGCCGATAGCCGCCGGCACCGAGTAGCCCATGCACGAGAAATCCGTGGGCGCCAGGAAGCACCCCGGCGCCTCGAGGCGTAGGTGCTCCATGGCGAGGAAGGTGCCGTTGCCGCTATCGGTTGAAAAGATCGCGTCCGGCGTGCAGTGTTCCTGGAGCGCCTCGAAGAGGGCATACGGATTGACCCGGGTGTCGCTCCCATGGCGTCGCCACCGACGGATGACCGCGGCATGCCCATCCGCAATATTCTCGGCCAAGTTCGCCCACGGTCGATTTCCGTCAATGAGGTTGGTGAGAGCTTCCACAAACAACCTCGCGTCGGCTGCGATGGCGAGCTTGGCCGAAAAATTTCGATTGTGCACATCGGGCTCGATGTCGACGTGGATCAAGGCGTCGGGAGGCTCGATCCCATAGCCACCCGTCGTCACCTCACCAAACCGGCAGCCGATGGCGAGCAGACAGTCGCAGCGGTCCATGATCCGACCCACGAATGACGGCGCCGTTCTCCCAAAACCGTTCCAAAGCCACAGCGGGTGCCGCTCCGGGAAGACGCCCTTGCCACTGATCGTGGTCGTCACGGGCGCCCCCAGCTGCTCGGTCAGGGGCACCAGGAGATCGGCGGCGCCGGCTGCGCCCATCCCCAGGTAGAGCGCTGGATGATCGGCCTCACTCAGCATCATGGCCGCGCGTTCGACGAGCTCCGGGTCCGGTTCGACGCCGATTTCGGGATCCGGCTCGAAGCGATAATCTCCGAGTTCCTGTCGCTTCAAGAAAAGCTGCGCCGGGATTTCCACCGCGACCGGGCCTGGCGCGCCCCGGCGCGCGATCTGGAATGCGCGCCGAATCACCGGGTAGAGATCATCCGCCCGTTCGACGCGGAAGACGGCCTTGGTCACCGGGTCCAGCACCGCGAGCTGGTCGATCGCGTGCAGCTGGTACGCCGCATTGGTGTCGCTGCTGATGCCGCTCGCGAGCACCACCATCGGGGTGGTGTCCATCCACGCCTCGGCGATGCCCGAAAGGCTGTAGGTTACGCCCGCGCCCGGGACCACGTTAATGACTCCGACGGAATCAGATGATCGCGAGTACCCTTCGGCGAGAAAGGCCCCTGCAACCTCCGAGGTCACCAGCACCGGCTCGCAGCGCTCGCTCTTGGCGAGGGCGTCGTAGAGCTCGATGTTGTGGGTCCCCGGGATCCCGAACACATAACGAACGCCCTCGTCCTCCAGCGCCTGCACGATTGCCTTGGCGGCTCGCGTCTTCATGCCAGAAGCTCCCCCGCATTGCTGCGAATTCCCTCGGCAACCCGGTCGGCGAGGCCCATGACGGTGACGTAGGGGTTGATCTCCGAGCACTGAGGAAAGAGGCTCGAGTCGGCGACGTAGAGCCATGGGGTCCCGTGGACCCTCCCCCACCCATCAGTGACCGAGTCTCCGGGGTCGCGTCCCATTCGACAGCCGCCCATGAGATGAGCGCTGGTGATCGAGATCTTCCCGGACAGGACGTTTGCCCTTGGAATCATCTCGTCGATCCGCCCGGAATCCACCGCATCGATGAAAAAGGTCTTGCCCGCGGGGGCATGTACGCGCCTGGCGCCGGCGGCAAAGAAAATCCGCGTGCTCGCCAGCATCGAGGCGTGGAGAGTGTCGAGGACGTCTTCGGTGAGGGTGTAGTCGACCACCGGATCTCCGTTGGAATTCACCGTGACCCGGTTGTCCGCGATCGCGGGGTCGAGGGCGAGCACCAGGATCATCTGCAGCCGCGGAAAGGCGCGCATCAGCTCGGAGTGCTCGGCGCCAAAACCGATGAGGTTCTTGGCGGTCACGAAGGGGAAGTACATGCAGGTTTCGAGCAGGAAGCGGTCATTCTTCCAGAACTCGTCGCAGTAGTAGCTCTTGGGGTGTCCGAAAAAGTTCGTGATGGGACGATCGTGCTCGCCCACAAGAATCAGCGCCGGGTGCAGGGTGATGAAGCGGCCGAGCATCGGCAGCCGCTCGCCGAAGCCCGAGCGCAGCAGGAGGGCCGCCGAGTTGACCGCACCGCCGGCGCACAGGACGATGACCTTGGCCTTGACCCGGTATTCGCCCGGCGCCCAGGGTGAAGGCTCGCCGAAGCCGGGATCCGTCACCACCGCCTCGCAGACCTTGTCCGCGACCCTGGTCACCCGGCAGTTGGTGATCACCTCGACCCCCTCTGCCTCTGCCTGCGGTAGCTGCACCCGGTGGGTACCCTGCTTGGCCTGGTTGGGGCAGCCGAGGTTGCACAGGCTCGAAGAGAGACATCCCTTGACGTTGATCGGAAACTGCTCGACGTGGTAGCCGAGCTTTGTGCAGCCTTCAAGAAAGAGACGGTTGTTATCGTTGAGCTCGTTCTCGGGTAACAGGTGGACGTTGTTCTCTTCGAGGTATTTCAGGGATCGGCGGTGAAGATCCTCATACTCGAGACCGGGCACGTTCCAGCGCTCGACAACCTCCTCCGGCATGGTCAGCGAGGTTCCCGTGTAGACCACAGTCGAACCGCCGTAGGCCTGGCCATAGGCCAGGGTCATCGCACGGTCCTTTGTCAGGGTACCGCCGGAGTCGATATAGAGCCGCCGAGACATCTCGACCTCACGTCCGGTGTATTCCTCTTCCTTGAGCTTGGCTCCCATCTCGAGGACAGCGATGCGGACGCCGTCGGCGCACAGGGGCGCCAGCTCCTTGGCAGCCGCACCGCCGCCGGCCCCGGAACCGATGATGACGATGTCGTACTCACGCTCTTGCATCAAGACCTGCCCTGCCGTCGCGCTGCGGCGCATAACCAACCATCGCATTGGTATCCGGCTGCCCGTAGTAGCCCATGAATATCAGCACCTTGAGCCCCCAGAAACCCGCCCGGAGAAGTCCCACCGGGCAGCTCTCGAACCAGCGCAGCACGGCGTCCTGCCGGTCCGCACTCAGTTTTTCGAACGGCCCCCCGAAGCGCGGCAGCGGCGCCCACCGCAAGAGACCGAGGTAGATCCCGAACTGGCGCCGTACCGAAGCCGGCCGCTCGAGCAGCGCTTCGTCGATGAGACAAATCAACCGGCCCATCCCCGCCGAATCGAGTTGCGCGGTCTCCGGCACGATGCGGGCTGCAAGGACGCGAAGGAACTCGGCTTTTTCGCGAGAGAGTGATTTCATGAAGGCATTCTACAACCACCGAGCGAAATTCAATCGACCACATCAGTTTTGAGTGTTGAGTTTTAAGTTTTTAGTTTTGAGTTTCGGACGCCCCAAGAAATTTCGTGTTTCGGATTCACCACCCGGAAACCCTCCAGCGCGCGGGAAAAGCTCGTTCACCGGAGGTGCCTGGCATCCCGATTCGCCGCGGATCGGCGTGCCTGGCATCCTCTCGGGAAGCGCGACGGGAAACGGCGCGCCTCGAAGTCAGGATCGTCTCACCTGGACGTGTCCGCCACAACTCAAAACTCAAAACTAAAAACTCTTTAGACGAAGAGCCTGCCATTCACCGATTTGGCGTGATCCCAGCGATCGATCAGATAGTACTTCTCGGCCTCGAATACCCTCGAGGTGCGATCGAGATATTCCTCCGCTTCCCGGGCATCGAAATTCCGGGTCTTGTTGACGAAGGAGAGAACCCGCGAGTGGTAGAAGGGAATCAGCGCCTCCATGAGGCTGTCGCGATCGGCCTCATCGGCGTTGCGGTAGGCGACGGCGAAGTTGAAGATGATGCGCGCCCACAGCTCGGACGAGAACGTGAAGCTCCCCTCACTCTCGATCGCCGCCATTGTCTCGATGCCACGAAAATCGGCAAGCGGGATCACCTCACGCCACAGGTCGCCGTGAGTATTCCAACCCTCTTTGAAGCTAGCAAAGAGCTTGTCGGTGCTCACATCGACGGCCGGCGCAGGCTGGTCCATGCCCTGGCCGAACCCATAGATGCTGCTCGGGCGGCTCGGTCCCACGTACTTCCACAGGTACTCGAAATCGATCATCAGATCGAAGAGGGTCGCGACCACCTGCGTGAACATTGGCGCCAAATCCCCGGCCGGATCCTTGGGACGGTGAATCTTCGGCGTCCCCAAAAACGCCTGGCAGACGTTGAACTGACGCGCTACCGCGATCGTGGTCATCCAGATGTCGATGCCGAAATTTCCGGTCTTTTCGGTCCACAGCTTTTCGGCCAGGAACGCGCGTGCGGCCCTTCCCGAAAAACCAAAGTCACCTCCGATGGGCTGGCGAACCCGGAGACCGCCGAGGGTCCGGATCATCGGGTAGGCGATGTGGTTGGTTATGGTGCCATCGTATTTGTGACGCAGGTAGATTGGACTGACATAGTCGAAGCGCCCCATCAGCGGCTCTACCAGGTACTGGATCCATTGCGGGGTGATGCTCTTCAGGTCCGCGTCCACCACCGCTACCGCCTGCGCGTTGAGCTCGATCGCCGCCTTGAAGAGGTTGCGGAGGTTATTACCCTTGCCCTTCACGCCCTCGGGGGTCGAGATGTAGATCTTGGGGACCTTGGTGGGTGTGTCCATGAATGCATCGCGAGTCCCGTCGCTGGAATTGTTGTCGACGTTGATGATGACGGACTTCGCCTGCGGGAAATACTCCTCGAGACCACGGCTCGCGGTGTCGGTCGGCACCGAGATGCAGTCAGCCTCGTTGTATGACGGAATCCCTACGATAATGTCCGCCGACCTCACGTTGCTCGGGTTGTCGACAATCGTTTTCATTGGCTTGCTCCGGAGTTGCTACGAATGATTTCCAATTGCGGGTATCACCGCCGTGCATTGTAACGGTGGTCCCGGGGAAATGCCATAATCCTTTTTTGCGTTAAGAGGAACGACGCGGTTCACGACCGCCGAAGAAATCTGGAGAGGCATGCGGGATCAACAACCACCCGAGAACTTGGCTCTAGCCGCCAGCGCCGACTATGTCGAGGAGCAATACCGGCAATGGCAGCGGGATCCCGCATCTCTGAGTGACGAGTGGAGGCTCTTCTTCACCGGCTTCGACCTCGCCTACAGCCCCACCGGTGAGGTTGCATCCGAACGCGCCGCCGACCAGTCGAAGGTCGCCAGCCTCATCTTCGCCTACCGCAACCTGGGCCACCTGATTGCCGATCTCGACCCTCTCGGCGACAACCTCGAGACCCACCCCCTGCTCGAGCTCGAGACATTCGGCTTGAGTGAAGACAACCTCGACGAGGTGTATGACACGGGCCATCTCGGCGGCCCAGGTCCGCTTAGCCTACGCGAGATCATCTCGGTTCTCAGGGACACCTACAGCCGCAACATCGGCGTCGAGTACCTGCACATCCAGGACATGGCGGTGCGGCGGTGGCTGCAGAGCGAGATGGAGCCGATCCGCAACCGACCCGAGTTCAGCCGCGAAAAAAAGCACCGAATTCTGGCCCAGCTCATCGACGCCGAGCTCTTCGAGAGCTTTACCCACGGCCGCTACCAGGGCCAGAAACGGTTTTCGCTCGAGGGCGCCGAATCGCTGATTCCAGCTATCCACCAGTTCATGGAGACCGCTGCCGAGACCGGGGCCGAAGAGGTCGTGATGGGGATGGCCCACCGAGGCCGCCTCAACGTTCTCGCCAACATCTTCCAGAAGCCCTACTCGATGATCTTCCACGAATTCGAGGACAACGTCCGCCCCGACCGCTACGGTGGTGACGGCGACGTCAAGTACCACCGCGGCTTCAGCACGGATTACCAGACCACCTCCGGCGCCGAGATCCATATCAGCCTGACCGCCAACCCCAGCCATCTCGAGGCCGTCGACCCGGTGGTCGAGGGCCGCACCCGCGCCAAGCAACGGCGGCGTGACGACACCGCGACGAGGACCAAGGTGCTGCCGTTGTTGATCCATGGCGACGCCGCCTTTGCCGGCCAGGGTCTGGTCGCCGAAACCCTCAACCTCTCCCAACTCAAGGGCTACGCCACCGGTGGCACCGTCCACATCGTGGTCAACAACCAGATCGGCTTTACCACTCTCCCCGGCGAGTCCCGCTCCACCCGCTATCCGACCGATATCGCGAAGATGGTCGAGGCACCGATCCTCCACGTCAATGGCGACGATCCCGAGGCCGTGGTGTACATCGTCGACCTCGCACTCAGGTTTCGCCAGGAGTTCGGGCAAGACGTTGTCGTCGACATGGTCTGTTACCGCAAGCACGGCCACAACGAGGGTGACGAGCCCGCCTTCACTCAGCCGCTGATGTACCAGAAGATCCACAACCGGCCATCGACCCGCGCCATCTACCAGCTCGAGCTGGAGGGCGCCCACGACATGACGCTGGAGGAGAGCGAAGAGCTCACGAACTCCCTCCAGGACAGGCTTCTCGATGCTTTCAAGGGCGTCAAGGAGGCCTGCATCCTCGACGAGAGGGATGGCCACGCCTTTGCCGGCATATGGGCCGAATTCGACCACACATACTGTTTCGACTGCACCAACACCGGGGCGCCCTACGAGGAGTTGCTCGAGGTCGCCACCGCATTGACCACCGTGCCCGACGGTTTTCAGCTCAACCGCAAGGTCGGCCGGCGACTGCCGGAGCAGCTTCAAGCCATCGAGGAGAGGGGCACGGTCGACTGGGCGCTTGGCGAGTTACTGGCCTTCGGCACCCTGCTCGTTGAGGGAACCCCGGTTCGTCTCAGCGGCCAGGACAGCATGCGAGGCACCTTCTCCCACCGCCACGCGGCGTGGTTCGACACCAAGAACCAGGAGATCTATATCCCCCTCAACCACATCGAACCCGATCAGGCGAGATTCTGCGTCTACAACAGCATGCTGTCGGAGGCGGCGGTGCTCGGGTTCGATTACGGCTACTCGCTCGTCGAACCCAACATGCTGGTGATCTGGGAGGCCCAGTTTGGCGACTTCGCCAACGGCGCCCAGGTCATCATCGACCAGTTCATCGCGGTGGCGTTCGACAAATGGCACCGGGTGAGCGGTCTGGTCATGCTCCTTCCCCACGGCTACGAAGGCCAGGGGCCGGAGCACTCCAGCGCCTACCTCGAACGCTATCTGATGGCCTCTGCCGAGGACAATATTCAGGTCTGCAATCTGACGACGCCGGCCCAGCTCTTTCACGCGCTCAGGCGACAGATCAAGGCGAACTTTCGGCGGCCGTTGATCATCATGGCGCCCAAGAGCCTGCTCCGCCACAAACAGGCTGTGTCGCCGGTTGCGGACCTCGAGACCGGGAGCTTTCAGGAGATCCTCGACGACCCGCTGGTTCCCGACAACCCACGCCGCCTCGTCCTGTGCAGCGGCAAGGTCTATTACGACCTCAACGCCGGGCGTGAGGAGCGGGGCATCGACGACGTCGCCATCGTCCGCGTGGAGCAGTTCTACCCATTCAACACCGAGCTCTTCGAGCACGTCGTGGCGCCATATCGTAGCGCCGCCGACATCGTGTGGGCGCAGGAAGAAACTCAAAACCGGGGTGGTTGGTCCTTTATGATGCCGCGACTGCTGGAGCTCTTTCCGAATCAACCCGTCCGCTATGTGGGACGCGAAGCGAGCGCGAGTCCCGCCACCGGCTCGACGGCGATCCACAAGGAGCAGCAGGCCGAGCTGGTGCGCGAGGCTCTCGCGGACTGACGGCAACGACAAAGCAAGGAGAACGCCACGATGGCATTCGAAGTCAAAATACCAGAGGTCGGCGAGTCCATCACCGAGGGCTTTCTAGCCGAGTGGTCGCAACCCGATGGAGCGGTGGTCGCGGTCGAGGATCCACTGCTGGTGCTCGAGACCGACAAGATCACGATGAACATCAACGCCGAACAGGCGGGCCGGTTGCATATCCTGGTCGCCGAGGGCGAGACCGTGCAGGTCGGGCAGGTAGTGGCCACCATCGACACCGGGGTGACCGCCCCGGCCGACGCGGCCGAAAAACCGGCGCCCGCGGCGGCGGCGCCCTCACCCGCACCGGAGCCGCAGACCGCCGAGACGGCCGCGCCCGATGTTGCAGGACTCTCCCCAGCCGTGCGGCGGCTGGTCGCCGAGCACCGGCTCGACCCGGCTGCCATCGACGGCACCGGCAAGGGCGGGCGGATCCTCAAATCCGACGTCCTACGCTATCTCGATACACGTGAGACCGGGGGCGCCGCCGAACCAGAGCCTGTATCTGTCGAGGCGAAACCCGTATCCAAGACCGCAGTCGAGCCCCCGCGCCCACGGCCGGTGGCGGTGCCGGATCAGCGGCAGACCCGCGCACCGATGTCACGGCTGCGGCAGCGTCTCGCCGAGCGTCTGGTCGAGGTCCAGCAGACCGCCGCCATCCTCACCACCTTCAACGAGGCCGACATGAGCCGGGTCATGGCGCTGCGTTCTCAGTACAAGGAGTCGTTCAAGAAGCGCTACGATGTCGGGCTCGGCTTTATGTCCTTCTTTGTCAAGGCGACGGTCGAGGCCATCAAGACGGTGCCCGCGGTCAACGCCTACATCGAGGGCGACGAGCTCGTCACCAACCACTACTACGATATCGGGATCGCGGTCAGCAGCGGCAAGGGGCTGGTGGTGCCGGTTGTGCGTGACGCCGATCGCCTGTCGATGGCCGGGATCGAGGCCAGCATCGCCGATCTCGCTCTCCGCGCGCAGGAGAACCGGCTCGAGCTCTCGGACCTGTCGGGAGCGGTCTTTACGATCTCCAACGGCGGGATCTTCGGGTCATTGCAATCGACGCCGATCCTCAACCCGCCGGGTAGCGCGATCCTCGGCATGCACGCGATCAAGAAACGCCCGGTCGTGGTCGACGACGAGATCGTGATCCGGCCGATGATGTATCTGGCCGTATCGTACGACCATCGGATCATCGATGGCAGCGAGGCCGTGACCTTCCTCAAGCGGATCGTCGAGTGCATCGAGGATCCGGACCGGATGTTGTTGGAGATTTGAATGGCGGATAATTCCTTCGACCTCGTCATCATCGGCGCCGGGCCCGGCGGCTATGTCTGCGCCATCCGCGCCGCCCAGCTCGGCCTCAAGACCGCGCTCGTCGAGAAGCGCCACGCCCTCGGCGGCACCTGCCTCAACGTCGGCTGCATCCCCTCGAAGGCTCTGCTCGAGTCCTCTGAGCTCTACGAGGCTGCTCGAGAGCAGTCCGCGGCGCACGGCATCGT
>Ga0164313_10004377_pt1 | contig 12582 bp, 9 predicted proteins | sample GuaBasSedimGuay4_FD_113735 | JGI IMG/M metagenome (GOLD analysis project Ga0164313, IMG submission 113735) | Subseafloor sediment microbial communities from Guaymas Basin, Gulf of California, Mexico - Guay4, Core 4569-4, 0-3 cm | ecosystem: Environmental > Aquatic > Marine > Hydrothermal vents >... | reverse complement strand
GATGACTTAATTCAATCCTGTCAACGTGGTAATAAAAATATTACTCAATTTGACTGTTCAGTTTTTAGCGGCAAGTATGTCACTGGTGATATTGATGATAAATATCTTAATGATATTAATCAACGTCGTAATGATAATGCAAAACAAAATAAACTTGCTTGTGAAAGTGAAATTCTTGATATTCACAATAGTGAATAATTAAAAAATTCAGCTCTGTGTTTTACTTCTGAACTCTTGATTTATTGAGTCATTGACCTATGCTTAGCTTAGGGCTTTTATAAATTAAGGTACTTCCTTTTGGAACGAAGAACTTCCCATCGATCACCGGTCAGACTTAATGTTGTTGTTCATGATCGCAGTTGTCATGCGTGGGATTTTATTGTTCAGGATTTTGGTTTTGATGGCTTACGCTTAGGCTGGCAAAACAAAAAAACAATGCCTGACAGCATTGCCGTGAATGATTTGCTTGATGTTAAATTCACCATTAACAGTGATGATCTGCAGCTTAAATCTATTGACTACCACCTTGAAGTCAAAGTTGTTCGCGTTCTTGACGATGGCCTTGCAGTAAGTCTGTTTAATCCGGCTCTGGATGCTATTGCTGATCTAAGTAAAAGACAACAACAGGAAGGGGTTCATAGTGAGGCACTTTTTACCCATGGTCTCGATAAAAAGTCGCTCAATATTCTTGAACTAGTCAAACAAAGTTTTATGAAAAATCTGTCTCACATGACAGAAACATTTCTTCCTATCGTTCATGATGCCATGTTTCAACAGGCTGAAAAATCATCTAATAATACCCGGCAGGCACTTTATTTTGATGCCATAAATACGCTCAACAAATCAAAAAAAAGTTTAAAAAAACAATTTCTAAAACTGATGGAGAAACACCTTACATTTTGTTGTGAAGGGCCGCAGCCAAATCCGGGTGGTCCTGATTTTGATGAACTGGAGCTTATTGATCTGAATGAGTTTGAAAATTGGCTGGCAGTCAATCAGCTTATTATTAATGTTTCTCCGCTTTATGAGCAGGAACTGCTCGAAATTGAATTACGCCTGTCAAAGCTGCTTAAAACTGAGATTAATAATGTAACGGATTGCCCATTTTCCCCGGAAATCATTTTTAATAGCTTTAGTGAGGCGATACACAATCATTTTTTAAATAATGACATCCTGTTGATCCTCTACCATCAATTTGAAAAAATCGTCAATAACCATTTATTTGACGTTTATAAAGAAATCAATCAAATATTTATAGACAATAATATACTGCCGCTTATTGAAAAGAAAAAATTTCAAATTGTTAAAGAGCCATCAGCGGGTAAGGAGCCATCAGCGGGTAAGGAGCCCTCAGCAGGTAGAGAGCCTTCAGCAGGTAAAGAGCCTTCAGCGGATAGAGAGCCTTCAGTAGCTGAAAAGCCTTCAACCAGTAAAGCAACACTTCAGCAATCTCATGCAGCCAATTCACATCTGACTGAAATAAATACTATCCAAAACAGTGTTAATCTGGTACCTACTTATCAAACACTGAGAGAATTGCTCTCTTTCCGGGATGGTCAGGATGTTAAAAAACCTACGGATGACTTTTTTGCCAGTGATGCTTATAACAAACAATTAAAAATACTGGTCAATAGTTTAACTCAGCTACAATTTGAACAGGCAGATAATGTCACTGCAAATGGAATTGTTCCATTTAATTTAGAGTCATTGGTGCAAAAATGTATTAATAATGATGTTTTTTCAATCGAAATGAAAAATGAGTTTGATTATACGCTGGATATCATCAAACGCCTTTTTATCTCTATTGAAGAAGATTCCTGGCTTGGCCCCCCCGTTAAAAAGCTCCTGTCTTTATTACAGATTCCTTTGCTGAAAGTTTCTTTATTACACAAAGATTTTTTTGAATCCTGGTCTAATCCGGCACGCATTTTAATTAATAAATTAGCCATGATTGACTTCGATGATGAAAAAAACAACTTTTATCTTAAGGCTCATTCATTTGTTCTTTTTGTTTTAAAAAATTATAAAAATGATTTGCAGGTATTTGATAAAGTACAGAAAATTCTGACTGAATTATTAGACATTCAGGCAAAATATTATAATAAAAATGTTAACCAGATTATAAATAACTGGAATGCTCAACAGATTGTGACTAATGAGTTAGCCAGTCGTCTTGCTGGAAAATCAACACCTTTAGCAATCGCAGATTTTATCAGCTATCAATGGCTGCCCATTCTGGTGACGACTTATCTGAACTCAGGCAAGGACTCCAACCAGTGGCGTCAGTATTTACAGGCTTTGGATATGTTAATCCTGAGTATGAGTGGTGATGTCAGTGAAGAGTTTATTGATAAAGATGTCATTTTATTTATCATTAAACAGGGGCTTGAAGAAAATGGCCAATACAATAAAAAAATAATTGATGACATTGACTTATTTATTAACGAAGGTGATTCCGGCAAAGGAATTCTTCTTGACTATGAAAGCATCATAAAATTATTGATTAATGGTTATGCTCTTTCTGATAAATCTGCCATTGAAAAAATCAATAAGGGCTGTACGGATGCGATGGCGCTTGCTAATAAAGCCATTGCCAAACGTCTTAAAGTAAATGATTACCTCATCTTTAAGCAGAGTACTAAACAGAACGGCAAACCTGACTCAGAAAAAACAAAAAAGATAACTCGCTTGCAGTTCATCTGGGGTAGCGATGCCCAGAATGTCTTTGTTTTTTCTGGCAGAACAGGCCGACAACAGGCTGTTTTTAACTTATCAGAAGTTGTGTCTATGCTGGATAATGGTCAGTTAACTCAGACAAAGGATTATGACTTACCCTTATTGGAAAGAAGTTTGTATGCCATTCTCGGTGATGTACATGATGATCTTGCCAAAGAGAGTAACATTGATAAACACACAGGATTACTTCATCAAAAAGAATTCAGACGCCTTTTAACTGGCAAGCTGCAAAAATGGCAAGCGGATGTCTCTGAATATACTCTCTGCATTATTGATATTGACCAATTTAGTTTAATTAATGATACCTGTGGCTATGATGCTGGTGATAAATACATTGCTGAAATCTCACAGAAAATTAGTCAGGTTCTTGACTCAGATATTATTTGTGCGCGTTATGGTACGGATGAATTTATATTATTGCTGACAAACTATTCACCTCAAGATGCACTGGCAGTGTCAGAACTGCAACGTAAAACCGTCAATAATTATAATTTTAAATGGGCAGATAAAGAATTTACCATGAGTGCCAGTATAGGCCAGGTTTCTATCAGTGAATACATTGAACCGGGAGTATTCATAAAGGCTGTTTTGACTGCGGCAACAATTGCTAAAGAAACAGGGCGTAATAGAGTGCATTTAATTGAATATGATGCTGTTGAATTAAATTATCGACAGGAACTTCAGCTCTGGGCAACAAAAATTGAGCAAATGGTAAAACACAATCAATTGGACATCAGGTGCCAACGCCTGCATCCAATACTGGATGAAGCAGCTACACAACATTATGAAATGTTATTACTGGTAAAAGATGATAATAACGGGTATATGCCGCCCGGTGAGTTTATTGAAGCTGCAGAGCTTTATAATAAAATGGTTGAAGTTGATCGGTGGGTTATTCAATATGTTTTTGAGTGGTTTAGTCATCACCTGGATCAGTTAGAAATAATGGGTGGTATCGCTATTAATTTATCGGGACAAACGTTAAATGATGTTGATTTTCATTCGTTTATAAAAGATATATTTGCACAGTATCCCTCCATACCCCGTGAACAGGTTTGTTTTGAAATCACAGAAACAATGGCTATTACAAATATCAATCATGCTAATAATATTATCCATTCAATCAAGGAAATGGGTTGTGAGTTTTCATTGGATGATTTTGGAACAGGACAATCATCCTATGCTTATTTGAAAAATCTTCCGGTAGATTATCTTAAAATTGATGGTGTTTTTATTAAAGATATTGCCAGCAGTCCGGCAGATCAGGCAATGGTGAAGTCAATTAATGAAATTGGACACTTCCTGGGAATGAAAACTGTGGCTGAATTTGTTGAAAATGATGAAATTGTGGAAATTCTAAAGGAAATCGGCGTTGATTATGCTCAGGGTTTTGGTGTTGAAAAGCCTATTTTAATTTCTGAATATATGGATGTTATAAACTCACGGACAGCGATAAATTAGTGTTTTGTTAGAGCTTATTGGGCATTAACAATTTGACCATTGATCGCATTACTATCCTTACCCATCAGATACAGGTAGACATTCATAATATCTTCAGGCTTGGCAATTGTGGTTGGATTTTCACCGGGAAAAGCTTTTGCACGCAATGTTGTAGCAACTTTTCCAGGGTTAATACTATTAAAGCGAATAGTAGAATTTATTTCCATTTCGTCAGCTAAAATCTGCATTAAATTATCACCGGCTGCTTTACTGATACCATAGGCTCCCCAGTAGGCCTTACCTTTAATACCAACATCATCACTGGTAAATACCACGGAAGCATTATCAGATTTCTCCAGAAGAGGAAGACTCATGCGTGTCAGCATATAGGGTGCATTAAGGTTAACCTGCATGACTTTTCCCCAATGCTGCATATCATACTGAGCAATGGGTGTTAAAGAGCCGAGCAGGGCGGCATTGTGTAAGATACCATCCAGACGACCAAATTCTTTGTCCAGTGTCAGCTGCATATCTTCATAATCTTTAGCGGTTGCACTTTCAAGATTCATTGGGTAAATAGCTGGTTGAGGACCATTTTCCTGCTCGATTTCATCATAAACAACTTCCAGTTTTTCAATTGTTTTACCTAATAATATGACCGTTGCGCCATATTGAGCATATATTTTTGCAGCGACCTTTCCAATGCCGTCACCTGCACCTGTCACCAGAATAATCCTATCTTTTAATAAATGGGCAGGGGCAGAATAATTATACATTCGGGAAATCCTAAAGTGATTAACAGATGAACACAGATTAGTATTTTAGCTATTTTTTGTCAGAGGGTAAAGTGGCTGTTAGGGTTTATTTCTATAATTTTTTTTGCCGCAGATTGACCGCTTCTGATTGCGCCTTCCAAAGTAGAAGGATAATGTGTGTCAGTATAGTCACCGGCAAGAAAAAGCCCGGGAATATTCGTTTCATTGACGGGACGCTGCTGTTCAATATTAACCCGACAGCTGAAAGTAGCTCTTTTTTCAGTGATGACCTGATAATTAAGTAGCGGGGGTAAATTACAAACACATAAACATAATTCCTGATGAACAGTATCGGCAATAAGCTTGTGTGTCATTTGAATGTGTTCACCTGGCCCGCTGATGATGACTGCAATTAAACCGGACTGGTTTGTCAAAGAGCGGTCTATAGCCCATTGGGCTTTGCTATTAAATAAACCGACCATCTGTTGTGGCAATCGGGTGGATGCAGGATACTGGAGGTAAATTGTACAAATTGGTTCATATTGAAAATCCAGAGATGCATGAGCAGGTTTTAACAGTGCTTGCTTATTTAATAAATCCTGGACACTGAGACGCTGTAGTAATTGTCTGGAAATGTGAGCGGGTGTTGCGAGAACAATAGTATGACTTTTAAAAAAACTCTTGTTGGTTTTTATTAAAAATTCAGATGCCTGGTTCTGTGTAAGCTCTGGTGATAAATAGCTAATCTCAGTGACTTTTTCTCCACACTTAAGCATACCACCGTGTTGATTGATGAAATCAGCTGCAGGTTCGCAAAATACCCGGGATAGATTTTGTCGAAAAAATAACAAGTCAGAATCGTCATTTTTATTATTAAAGCTATCTTTTAAGACATTGAGAAAAACCTGTGCAGATGCATATTTTATTGGAGTATTCATTGTTGCCAGACAAAGTGGCTCCCATAGTGCCGCTATTGTTTTAGTCGTTTGCGAATGTTTTTTTAATAATTCACTGACACTGATGTCATCCTTTAGCTTATAAGCAGTCAGAGTAAGTTTCAGAGCCATTTTTATAATGATGAAACGTTCCAGGCGATTTAGCCCTTTCATTTTCATAAGTGCTGTCAGAAGATGTAATGGTGCAGGCAGGAAAGATACTTTCAGTTGAATTAGTGAGTTTTCAGGGGAATACATGTTAAATTCTAAGCGCTGCCGTTGCAGAATTTCAGCGGTTTTAATGCCCAGTTGTTTAAAAAGAGCGATGCTTGAGTGATAGGCCCCCAGCATAATATGCTGACCATTATCAAGAGACTGATCCGCTAGAAAATTTTTAAATCTCACTTTTCTGGCACGACCACCTGTCTGATGATTAGACTCAAGTAAACAAACTTTATATCCTTGATCAGCAAGTGTCACAGCGCAGGCAAGACCGCTCCAGCCAGCACCTATAATTATTATTGCCTGTGACCCTATGTCTGAGGTATCTCTATCTGAGTGAGTATCAGACATGTTTTCGGGAGTGTTTGTATTCACGGCGGGCTGTAGTCCATGCAATCCAGAGTTTTTTTAATTTACTAATGCTGACTCTTTTTTCTAAAACCGGATAGTTTTGTAATTTTATTTTCTTTAATAACGCTAAATAAATTTCTGCCATAATAATGCCGGTCCTCTGAGAAAACCGGTCATCTGGATCCAGAGCAGAAAAAGCTTTGTTATAATACTGTTCCGCTCTTTCAGCCTGATAGGCAAATAGTGTCCGGGTATCAGCCGTATCCAGGTTATTAACAAGCATTGATGGTGTGACTTTAAACTGTGCCAGTTCTTCCTTAGGGATATAAATTCGGCCACGCTCAGCATCTTCTTTGACATCTCTTAAAATATTGATCAGCTGTAGAGCAATGCCCAGATTATGAGCATATTCATGAGTACCGCTGCCTTTATAGCCCAGAATATCAATAGTAAGGAGACCAACAACACCTGCAACCCGGTAACAATACAGTGAGAGTTCATTAAAATTGTTATATTTCTTTGCGTGGAGATCCATTTCCATACCAGATATAAGCTCTAAAAAATACTTTTCCTGCAAAGGGTAGTTGTTAATTGCTGCTTTTAAGGAGAGGGTAACGGGATGACTGGGTTTGCCCTGAAAAAGACAATGGATTTCTTCTCGCCACCAGTTAAGTTTGCTGGCCGCAATGGCAGTATCTGAGCATTCATCAACAATATCATCAATTTCTCTGCAACAGGCATATAAAGCAGTCATAGCCTGTCTTTGAGAGTCATTCAAAAATAAAAAACTATAATAAAAACTGGAACTGCTTTGTCGTGTTTTTTCCTGACAATATTCGTCTGGTGTCATATTAATTTCAAATAGGGTTAAAAGAGTAATAAACGGATGAACACCAAATAATGTGAAATATCTTTAATATTTCACATTATTTTATCGGATGTTCTATTATTATAGGATTAGTAATCACTGTTTGGTAGTAAATTGAGCTAATGTCGTTGAATGATAAGGAACCTGTCTATGTCTGCGGTTGATAAAGAAGTTAACTACTCTGTGGTTTTTATGGGGGAAATTGTTACTGGTTTTGAACGATCGCAAGTGTTGAAAAACCTGATAAATATTACCCGTTTATCCAGTGAAGAAGTTGAGCAAAAATTTTTCAACGAATCAGCCGGGCGAATTGTGATTAAAAAAACCAATGATCTGGAAAAAGCCAGAAAATATCATGGAAAATTCTCAAGAGCTGGCATGGCTGTCGGCATACAAATGGATTTTGAAGAAACTGATTAACACTGCTCAATAACGATTTTTCACATATTTCAGCACTTTACTTACCGTTAGCCTGACACTGGCTGGTCCACTTCGAATGTAAAAATCTTCAGTGTTTTTATTGTATAAAAAAGCAGGGCGGTCAGCTCTTTCACATTCAATCACCAGAATTGTTTTATCTTCAATTTGATTGATGATCAAATTGATATAGTTAGAAAATTCAAGGCCAATATGCTGACTGATCAGGTTTTTAAAGTGAAGTAGAATTTTATCTTCATTTTCAAACTCATCTTCATCAATACCAAGTATATTAGCATCATCATCCACGCCAATTAATAAAATCCCTCCATGGGTATTCATAAAACCAACCAGACCTTTCAGCCAGGCAATTTCAATTTCTTTACCATTTTTTCCTGTTTTCAGGTTCTTGCGCATGGTAGATTTGAATTCCAGTGTTTCACTTTCACCCTGTCGTAATAGTTGATAAATTTCATTGGTGAAATCCTGTGGCAGAATATTGGTTTTTGGCACGTCTTTAAGCTGGTGTGCATATTTTCTGACTAATATCCGGGCCATAACCACGGCAATAATAATAAGTAAGGCAATTCCGGTAAAAATAAATGTTAAATTTTCATTGATAATATCAATAAGTTCCTTCTCAGGAACAATAACACCGGCATAAATAGAATTATTATAAGTGTCTAAAGTAAATATTTTGTACCACCAGAGCTTGCCATCGCGCGAGAAACTGTTTGGCTTATTCAGTTGGTTCTGGTTTTTCAACCAGTTATTGACTGAGTCAAATATAACATAATTACTATTATCATCGCCTGGTACATATAAACTACCTTTTGCTGATGAGCCTTTGATAATATGCTTATTTCCCGGGGGAAGAATAACTTCACCTGTGGGGCTGATAAGATATGAAATATCGTTTTTTCCTATTTTACTACCGGATAATGATAGTGCAATATCAGATAATGTGACATCAAAAGCCAGAATGTAGGAGGTATTTTCGCTCCCTTTCCAGCCGGTGACGCCGGTGACACCAGGAATTTGCTGGGTATAAAAACTATAGGGACTTGTCCACTTTATAGGGGATTCTTTACTGGTTGTCAGTCCAAGTTTATACCAGGGACGCTTTTTTGGCCGGTAGTTGGTTTTTTCCTGCCATTCTTTGATTAAGGTGTTATTACTGCTCCATATTTGCCAGAGCACAACACCCTCACCATACTTTTTGGGATTGGTGTGTCTTGATAACCAGTTATCGTCTTTTCGGGTAAGGAAATATTCATTTCCTTTTGATGAGGCTATTATAACGGATGATATCTGAGGTAATGTTTCCAGGATTGGGATAAAGCGTTTATTAAAAACATCATTTTTTTTAGCGGTGAGCAGTTCCAGTTCAGCCCACTTTTTTGATAAGGCCAGATTGTTGCTGATGGGTTTGAATAATTGCTTGTTTTTATCTATGACCATTTTTTCTGCTGAAGCGATAATAGCCAGAGTAATATCATCCTGAACTTGCTTGGCATAAAAATAGGATAGTGTTAAAAAAATAAATATGAGCAGTAAAACCAGCAGGGTAACATCTCTGGTGAGTCTGTTATGAACTGAATTTGAAAATGAGAACATATTTTTTATTAAGTTGCTAAAGGCTGTCATAAATTGATAATTAATGCTTTCTTGTTTAGGTGGTTTCCACTATTGTCTGTATTTGTTAAAACAAAGGCAAGTTTAATATGAAGAAAAAAATCCCTGCCATAAAATTTTTAATCTGTCTGTGCGACTGAGTCGAGGTCGCAGATAGATTGAAGCAACATTACCTTCTAATTTATCAAAAATAAGTTTACCTCCGGCATAAATCATGCGAATTTCAATAGCAAATCGTCCTGTAAGATTTGCACAAAGTGGTTTGCCTGATTCATAAATTTTTCTGGCACGTTGTAATTGAAAGCTCATTAAAGCTTGAGTTTGGTTATTATTTAGCTGTTTTTTTAAATCGTTAATTAATACACCATAATGTGCCATTTCATCAAGTGGTAGATACAGGCGATCATTTTCAACCATATCCTGGTTGATATCCTGATAAAAATTAATCAGTTGCAGACCTGTGCAAATGGCATCGGAATAGTTCAGATTTTCCGGGCTTGCACTCTTATTTAAATATAATAAAATTTGACCAACAGGATTTGCACTCAATTGACTATAATTGATTATATCATTAAAACTCTGATAGCGAGTGGTGTTAACATCCTGTTTAAAAGCACTGATAAGATCATAAAACAGGCTGACAGGTATCTGAAATTTATGAATAACATCGGCTAAAGCAATAAATATTGAGTTATTGCTGGCATGAATAAAACTATTTTCATTTTGCGGGGAATGATTTTTTAATTCGCATTCTATTTTTTCAAGCTCAGCAATATATTCATTAAGAAATATGAGCCTTTCTGAACGGGTAAAGTTACCTTCATCTGCAAAATCATCTGCGCTTCGGGCAAAAGCATAAACTGCACTAATGGGATATCGTAAATGCCTGTTAAGCAATTGTGATGCTATGGGGAAATTTTCATAATGATTTTGAGCAATTGCCATACAGTGTTTGTAGGCTTGTTGAATTTTTTTTATAGAAGATGACATTAGTAGATAATTTGTTGATGAAATAAAGATTTAGGTACACTTCTTTAACTATTATGTAATATACTTCAATCTCGGTAAAATAACTATATCATTGATATGGTTTTCGGTGGTTACATTGTTTGTAAATTAAAGCTTGTAAGTAAAAGCTTGTTAGTAAAAGAGAGTGTTTTGAAATGAAAGATTTATTACTGGGCTTGTTGATTGGTGGAATGATAGGTTTATGGGTTGGAGTCAATCTGGGAAAAGATCAGCCGCTAATGACTAATCCTTTTGCTGATAAAAACAGTATGAAAGAATTTAATAAGAAATTTGAAAATTTACAGCACGATGTTAGCACGAAAAGTAAAGAGCTTTACAATGATTCAAAAAAAGCCGTGGATGATGCTTTTTAAAACACTCTTGCTAGAGTGAAACTAAATCCACGTTCTAAGAATGTAGATATTAACTTACTGGTTCAATAAAAACTAAATTTTCAGCTAGAAATGATATGTAATTATTTGTTTGCCGTCATTAAGCTGTTATAGACAATTTCACTCCAAACCTCTGTTGACAGGAAGCCATCATTCCATGAATCCCACTGCTTTGATAAGCCTTTAGCTTTGATTTGTTTAAGATTATTACCTTGATTGATCATTTTTTGTACTTCCTCAGAAGTGCCAATTAGCATTGTGTAATAATCTTTTAAATCAGTTTTAGTCGACAGAGGTCCATGGCCGGGGATGACTTTCGTTTTATCATTTATTATGGCCAAAATAGTTTTAACATTTTTGGCCATTTGTAGTACATTACCACCATGCTCAATATCAACAAAAGGGAAAAATCCTGAAAAATGATGATCACCCATGTGCACTACATTGGCGTGTTTAAAAAAAATGACAGAGTCACCATCGGTATGTCCGGCAGGGTAGTGAACAATTTGGATCTCTTCATTATTGATATAGATCTTCATTGATTTCATATAGGTCATATGAGGTAAGGCTACTTCAGGATATGGTTTTGAGATCATTTTGAATAATTTAATTTCTCGGGTGGTTAATAAGCGTGTTCTAACTTTGTCGTGAGCGACAATCATTGCATGTTCCCCCAGGCTTAAATTGCCTTCCGTATGATCGCCATGCCAATGTGTGTTGATGATATAGGTCAGTTTATCTAAACCACCATAATGCTTGATTTGCTCTTTTAAAGCATCAGACATGACTTTGTAATCATCATCGATCATCAGTAAGCCATCTTCGCCAGTTAATATGGCGATATTTCCGCCCTTGCCCTGCAGCATCCAGATATTGTCACTCACCTGCAAGGTTTTAAATGATAAGGTATCAGAATGATGTTCTTCTGCTAATGTGGCCATTGAAAACAAACAAAGATAAAGAAACAGAATAAAGCTTATTTGTAATTTGTTGAGAGACATTGTTACTGCCTTTTAAAATGTTAAGGTTTATATGCTTTGCTCAGTGAAATAACGTTTTTTTAACCAGAGTGCAATGTTCACCAGTAGTATGAGTACGGGTACTTCAACCAAAGGACCAATGACTCCGGTGAATGCCTGCTGGGAGCTTATTCCAAATACGGCAATTGATACTGCAATGGCCAGTTCAAAGTTATTACCTGTGGCTGTAAATGAAATGGATGCACTGCGTTCATAATCAATACCCATTTTCTTTGCTGTAAAAAAGCTGATAAAAAACATCAGTATAAAATAGATAACTAAAGGAATGGCTATTTTTAAAACATCAAGAGGTATCTCAACAATTAATTCACCTTTAAGACTGAACATCAAAACAATAGTTGCCAGTAAGGCAATTAATGTAATGGGTGATATGGCTGGAATAAATTTTTCAACATACCATTTTTCTCCTTTCATCTTAATTAGAACTTTCCGACTTAAATAGCCTGCCAGGAAAGGTGTGCCAAGATAGATTAAGACGCTTTCAGCAATATCAACAATTGAAATATCAACCACACTGGATTGCAAACCAAAATAAGGGGGGAGAATGGTGATAAATAACCAGGCTAAGAAACTGTATGAAAGGATTTGAAATATGCTGTTTAAAGCCACTAAAGCTGCACCGTACTCTTTACTGCCGCCGCCCAGTTCATTCCAGACCAAAACCATTGCAATACAGCGGGCAAGCCCGATAAGAATCAAACCACTCATATAGCCGGGCTCGTCATGCAGGAATATCAATGCCAGAGCAAACATTAATGTGGGGCCAATAAGCCAGTTTAATAT
>Ga0164313_10004376_pt1 | contig 12582 bp, 8 predicted proteins | sample GuaBasSedimGuay4_FD_113735 | JGI IMG/M metagenome (GOLD analysis project Ga0164313, IMG submission 113735) | Subseafloor sediment microbial communities from Guaymas Basin, Gulf of California, Mexico - Guay4, Core 4569-4, 0-3 cm | ecosystem: Environmental > Aquatic > Marine > Hydrothermal vents >... | reverse complement strand
CCAAGTGCTTTTGAAGTGAGTGTACCGTCTTCCCTGACAAGATGTCTGAAAGCCCGATCAAGGCTATCCAGCCTTTCCGGTGAAAAACCTTTCCTGCGCAGTCCTATACGGTTCAATCCCCGGACTCCCAGCGGGGCTCCTCCTGCGAGAACAAAAGGAGGAACGTCCTTGCTCACCCTGTATCCCCCTCCGATCATTGCATGATCACCGATTCGGACAAACTGGTGGATAGGGACAACACCTCCAACGGTAACATCATTGCCTATTTCCACATGCCCTGCCATGTTTACAGCATTCGCCAGGATGACCCTGTCACCTATGATGCAGTCATGAGCGATATGTACGTAAGCCATGATAAGGCAGTCTGAACCCAGCACTGTTCTGCCCGATTCAATCGTTCCCCTGTTTATATTGGCGAATTCGCGAATGACGGTGCGCGAACCAATATACAGTTCTGTACGCTCACCATCGTATTTCAGGTCCTGAGGGTCGGTACCGATAACTGCTGATGGTCCGATTGAAACTGAATCACCTATGAATACAGGACCCGTTACGTAAGCATGCGGACCGATTCGAACGTCTTTCCCGAGTTGAACTTCAGGACCTATAACAGCGTAAGGTCCGATTTGGGCATCTTCGGGCAGAACCGAGTCTACAACAGCAGTAGGGTGGATCATTCTTTCTCTACCAGCATAGCCATTATTATTGCTTCAACGGCTATCTTGCCATCAACTTTAGCTATACCTTTCATCCTGCACATAGGACCTCTCTTATGTATCATCTCCAGTTCAAATATAAGCTGATCGCCAGGTCTTACTGGAGTTCTGAACCTGACCTTGTCCAATCCGGTGAAAAATACGACCCAGTTGGAGGGTTTTTCAAGTGAATTGAACAGCATCAGTCCGCCGACCTGCCCCATTGCCTCTATGATAAGTACTCCCGGCATTATGGGGCTTCCCGGGAAATGACCCTGAAAAAAAGGTTCATTTATGGAAACATTCTTAAGACCGACTACCCTCTTGTCCGGTACAACTTCCAGCATCCTGTCCACAAGAAGAAAAGGATACCTGTGAGGAAGCAGGTTCATGATATCGTTAATATCCCACTTCTTGTCCGTAAGCGGAACTGAGTCCCTGGTCGGTTTATGCACATCAGCGATCTTCTTTACGAATTTCACGTTGGATGCATGACCGGATTTAGCAGATATGATATGCCCCTTCAGCCTTCCCCCCAGCAGGGAAAGATCTCCAATAAGGTCAAGTATCTTATGCCGGACGAATTCATCGGGGAATCTCAATGGCTCTTCGTTCAGAATTCCATCATCTCCGACTACAACCGCATTCTGCAACGTACCGCCCTTTATCAGGTTCTTCTCCTGAAGGTGCTTCACATCTTCGTACAGGCAGAATGTTCTCGCAGGAGCTATTTCATTCTTGAATGCTTCAGGTGTCAGTTCGAGGGAAAGGTACTGAGTTCCGAGGACAGGATGATCGAAATCTATCGTGAAGCTTATCTTAAGGCCATCGTACGGAACAGCAGTAAGGGTAGCTCCAAATGCTTCTATGCTTATGGGCTTTTCAATTGCTATCACCCTGGCCATTTCACCTTCAATTTCCTTGATTCCAGCCTTCTCAAGTACTTCTATGTAGCTTCTGACGGATCCGTCTTCCGGTTCGGGAGGTTCATCCGAATCAAGTTCAATGATACAGTTATCAATCCCCAGACCGTACAATGCAGAGAGGACATGCTCGACAGTATGAACTTCGTAGTAATCGTAGCCCAGGGTCGTTCTTCTTGATTGTTCCTCGACCTGTCTTACATTCTCAAGACATGCTTTTATCCTGGGCTTGCTTTTTACATCTGTTCTTACGAAAACAATTCCTGTATTCGCCGGAGCAGGTTGGAAAACTATGGTAGTCTTCTTACCGAGATGAAGACCTACTCCGCTGTATACTACCGACTGCTGTAGTGTGGTCTGGTAATGCTTCATAAATATTATTCCTCTTCTTTTCTACTGAATTCCTTCATGAATTCTAAGACTTTTCTCCTGAAATCCGGTAGATCAGAGACAGCTGCATTAAGCCTGAGGGCTCGTTTATGCGAACGGGCCGGGTAACCGGATACTGTATTTCCAGCCGCTACATCCTTCGTAACTCCGGACTGAGCAGCGACAACAGCTCCATCCCCGATAGAGATATGTCCGGCTGTACCCACCTGACCACCGAAAATAACACCCGATCCGATCTCTGTACTTCCTGATATTCCAGTTTGAGCTGCGATCAAGCAGCCCCGACCAACCGTTACATTATGAGCGATTTGAATAAGATTGTCTAGCTTTGAGAACCTGCCGATTATAGTGCTGCCGACTACTGCTCTGTCAATTGTGCACCCAGCACCTATTTCAACGTCGTCCTCTATGACTACATTCCCATTCTGCGGTATTTTAAGGTGACCTTCAGGGTCGGGGATAAAGCCGAAACCGTCTGCCCCGATCACTGCGCCTGAATGAATTATCACTCTGCTGCCTATTGCGCAGTCATGATAAACAGAGACAAGGGGATTGATAAAGCATCCAGAGCCGATAGTAACTCCAGGGCCGATGACAGAACCTGCGCCGATAGTTGTACCGGAGCCTATCGTTGCACACGAATCCACCACAGCATTCGGGCCTACAGTTACATTGTCACTCAATACTGCGCCGGGATGAATTACAGAAGTCGGATGAATTGCGGAGAAGCCTGAAAGCGATTCGTGCCTGAACAGGATAAGTACTTCTCTGAAAGCACGATAAGGCTCATTTACCAGAATCAGGTTGGGAGCCGAGGATTCAAGTATTTCCTTCGTGATAACAGCAAGGGCACTGGTGGATACAAGGTATTTCCTGTAAAGTCTGTTTCCAAAATAGCAGACCTGATCAGGCTGTGCATCCGAGAGCGTGGAGACACCGGCTACTTCACTTTCTCCATCCGGTCCGATAAGTTCTCCATTCAACTTTTCGGCAAGAATGGATAACTTCATATTAGTCACTGCCTCCGGTAGATAATTTTTCCAGAACCATGTCTGTTATATCAAGTGAATTGGATACATATACAACCAATCCACCCGACGTGTCCAATACGATATCGTACCCTTCGGCAATACTCAGCTCCTGAACTGCCTCATTGATACTTGCCACTATAGGCGAAACAAGCTGACTGTTTCTTGTTTCGACCAGCCCGCCCGGTCCGAATGTCTGCGCAAGGAAAGTCTGAAGTTCCAGAGATTTCTCTTCGATCAGAGTTTCTCTTTCCCTTCTCCGTTCCGGGCTCATTACCATTGTATAATCCAGGTCAGCCTGAATGACATCGATCTCTTCCTGAAGCGAATCAGCATGAGCTTCCCACTCATCAATCTCTTTTTCAAGCAGTTCGGTCGCATCGGTCACCTCCCCCAGGTTATCAAATATCCTGTCTGAATCTATGACCGCAATTGTCTGCGCTGCAAGAATAAAAGCAACAGTGAATGCTGCAAGCAGGGCTACTTTCATAACTGTAATCCTCCAAATACAAAAGGGAGTCTAAGTTAACCGACAATCCAGTTATCTGCGGTTCGGTTCCCTCATATTCTAGAACATTGTGCCAAACTGGAAATGCGGTTCCCAGCCGCGATCAGGTCCATCAAAACCGTAAGCGTAATCGAACCCGATGACACCCAGCATAGGCACTTCAATACGGATCCCTATTCCGGCACCCCGGTTCAGATCAGAAAAATCACTGGAAGACCATGATGACCAGGTATTTCCCGCATCAGCAAATATGGAAAGCTGAAGCTGATCAATTATCCGGCATCTGTATTCGGCGCTGAGAATAAGCATTGAACTTCCGCCTACAGTTTCATAACCTTCCCGGGCAGTAATACTATGAGTGGGGTACCCTCTGACACCATAAAAACCTGTTCCACCCAGTTCGAAATACTCGTAAGCAGGAGGTTCTCTGCCGTCCAGAGATGCAACCATCCCGATCCTTGCTCTGAGGAAGAAGATAAACCTCCAGAAAGATGGAACATACCAGCTTGAATCGATGAGATACTTCTGGTATCCAATGTTCCCGCCAAGAGCGCCGCCGGCAAATTCTCCTGTAAGACTGTTCAGGGAACCTCTGGATGCGAACATCTGTCTGTCCCTGCTGTCTCTTGTGAAATTCAGCTTGATCGAACTTGTCCATCTTGGCCAGTCCGTGTTTCGAAGCGAATAGTAATAACTTGTTGTATCGCTCGTGATATTGAATACATCGACCTTTTCAAGGCTGTACTTGATAGAGGCTGAGGCATAATCCACCCAGGGAAGCGGACGGCCCACCATTACAGCCCCCCCTGTCCTGCGGCGGTCATATTCCGACTCATTGTAGGTAGTATGAAATACCTCGCCACCGAGGGATAACGGTGTGTCTCTGAACCATGGCTCCCTGAAGCTTATCTGAACATCATGCTGAGTCTTTGAGAACTGGTAATTAAAGGTCAGGCTCTGTCCCCGGCCGAAAAGGTTGGTTTCACCCAGCTCAACGAATCCGCTGAATCCGGTTCCTCCGCCGTATGCGGCTCCAATTCCAGCCTTACCGGTTGTCTTCTCTTCAAGATCAAATACAATATCAACATCCGGGGAGTCCTCAAGGTAGCGAAAATCCACGCCGACATTACTGAAATAATTCAAGTAATAGATATTCCTGTAACTTCTCATAAGGGCTGATCGCTGGAACATATCACCAGGATATACTGTTAACTGCCTTCTTATGATGTTTTCCAGTGTTCTATTATTCCCTGTAATCTCTATCCTGCGAACATGGGCTCTTTCACCCTCATTCACCATATAGGCAATATCCAGAGTATTATCCGTACCGCTGTCTGTTATAAGAGGTTCGATACCCGCATAAAAATAGCCCAGCTCCTGAAACAGTTCGTACATTGTCATCAGGGATGAATTCATCTTCTTTCTGCTGTATTCGTCCCCCGTTTTCATATCCATGACAGATAGCAGAACTGAATCCGGAAAAGCTTCATTGCCGGAGAACGAAATGTCACCAAAAGTATAGTATTCACCCTCATCCAGCGTGACCTCGAACCTCAGATGCCGCCCGTCTTCGAGCATTGATTGCTCAGCATCAATAATTCTGGCTTCAGGGTACCCATGATCCTGGTAGAAGGTGATCACCGAATCCAGGCTAGCCTCGAATTCACTTTTTCTGTACCTTCCGGAGCGCCAGAAGGAATCCTGATGAGTATCCATCTGCCCTCGAAGTTTACTATCGTTAAATGCGATATTGCCTGAAAAATCAATCTCCCCGACCCTGATATCCGGACCCTCTTCACATTCGAACAGCAGTACACTCCGGTTATCACTATCCTGAGGAAGCCAGACGGGGGTAACCAATGCTTCATGTCTGTGATCTTCAGCGTAAAAGTGCAGCACTACCCTGCGGGCTTCCTCAACTTGCCCGGGCGAGATAGTCATGCCCGGGAAAAGTGAGAGGGAATCCAGTACATCGTCATCATCAAGACATCCGGGATTACTGAATTCGATTCTGCTTAGCAGTCTGTTTTCGTTAACTACGATCAGGAGATCGGTCAATCCTCCAGTCGTATCAGCCTGTATTTCGATGCTGCTGAAATAACCGAGTCCGAAAAGATCTCTGGTTCCCCTGCTGACATCCGCAGGATTATAAATATCCCCTGTCTCCAGCCCGAAAACCCTTGTGATAAGATCAGTGCTTACAAAGGAGTTGCCTGTCACTTCCACCGAGCCGATCTCCAGCGCCAGTGACGCTGAGATCACAATTGTCAGCAATGCTGTACTAAATCTCAATTCTCAACTCTTCCGTGTATTGTGTTCGATCTGATTTCTTCTTCATTATTTTCACTGGGCACTTTAAAAACGATACGATTGCCATCCCTGACTGCAAGAACGGAGTCACCGGATGAGAATTCACCTCTGAGTATCGCATCGGTCATAGGATCTTCGAGCAGCCTTCTAATCGTTCTTCTTATATGCCGTGCTCCCGCTTCCGGGTCGTAACCGGCTTCTGTTATGAGTGTTATAGCTTCAGGTGAAAGGTCCAGTGTAATCCCCAGCTCAGATAGCCGCTGTTCTACATCCTCCATCTGAAGAGAAACTATTTTTTCCATGTCGCAGAACTCAAGGGGGTTGAATATTACTATTTCATCCAGTCTGTTGAGAAACTCCGGGTTGAAATGGCTTTTTACGGCATCCATGACCAGTCCGTCAATACGTTCCGTTTCACCCTCCGGGCAATCAGTTGAGAATCCAAGCTTTCCACCGTTCAGAAGGTTCCTTGAGGCTATGTTGCTTGTCATTATCAGGATGGTATTCGTAAAATCTATCTCCCTGCCGTAGTTATCGGTCATTCTGCCGTAATCCAATACCTGCAGCAGCATATTGTAAAGATCGGTGTGAGCTTTTTCGATCTCATCAAGTAGTACAATGGAATATGGTCTTCTCCGGACTTTCTCCGTCAACTGCCCGCCTTCATCATATCCTATGTACCCTGGAGGAGCTCCTATAAGCCTTGATCCGGAGAAACTCTGCTGGAATTCGGACATATCTATCCTGATAAGAGCCGAAGGATCCCCGAATACCAGTTCGGCAAGTATCCTTGCAGTCTCCGTCTTTCCAACTCCCGAAGGACCAAGGAAAAGGAATGTTCCAGCAGGCTTGTTCACATCCCGCAGCCCTACGCGGCTCCGCCTGATAGCACTGGTTATGCTGTCTATAGCTTCCCTCTGTCCTACTATTCTGGACTCAAGCCTCTCTTCAAGGTCCAGAAGCCCGGCAGTTTCACTCTTACCCACCCTGCTTACCGGAATGCCTGTCATATCTGCAACAACTTCGGCTACCTGCTGTTCTGATACGGGAGAAATATGAAGGCCCGCCAGCCAGCTTGAACGTGCTTCAGTGAGTTCCTTTTCTCGATTCTCTATTTCTTTTCGTAATCCAAGAGTGCTTTCGATATCTTCGTTCTGGGATGCTGACTTCTTTCTGGCTCTGAGTTCGACCAGATCATTCATCATCTCTTTCACACTATCGGGCAGAATGGAATGAGATACTCTATTCTTAGCCCCAGCTTCATCCAGAACATCGATGGCCTTATCAGGGAGGAACCTGCCGCTGATGTATCTTGCTGCCAGTTTAGCTGCAGCCTGAACAGCTTCATCGGTGTAAACGGTTCCATGGTGTTCTTCATATCTATGCCTGAGGCCTTCCAGGATCTCTATAGTGTCACTTACGGAAGGCGGATCAACAGGAACCGGCTGGAATCTCCTTTCCAGTGCTCCATCCTTTTCAATACGCTTTCTGTATTCATCAAGTGTTGTTGCTCCGATACACCTCAGTTCACCTCTTGCAAGGGCCGGTTTCAAAAGATTAGCGGCATCCATGGCGCCCTCGGCAGCGCCGGCTCCAACCAGCACATGTGCTTCATCGATGAAAAGGATGATATCACCGGATTCTGTGATCTCCTGGAGAAGCTTCTTCAATCTCTGTTCAAACTGTCCTCTGTATTTGGTTCCAGCAACAACGGCAGCCATATCAAGGGCAAGTATCCGTTTCCCTGCCAGGATATTGGGTGTTTTTCCCTGCGCTATAAGACCAGCAAGACCTTCAACTATCGCGGTCTTTCCGACCCCTGGTTCACCTATAAGAATAGGGTTGGATTTCTTCCTTCTGCAGAGCACCTGAATCACTCTGTTGATCTGCTTCTCCCTGCCGATAACCGGATCAAGCTTTCCCTCCCTGGCCATTCTGGTCAGATCTCTGCAGAAGTAATCTATTCCGGGTAATTCCTGAACATTCTTCTGCTGCTCACCGATACCATCTGATTCTATATGAGGCGGAAGCTCAGCTGCTGCTTCTTCAGCTGTCTTCAGAAATACGCCCTTCTCCCTGAGAATGCTTGATGCCTGACAGTTTCCAACGGACAGAAGACCAAGAAGAAGGTGGTGAGTACCGGTTTCAGTTGCCCCTCTGCTTGCAGCTCTCCGGCCGGCTTCACCTCTGACCAGACGAGCTTTGGTAGTCCAGCCGATCTCCCTGAGGTTAATCTCGTTTGCAACCGGTCTTCGCATCAGGTTTTCAAGTCTTGTTCTCAGTACACCTATCCTCACACCAAGCTCGTGAAGAATGATCAGGGCTGCGGAACCCTTTACAGAAATAAGACCAAATAGGATATGTTCGGAGGCTACTTTGCTCTGCCCCGACCTTTCAGCTTCATTAACAGCGATCTCAAGGGCAGCTCGTGCTTTCTCTGTCAGCTTTTCCGGCACTTATTCTCCTTTGAAAAACATTCACGGCTCAGGGATGATTCTATCCGGAATGGTGTTCCTTTGTTCCCCGAAGATAATCCTGCATAAAGAACTCTGCAATAATTGGCTATCATCAATGGAGAACACCATCCTCAAGTGAGAGAGATCTATGAGCTCTCTCTGCAAGCTCAATACTATGGGTCGCAATAATAAAAGCCTGGCTTCTTCTGTCGGCGAGCTCGAACATAAGATCCTCAACAATCCTGCTGTTGGCCGCATCAAGATTTCCGGTCGGTTCGTCAGCCAACACAACAGAAGGTGAGAGTATCAATGCTCTGGCCACAGCTGCTCTCTGCCTCTCCCCTCCGGAAGTCTCTGAAGGGAAATGCTGGCCTCTGTCAGACAAACCGACTTCCGCAAGAAGTGACGCTGCAGAATCAAGGGCATCCCTCCTGGTGTTTCCAGCCAGCATGGAAGGCATAGCTACATTCTCCTGTAATGTAAATTCTTCCAGCAGATGATGAAACTGAAATATGAACCCGAGTTCACTGTTCCGGATTCGTGCCCTTCTGGATTCATTGACTGACCATACATCCATACTGCCAACAGACACGGTACCCCTGTCAGGTGGGTCAAGCACTCCGCAGACATGAAGAAATGTGCTTTTACCCGAACCGCTCGGACCAACGATGGATACAATTTCTCCAGCTGATACTTCTATGCCCGCACCCCTGATTATCGAGAGATAAGTTGCATCTTTTCCGTATGATTTCCATATATCAACAGCGGACAGAACTAAGTTCTTGCTTTCATTCATACCTTACCGCCTCTGAAGGTGACACTCTTATCGCATGCAGAGCGGGAAACAGAGAGGCAATAAAACATGCAGCGATGGTTGCAAACCCAATACTTAGAATAAGAAACGGCTGTACTACCCCTGGAAGCACATCAATCCAGTACACACTGCTTTCAAGCCTTATCGGAAAGAAACTGTTTATCATGATAGTAACCAATACAGCAAAAATGCTTCCGGCAAGCGCACCACCCAGACCAATGATCCCGCCCTGCATTAATCCTGTAGATACTATCGTACCCGGAGACGCTCCCATTGATCTTAGAACTCCAGTATCCCTTCTGTGCTCAATAGCTATCATGTTAAGCGCGCTGAGCAAGTTCAGCATAGCAACAACACTTATCAGAGCCAATACGATTGTCATCCCCGTTTTCTCAAGTCCCAGTGCCGCGAAAAGATTCTGATGAGCCGAAATAAAAGCACTGCAGACCATATATTCACTTTCTCCTGCAATATACGATTCTCTCAGTATCGCAGAGATGCTCTCGGCCTCCTTCAGGGCGTCCGCTTCCTCTATAAGGCCTACACTGAGTGAGGTAGCGGTTATCGGATCTCGAAAGAGAAGAGAAGCGGTTGATAGATCAGTAATAATTATTGATGAATTGTACTCATCAATTCCAAAATCTGTTACCGCATAAACGGAAACGGAAACAATCGTATCTACAAGAAGCCTGCCCATGGCTGAAAACTGCGTGGCATCGGTGGATGCGAGCCTGATGGTATCTCCGGGGGAGACACCGAGTCTTTCGGAAAGCGCTGTACCCAGAACAGCTCCCCTGCCGGATATGTTCAGGTTACTCAATCGCTCTCCGGATACCAGCAGGGGTTCAACATCCCAGTTCACTCCTCTTACCCGGACCCCGGCAACATCTCCACTGTTTCCGGCGGCAACAACCGTTTTCTCAAGCACAGGGGAAACAGATGTGACACTCTCCGACATCGAGGCCAGGTTTTCAACAAAGCGAACATCATCCGGTTCAAGTGGATATCCCCCTGGAATCCTTACTTCCATAGGTGGATGAATGGATGAAAGCTGTTTGAGTATGGATTCGGAGAATCCATCCATGAAAGAATTAAGTATTACGAGTGCTGCAACTCCAATTGCAATCCCCGCAATGGATAGTAAAGATACCGTCCTTACGAAACCCGAGTTGGACCTGCTGAATATCTGTCGCCACGCAATACGAACAATCAGCGTCAGCTTCACTTTTCATTCCGTCTTAAATTAGGAAAAAGGATGGTATCCCGTATTTTCCCGGTATCGGTCAGTATCATTACAAGGCGGTCAACGCCTATCCCCATTCCCCCCGTAGGAGGTATACCGGTTTCGAGGGCGTAAAGGAAATCCTCGTCAAGTTCACCCTTCCTGTGCAGACTCATCCCGGCCTGTTCTGTCAGAATCCTCCTCTGAAGCAGAGGGTCATTCTGTTCACTGAAAGCGTTAGCAAGTTCAAGGCCTGCGAAAAACACTTCGAACCTCTCGGTTTCTCGCGGACTATCCTTCATGTGCTTTGCAAGTGGAGATAGCTCCTCCGGGTAGTCTATCACGAAAGTCGGCTGAATAATCCTGTCGGCAACGAAATAGTCGAAAAGTTTGTCAAGTATTGCTATGCGGTCAGTAGCCCTGGAGATTATACCTTTTTCATTCATCAGCTTGCTGAGATCTTCAGGCTCCCAGGAGAAAAGGTCCTCACCGCTTGCATCCTTAAGAGAATCCATGAAACCTATTCTCCGAAACGGAGCAGTAAGATCAAATTCGGTTCCCTGGTACACAATTGTGCCGCTATGACCTGCAGCTTCGGCTGCCGTACGGATCATCTCTTCGAATCTATTCATCATGACGCTGTAATCCGCATATGCCTCATACAGTTCAAGCTGAGTGAACTCGGGGCTATGTGTTCTGTCCACACCCTCGTTCCGAAAATCCTTTCCAAGTTCGTAGACTCTATCTATCCCACCGGCTATAAGACGTTTCAGGTAGAGTTCCGTGGCTATTCTGAGGTAGAACTGCTGGTTCATGCTTTCGTACATAGTTTCGAAGGGTTCCGCCGCAGCACCGCCGTACAATGGCTGGAGAACAGGTGTTTCAACTTCCAGGAATCCGTTGGAATCCAGATATGATCTTAAAGAGGATATGATTCTGCTCCGTTTTACGAATCTGTCCAGTGAAGCAGGATTCACCTGAAGGTCCACACACCTGTGCCGGTAGAGATAATCCCTGTCGCTGACTTCATCATGCGCCACACCCAGGGCATCCACCTTAACAACAGGAAGCTGCCTGAGGCTTTTGCAGAGCAGTTCGAGCTGCTCAGATCTAACAGTGAGTTCCCCCATCCTGGTGGTAAAGACGGATCCCTTCACCTGAACGATATCTCCGAGATCGAGAAGATCAAGCACAGACCAGTCCCTGTCGCTCAGTATCTTTCTGCTCAAATAGAGCTGGATCGATCCTGTTCCATCCCGAAGGTCGGCGAATACAGTCTTTCCATGCTCCCGTTTGCCGGTAAGCCTTCCAGATACAACTACACTCTCTTCTGTTTCGCCGCTCTCCCTTATCTCGCTGATTGGCATAGATGTCATGCATCTTGCGGGAAATGGGTCGATACCGAGATCTTCCCTGAGATGAAGGAGTTTCTCTTCTCTTACCGTAATACTATCATCACTCATTTCTGGCTGCTCTTTCTCAGATATTCCTCAATGAATTCCTGGATTTCTCCGGAAAGGAAATCATCAATGCTGGAAGTTTCAATTCCGGTCCGGTGATCCTTTACCATTCTGTAGGGATGCATGACGTAAGATCTTATCTGATGACCCCACGATACATCCTTCTTGGTTTTCTCCAGTTTAGCCTTCTCTTCCCTTCTCTTCTCCTCCTCGAGCTCATACAGCCTTGCCTTCAGGATTCTCCTGGCTACTTCCCTGTTCCTGAACTGTGACCTCTGATTCTGGCATGTAACCACTATACCGGTTGGAATATGAGTCATCCTGACTGCTGAATCTGTTTTGTTAACATGCTGACCACCCGCTCCGCTGGCCCTGTAAGTATCAATCCTGATATCATCTTCACGTAGATCGATTTCTATTTCATCTTCGATATCCGGCAGCGGGAATACGGAAGCGAAACTTGTGTGCCGTCTGTGATTCTGGTCGAAGGGTGATTTCCTTACAAGACGATGAATACCGCCTTCAGCCCTTAAGTACCCGTAAGCCCAGGGACCCTTAACCGTCATGGTGGCTTCTCTGATACCGCCCTCCGTACCACCTTCACTCACGCTGAGCACTTCAACATCAAATTCCTGTTTCCCGGCCCAGTGAATGTACATCTTCATCAGCATTTCAGCCCAATCCTGGCTGTCCTGTCCCCCGGCTCCGGAACGGATCGTGAGTATTGCATCGTCCCTGTCATGAGGACCCGAAAGCATCTGTATGAATTCCAGCCT
>Ga0164313_10004374_pt1 | contig 12584 bp, 11 predicted proteins | sample GuaBasSedimGuay4_FD_113735 | JGI IMG/M metagenome (GOLD analysis project Ga0164313, IMG submission 113735) | Subseafloor sediment microbial communities from Guaymas Basin, Gulf of California, Mexico - Guay4, Core 4569-4, 0-3 cm | ecosystem: Environmental > Aquatic > Marine > Hydrothermal vents... | reverse complement strand
TCACGCCGGCTCTCACAAACGAGGTCTTGCCCACCCCTGCCCCACCAACCACGGCGAGCACCGGATGCAACCGGATGCGCTCGACGAAGGCCGCTAGCTCGGACCCACGACCAAAGAACATGCCCGCATGCCGTTGGGTGTATGGCAACAGGCCCCGGAAGGGGCTCTCCTCGATGGACAGACGTTCTCGCCGCTCCTCGAGCAGGTCTTCGAGACCATCGCGCACCTCGTCGGCGGGCGGTCGTTTCCCTGGCTCCTTCTCGAGACAACGAGCGATCAAATCAGACAGCTCGGCCGGCACATTGGCCTGTTCGCTCACTCCCGGCGCCGGCCCGTTCGAGCAGATGGCTCGCCCCTTTTCCATCACCGAGGCCTGACGATAGGGCACCCGGTGCGTGCATAGCTCGAAGAGCATCACGCCTAGCGCCCAGATGTCCGTTGCAGCGCTGGTCGGCCGTCGCATCCACTGCTCGGGGGCGGTGTAGTTCGGGGTGCCCCACGCCTCAGTTGCCCCGGCCGGGTCCGTGTCAGAGGCCGCTGCCGCCGGCTCGCCAGAACCAGCGGCCTCTGATGGCTTGATGGTCTTGGCGAGCCCGAAATCCATCACCCTCACGCGCCCGTCGATGGGCAAGAACACGTTGGCGGGCTTCAGGTCGAGGTGCAGCACGCCGTGCCGGTGGGCCTCACTGAGTGCGCTGGTGATCGCCAGGGCGATGCGAAGCGCCTGCTGGTAGCCCAGCTGGCCTTCGGCGAGTCGCTCTTTGAGGTCGTGGCCATCCAGATACTCGAGAGCCACGTAAGGAAAACCACGGTGCTCGCCGACGGCGTGAATGGTGATGATGTTGGGGTGACTGAACTTGGCGGTGAGGCGGGCCTCGTTCAGAAAGTCAGCGATGGACCGATCCGAGCCGAGGTGCTCGGGCCGCACTACTTTGAGAGCCGCGCGCCGACCCAGCTTGGTATCTCGGGCCAGGAAGACTTCGCCCATGCCACCCCGACCGAGCACTCGGACGATCTCGAAGTTGTCGATCGTCTGGCCTGGCTCGAAAGGGGAGCCGCTGTGCTGCCGCTGGCCTGCCACACCGACTGTCACCTCGGCGGGCGAGCGTCTCGTCTCTTGCCCTGGCATCGAAAAGCCCCGCCCAGCATCGGGCAGCGGCCTAGGCTAGCACTACTCGAGGCGAGCGCCTGCCGAGACTGGTCATCCGTGGTGGCGGCCCGCAAGCATGCGATCGAACCCCTCGGCAACCTCGAGCCGGTCGCCTTCGTTGAGGGCGAGAAAACAAACGGCGTGCCGCTCGTCACTGGACCAAACAGTGCGGGCCAGAACGTGGAGTCCGCGATTGGACCCGTCATCGAATAGAATGGTGTGAACCGCGGACGGCGGCGGATGGCCGCCATGCTCGATGAGGGCGCCGCCGCAAGACCAATCGAGCACCCGATAGCGCCGCGGGACCCGCCCCACCAATGCCCGGCAGCTCAGATCGACGACAACCCGAGGCTCGCTGCGCCGCTCGCTAAAGCACCGCTCGCCGTCAGGGGACTCTGATTGCTGTCGATGAGCCATGCGACCCTCCCGAACCATCACGCCAGCCGAACCATCAAGCGTGCCCTCGAGCATGCCATCAGCTGCGTCTGTACATTGTACGTATTTTCCCGACACTTGCTTCCCATTTGTTCGTCTCCTGTCGGGACGACGGCGCCGTTCCCTCCACCGAGCGAGCGGTCGGCGAGGAGCGTATCTGCTCTCACGATGATTGCAGCGCCCAGCGCTACCAGTCGACGATGGCAGCGCCCCAAGTGAAACCGGAGCCGAAGGCCACCATGGCGATCTTCATACCTCGCTGCAGCGTCCCGTTTCGTTCGGCCTCAGCCAACATGATGGGGATCGTGCCCGCGGTAGTGTTACCGAACCGCTCGATGTTGTGGGGGAGCTTCTCGCTCGGGATGCCGAGCATCTTGGCGATATATTCGTTGATACGCAGATTGGCCTGGTGGAAGAAGAACAGGTCGATGTCGTCTCGCTTGGCGTCCAGCTTCATGCAGACTTGCATCAGCGACTCGATCATCCGTTGGACGGCGTGCTTGAAGACGACCTTGCCATTCATATGGGCCCACATGAGCTCAGGCTCGACGATGCCGCGCCCCTGCTCGTCGAGGGGGAAGCAGGTTTCGTCTGCGATGGTCCAGATCTTCTGACACAAGGCATCAGCGAAGCGACTGTCGGCTCCCAGGTTCCACCCGCGGATACCGCGATCCTCTTCGGTGGCACTGACGATCACAGCCCCAGCACCATCGCCGAAGAGGGAGCAGACGTTGCGCCCCCGGGTCGTCATGTCCATGGCGTGAGAATGGGTCTCTGCGCCTACCAAGAGGATGTGCTTCAGGTTGCCGGCCTGCACCATCGAGGCCGCCACCGACAGACCATAGACAAACCCGCTGCACTGGTTGCGGATGTCGAGAGCGGGCACAAATTTGGCGTCCTTGCCCTCAGTCATGCCGAGTCGCCGCTGCAAGTAGACCCCGGTGCCGGGGAAGTGACAGTCAGGGGACAAGGTCGCCAGAATGATCAGGTCGACGTCTTCCTTCGTCAGACCAGCGGCCTCGAGGGCAGCCTCAGAGGCCTCGGCAGCCAGGTCCGACGTCGCCACGCCGGGGTCGGAAAAGCGTCGCTCCTCGATGCCCGTGCGCTGGAAGATCCACTCGTGGGTGGTGTCGATGCCATAGTCATCAGCAAGCATCTGGTTGGTCACGACCCTCGGAGGTACGTAGAAGCCAGTCCCTGAAATGTACGCATTGGGCATGAGGGCCATCCGGGTGGAGGTTCGCGAACAGTGTTCTACTGTGCTTCAACATGGCTGTCGATGCGAGCATCGGTGATGCCTGTCATGCGAGAAGCCTCCTGCCCGCCCTGTGCCAGGCGTCGCTACGCTGCATTCCGGTCGTGCTGTCTCATGACAGCCACAACGAAAGCCGAGGCCCTCGTGGCGATGTTTGCGTTCGTGCTGCTATCATGGCTTTCATGGATCGAATTCGCCTTTGCGGTGTGATGTTTTGCAGCGTGGGGGCGCTCATCTTGGTGGCTGGCTGTGGTGGAGAAGATGATCTCCTCGGCGAAGAGCAAGTCGCCAGGAGTGAGTCCTGGATCATCAACGGGCAGATCGACACGACCCACGACGCGGTGGTGGCCGTGTTCTCCCAGAACAGCGCCTGCACCGGGACCGTCGTCCACGTCAGTGGATCGAGCGCCTACGTGCTCACGGCGGCTCACTGCTTCGGCAACGGAGCGCTCGAATGGGTGGCTGTCGGCGATGACTACGACAACGCCACCGGCACCAACTGGCTCGAGGTAGTCGACTACCAGGTGCACCCCCAATACGACTCGCAGCAGCTGATCTTCGACTTCGCCATAGTGCGGGCCACCGGCGCGGGCACCTGGACCCAGGTCATTCCGGCCATGTCGGTATCCGAGGACAGCCTGAGCCAAGGGAGTCAGGTCACCCACGTCGGCTATGGCCTGACCTCCTATCCCAACGGATCGACCTCACAGCGCCACTACGCCATCGGCAGCCTCAGCCAAACCACCGCCCTGCAGCTCTCCTACAACCAGCCGGTCTCCGGACCTTGCCAGGGCGACAGTGGTGGTCCCAACGTCGCGAACACCGGCGGCGGTGAGCGGGTCGCTGGCGTCATTTCCTACGGCGACGAAGGCTGCGACGAAATGGGCGTCAGCGGGCGAGTCTCCTACGTGAACAGCAGCTTCATCCAGCCGTTCATCGGCTCGACCAGCACGTCGTCCACCTCGTCGAGCTCATCATCCTCGTCAACTAGCAGCGGGACCGGCGGCGAAGGGGGCACTGGGACCACCAGCACGAGCTCGGGAATTGGCGGCACCGGCTCGATCGACAGCAACTGGGTGGCTGGAGATCTAGATGAGCAGAAGTATCGAGGCGAGGTGGTGATGTCGAGCTGCACCGCGGCCCACAATACCGGTAGCTCGGGCTGGGCTGGCGGCCTACTGACCGCGATGCTCGGCCTGATCGGCTTGTCCAGGCGCCGCGTCGGCAGACGCTAACCGGGATCAGAACGACCCGAGCACCGAGACGCCCTTGGGAGCTCGCCGCCGCTGCCGAGCCGAGCCAAACCGATCCGAAGGTCGCCAGGTATGTTAACCCGACTTCACACCTAACCTGTGTCCTGTGAAGCTGGCTATACAATGTTGCGCAGCCCTCAGAAGCGCCTTGCCCAGACCGTCTCCAGAAGTTACCAGAAGCCGTCAACACACTGAAAATATACGACTATTTATTAACAAAACCAAGGGCACACCGAGTCCCATGAAGATAGCCAAATGTCCTTTGCGCCGATCCTTGTTCATTGTTCATGCCAGAACGTGAGCCGTCCGGTCGAGTTGGTGCGTCCTATGCCCAGCGAAGCGGCGCAGGTGCACCGCTCGAAGCGGCGCAGATGCACCGCCCCACCAGAGGAACGGAACATGAATAAAGCTCTCATTCTGATCGTTGTCGCAATGTTCATCGCTGCCTGTGGCGGCAAGACCCCCGAGGCAGACGCCCCCGACGCGCCGGACACGCCGGACGTCGAGGCCGTTGACACGCCGGACGAGCCGGCCATCGACGAGCCGGCCATCGACGAGCCGGACACGCCGGACACGCCGGACGCGCCGACCGACGAAGCCGCTCCTGAGTGATCAGCGTCTCGTAATACTGCACGCAAGGCCGTTGCCCACCAGGGTAGCGGCCTTGTTTGCGTCAGCTGCCCGATTCTGCAGCGTGGGGATCGTCCTGGATCTCAACAGGACCGAGATCCACGTGAATGCCGCCCACGATCGCGTGAGGCTTGAGCGTCTTCAGTGATCGATCAGCCCCGCCGCTCACGAACAAGATGAGCGCGCCAGAGCCTGCCGATACGCGTTCCATTAGCTCGTGGGGAGCCTCTTCTTCGCCATAGGTGGTCCAGCTGCCCAACAGACCAACATCCTGGTCACCTTCACTGAGAATCAAGGTCTCCCGCGCGTGACCGCCAAAGGGTGAGCGACGAAAACGGATGCGCGTCACGTCGCTGAGCCAGGGCGCGACCCGTTCGGCGTCTCGCTTGAGCATCTTGATGACGATGGTGGCGAGCTGCTCCGGCAGCTGGGCGGAACGCCGCCGGGCCTGCCAAAACCCGACCTTGGCGCCTGGCGCCGACTCGACCAGCGCCCGGGGCAACTGCAAGAGCATGACGCGGTACTCGAGGCCCTCGAGCAAAAACGACAGCTCCTTGTCGGCTTGGGGAGCCTGGGGCTCTTCGTCCACCTCGAGCTGAGCGAACTCGTCGAGCGCCTCAGCCAGCAGCGCGGCTGCCGGCGAGTCGTCGTTCGCAGCTTGGAGGCTGGGCTCGGCGAGGTAGTCGTCGACGAAGTCCTCATCAACCTCTCCTGGCACGAGGTCTGCGCGCGGCTCGATGGCCACCCGGCGCCCACTGCTCAGCTTGATGTTGGCGCGCACGGGCTCCTCACCGTCTGCCAGTTCCTCGAGGCAGTCGCCCAGATACCGCGTCAGCGCTTCGAGCTCTGACAGGACTCGCCGAGCATCGCGATCCGTGCTGACATCCGTCCGCTCGCCAGGCCGGGACAACATCGAGAAGCGCGGGTAGAGCCCGTGGGCCACCGGCAAGCCTCGATCGTCGAAGGCTTCGCGCACGGACCGGTCGAGCTCGAAGGCGCGGAGATACAGCAAGCACCACGTTCCAGTCGGGACCCCGAGCTCGTAGCCCAGCTCATAGGCAGCCACGCTCTCGTAGGCCGCAATTCCTTCGACCTCACGATTCTGTCCCATGACCACCAGCAGTCGAGGCGGTCGGCCCGCACCGACTTCGGACACCACTAGGGGCAGCTCGCCCTCGATGTAGCGCCACGGCTCAATCTCGGCGATGCGCGCGGCTGCTTTGGCGAGCGGCCCTTCCTTCACTTTGCTGCCCACCAGCGCGCCCACCGGCGCCTCGGGCCCTCGGTCGCGCAGCGCATCGAGCACCGCCTCAATCGTCGGCTGGGCAGGGACGACGACGGTACCGACATCACAACGCTCGAGAGGACCGCTCACGACATCGGCCAGCTCGTCGGTGGCCACCCTCAGCTGCCGTGGGCGGCAAGCCGTCAAACCGTCTTCGGTGTTCGTCATGGCCCGGGCCACCGCGGCCAGCACGTCCGCGTCCGTTGGCTCGGCCAGAGCGGTCAGACCACGCAGAAAACCCGTGCGTCCATCGGTCACGATCACCAACCAGGTCACACCTTCGGGGCTGACCTCGGCAGGTGCCTGGCGGACCGCCAGCTCCCAGCTCCCCATGGCCTCTGGTAACGATTGCAACACCGCCGGATCGAACGCCTGCACGTCGGGCATGCAGGAGGCACAACAGGATCCGGCGACGGCGTCAACGGACGACCGCCCCTGCCGACTGATCCGTCCCCGGTCAGCTGGGTCCTCACCTCGTGCCATCTTCCGTCCCAAGTGGGCGGCTGCGGTATAGGCTCAGTCACCATGAGTGAGAGTCACAGGTCAAACCCAGCACTGCCTCGACTACCTGGCATCCTCCGGGTGCTTCACTGGGTCATCATCGTCAACTTCGTCATCAACGTCCTTTACGGGGCCTACCAAGTGTTCTTCGTGATCACTCCGGCATCCGGTCAGGTGGGACCGCTGTTCGGCGCGGCCCAGGCCATGCCCCACGAGCTCATCATGCTCCGACGAGCCTATGCGACCGAGGTGTGGATCAGCATCGTCGGTCTGTGCCTCTATCTGGCCATCACCGAGTACCTCCCGCGCTTGTTGAGGCGCCCATGAGCTTGGCCCCTCTTCCGCCCGTTCGGCGCCGCGACCTGGTGGCTTTCGATATCCGGCACGGCTTGCCCTGCGCCCTGAGAGTGCTGCGCGGCGCACTGGGTATGGGCGGCCTAGTCCGAACCATCGGCGACCTGGCATGGCGCGGCCGCCGCGATCCCCTCGCCAGCCTGCCCCGACGGTGGCCGGCCGACCAAGAATGGTTGGTGCGCCGACAGCTGCGACCGGTTGTGCTGCTCGACGATGTGCTGCGCCTAGATCGTAAACTCGACGAGCCCCGCAGGCTCGCGCTGCTGCGGCGAGTCGTATCAGAGACCGGCGCACAGTTCGTGGCCACCAATGTCCCAGCCAAGGCAGCCGACACCTGGCATCACAGCTCCCAGCAGGAGCGGGGCCGATTTGCAGTGTCTCTGGTGCGACGGTTCTTCAACGTCGCCGCCACGGCTCCGGTGGTCGATGACTACAGCCTATCCTTCGACGTCACTCGGTGCCGCTTCGCCGAGCTGACGGTCGAGTTGGGACGGCCTTACCTGGGTCCCATGTTCTGCGAGGCCGATGCGGTGTTCTTCGCGCGGCCCGAGGTGTCGCTGTCGCTGCGCCGCACTAGCACCATCGCCGAAGGGGCCGCTTGCTGCGACTTTCACTTCCGCTATCCGGAACCGGAACGGGCGCCGTAGCGCAACGAGCCGCTCCGCCCCAGGCTCAACGCCCCGCACCGGCATCCCTAAGGCTCGACCAGGTGCCGCGGCCTCCGCTACCACCGGCGCCGCCAAAGACGTGTCGACTAGGGTGTCACATTGAGAGGGGGGGTTGATGCTACAAAAGCTGCATAGTCGGCAAAATGCCCACCAGTCAACATATGGGTTGCTTGCCAACTCTCTGTAATTCGCTTCGTAACACTGTACCCCACATCGCCATAGACCCCATAGCCGGGCGGACCTTCTCTCTTGTCGGCACCCACATTGATGACGAATCTGGCGAGATGACGATCATCCACGCCGTTGGGATCGAACTTGACAAGCCTGGCGAATACTTGTGTCAGCTGAGCCACAACGGGTTGACCAACAGTAGCTTGGATGTTCTTGATGCTGATCGTCGGCCAGCCATGATCCCAGAAGGCAAAATTCGGGATAGACAGCCTGAATCCGTCAGCAGACAGTCCTTTTCTCACCTCGTAGAAGCTATTGGGCTGCCTTACGTTGCTGTCGATTGAGGGGCAGCCTAGATCTCCGGGAAAGGCGTCATTGGGATTCGGAAAATTGTATCCATCATTTTGTGGGTCTTCAAATGCCAAGGTCCAGGTACCGTCAGCGAGCAGCCACCAATTGCGAATCGTGCCAATTTCGACTGCCGTGTTCACAGAGGTCCCCATTCCCAATTCACATCCACCTGATGTCACTGGAGCCTCTTGGGCAACCACATACCAGGGGTTGGTCCATTCGACCCCCATGTTCGGATAGTCCTTGAGCAATGGTGCATGATACATGTCGTAGTAGGAGACAAGACCGTCGGGGACAGCAGGATTGACGATGCTGCCATATGGAGTGTGCACATCATCCCAAATGTCCTGATAGGTTGGTTCGGTTCCCGCGGCCCCGCCGGCTCCTCCGGCCCCGCCGGCTCCTCCGGCCCCGCCGGCTCCTCCGGTCCCGCCGGCTCCCGCAGTCGCGCCGGCTCCCGCAGTCGCGCCGGCTCCCGCAGTCCCGCTAGTTCCCGCAGTCGCGCCGGCTCCCGCAGTCCCGTCGGTCACATCGCCGGCGTCGCTGCCGCAACCAGAGACGATTGCGGCAAGAAACAGGGCTTGGCCGATCGTATTCATAGCGCTCATACCGGTCTCACTTTCTTGGCTGTGCCACCTGAGTTGCTCATGGTTGGGTTGGGCCTGGTTGCGGGGGCATCCTACCGCTGCCGTCTGGTCTCGCTGGAGCCTGTGGATGCCAGGAGCATCATCTCACCTGAATTGAGAATGGCGCGTAGGGGGGATAGCCCACCATGGTCAGTGGGGTAGCGGAGGGGTAGCAATCGCGATGCCTTGCGTCTTCCACAGGGTCAGGCTGTCTGGACTTGCCGACCCAAGGCGACCTACCCCAGGTCATTGATCGGGTTGATTGGGACTTCAGGCCGCTCCAGACCCGTGGCCTTGATTTCCCGTGGTATCTTCTGCAGAGGGCGGAGACGCCAGCTCATGGTGAACAAACTGAAGGACCTACCGGTCAACGAGGGGGACCTCCTCGCCGACAAGTATCGTGTCCACAGGGTGCTCGGTTCTGGCGGCATGGGCGTGGTGGTTGCCGCCGTCCACCTCGATCTAGGTGAGATGCGGGCGATCAAGCTCCTGTTACCGGAACACGGCTCGAGCGCCGAGACGGTGGAGCGGTTCATGCGAGAGGCCCGCGCCGTGGCCCGACTCCGTAATGCCCACGTGGCCAGGGTCTACGACGTTGGGCGGCTGGCGACGGCTGAGCCCTACATCGTCATGGAGTACCTGGAGGGCGAGGATCTCAAGGCCCTGCAGAAGCTTCGAGGCTGGCCCTTCGCGGTGGAGGAAGCGGCATCCCACATCATGCATGCCCTCGAAGGCATCGCTGAGGCACACGCCGTGGGCATCGTGCACCGCGACCTGAAACCCTCCAACCTGTTTCTGACCGAAGATGCCGACGGGCAGCCCAGCATCAAGGTTCTCGACTTCGGCATCTCCAAAGTCAGCGCCGAGCTGGCGACGGGGAGCGCCGAAATGACCGAAACGAACTCGATGCTCGGCACGCCCCTGTTCATGTCTCCGGAGCAAATGCGGTCAGCCAAGGACGTGGATCGGCGCACCGACATCTGGTCGCTCGGCGTCATTCTGTACAAGCTGCTCACCGGTCGGACACCCTTCAAAGGCGACGGCGTCACCTCCATATGCCTTGACGTGATTGAGACCAAGCCGGTGCCACCGAGCACACTCAATGCGCAGATTCCGGCGGCTGTCGAAGCCATCGTGTTGTGCTGCCTCGAGAAGAATCGTGACCGCCGCTACCAGAATGCACTCGAGCTGGCCACCGCGCTGGCGCCGCTTGCAGGACCACAGGCTCAGGTGTCGCTCCGCCGCATTGAGCGCTGGCACCACTCGCCGCCAGCCGCAACCTCGGCCCCCACCTTTTCGAGTCTCTCGGCGCGCAGCTCGTCCGCTGGTGTGGGGGCAGTCGCGCTCGAGACGCCAGGGTCGGGGTCGGGCCTGGATCCGGGTGCCGTCCGCGGGGCCGATACCGCAGCCTCGTGGGAGCGCAGCGATACCTTGGCTCTGGCGTCGACGCGGACCCGACGACGGCTGGCCATCGCGGGGGCCAGCATCGGGGTGGTGGGGCTTGCTCTGGTGCTCGTGCTCGCGCTGGGAGCCCCCCCTGAGGGTAACCGCTCAGCGGACGGATCTGCAGCAGCACGGGACGCGAACCCTCCCGAGATGCCAGCCCGCGATGAGGCGCTCGACGAGCTCACCACCACTTCGGCGCCGGCAAAGACCGCCTCGTCGGCTACGGACCCGGACGATCCGATTGCCGACGGTGGTACGAAGCCTGATCGCAAGACGGCGCAACCGATCGCCCCACCCGCCAAGCCCAAATCGGCACAGCCCAACCCCAAGACAGGCGACACCGATCCTTTCGGCAAGGGTCGCCGGTGAGTCGCTCTGGGTAACCTGCTCGCCGCTGACGAACAGTCGGCTACCACCTGCCGCGCAGCAGCACTCCGCCTGGCGACAGCCCGAGACCCACTCGAGGCGCTGCCGAGCGTTTGCCCAGCGCCTTGGCGGCCACCGCATCGTCCGCTTGGGGCTCCTCGCCTCCCGGTGCGGTCAGCCACAGCACCACCCCGCCGACGAGCGAAGCCGCGCCGGCAACAAACACCGCCGTGGCGATGTTGCCCTGGACACGCACGTCGTTGCGAATCGCCAGCCCTTCCTGGGAGCAGATGCCTTCAGGTGTACACAGGTTGGGATCCTCGGTGGTCGCGTCGTAGCGGGGCTGGGCCTCGAGCCCGATGGCCACACCGGCCGCCATGCCGCCCACCCCGACAACGGTGAGCACGATGCCGGCAACGGTCTGACCGCTGAGTCCTGTGTCGAGCTGGGGTCCGGTGCCCCTCGGCTCGTTGAAGGGCGGCACCTCGACACGCGCGTGCGCTCCTTCGAACTCGACCACCACAGCCGTCGACCAGGGCTCGCGACCAGGTGCCGAAGCGTCGACTCGAACGGCCACCACATCGACGGGAACCGGCGTGTTCCACAGCTCTCGCAGCAGCGCTTGGCCATCCCAGGTGATCCGCAGGCCTGGCACGGCCGCCACCGCATCCGGCACCGCGATCGTGAGCGTGGCCAGACGGTGCTTCAGAGCGTCGGCCCGCTCCCACGCGAGCTTCGCGCGATCGAGCATCCCTGCGGCATCGGCCGCCTGAGCGACCTCCCGGTAGTTCCGCCACGCGCTCGCCACCCGGTTGAGCTTCTCGTAGCACTCGGCGAGCCGAAACTGCGCCGCCATGCCTGGAGCAAGTTCGAGAGACTGCTCGATCCGAGCGCAGGCCTTTTCGTACTGGCTCCCTTCCATCAAGCGCATGCCCTCGTCGAACGCCGCCTGCGCCGCCGCCTCGACGTCTGCCCCTTGCCCCCCAGCTCGAGCCGGCACCGTGGACAGGGACCCCAAGATCACCACCAACGCTACCGCACACAGCCGGAGCATCGTCCCTCGTCCGCTCATCGCCAGCGCCTTTCCTTGGCCTACGCTCTGTCCTATCACAGCCACAGGCTCGGCAATTACCGCTTGGGAACGAAACCCAATCGGTAGCCGAAACGCTGCCTCGACTCGATGGGGTTGGGAAGTCCCGAGCGATCGAAGGCCCGCCGGACTCGGCGCACGAGCTGCTTGAGGTGACTGTCGCCTGGGTGGGGCGTATCCCACGACAGGGTCGCCACAATCTCGTGGGAGGACACGAAACCGCGAACTGCGGCGGGGACGCTTCGTTCCTTGTCCATTTGCCGGTCCAGCAGAGCGAGGAGCTCGAACTGAACCGGCGTGACCTGCACGGTCTTTCCTGCGATCTGCGCGAGCCCTCCCCCTCCACCACTCGGTTCGAGCAGCGCGAAAGCTCTCTCTTCCGGCCCCGAGTCTCGCCACGTGTCGTCGCTCTGCAGCTCGAGCCGAGGGAGCCGATCGAGCGCTGCTCCAGTCACGAAGAAGAACCCAATCGACCCGAAGCGGACCACCGACAGCGACTCCAACGGGGCTGACCGCTGCACACGAATGTCATTGACGTAGGTTCCGTTTGTGCTCCCGAGCTCTTCGACGCTCCAACCAGCCGACGTGCAGAGCAGCCTGGCGTGCTCCCGCGAGACCGAGCCCTGCACCACGGCAACGTCCGCCTCGTGGTCGCGACCGACCGTTGTGGCGTGGGCGACGAAGTGCGCCCGTCCCCAGACGTCCACCAGCGCCGCCGCCGCGTCCGGCTCAGGACCGCAGACGACCTGCTCGGGGCAGAGATCCGCGGCAACGCCGAGTCTGTTCGTGCAGCTCGGGCAAAGCCCTGCCGTCGTGTCTTTCGCGTTGCCGCAGACTACACACTCGGTGACTGTTCGTCTGGTGGCCATCGAGACGGTCCCGCTTCTCGGTTCGTTCGGCCCATTGTTGTGGCACTCGCCGACGACCGCAACATGTTGCGGCAACTCCTCAGGCGCCGACGGCCCGTCGCGAGCGGGACGGGCCGTGCTATGTTGGCCTCGAT
>Ga0164313_10004373_pt1 | contig 12584 bp, 13 predicted proteins | sample GuaBasSedimGuay4_FD_113735 | JGI IMG/M metagenome (GOLD analysis project Ga0164313, IMG submission 113735) | Subseafloor sediment microbial communities from Guaymas Basin, Gulf of California, Mexico - Guay4, Core 4569-4, 0-3 cm | ecosystem: Environmental > Aquatic > Marine > Hydrothermal vents... | reverse complement strand
TGTATGCTCGGGCGCGGCATCCCTGCCGCTCACGGTCCTGACAGTAGATACCCACCCCCAGCTCCAGCAGAACGAACAGTATTGCCATTTGGAAGGTTCGGATAAGCACTATCGTAGCCGAGGGGGTGTAGTGTCTTGATTCAGGACCGTGAGCGACAGGACGTCGCGCCCGAGCCCACATGGATGTGTTTACGGCAAGTCCTGAAGCAAGACACTACACCCCCTCGGCGGGTTCAGCAGACCAAACCCCCATGTCCAGCTGTGTATCCAGCCCCTTTTATCGATCTTCCTTGACCAAAGGCTCCAATGCGAGCGCGGTGAAGACAAAAAAGATACTCAGTGCCAATGCAATTCCCAGTGCCTGGGTTCCTGCTGCAAGACCAACTGCCATGCAGGCGAATATAAACAATGCATCGGTCAGGTTTTTCAATGAAGTCCGATATCGCACACCTGCAAAGATACCGGTAAGAGCAAACGCCAACGCAAGGCTGAACTTGACGATGACAATGATGGCTGTCACCACCAACGGAAGAAGTAACAGGCTGGCGCCAACCTTTAGTTCGGCGGGTTGATTTTCAGCAATTTCCAGGTCACCCACCGCTAGATAAACCCAGCGCACTGGAATCATTAGCAGTAGTGCCCCGAGCATGGAAAGCGTGATGCCTATTCCGTCCGCCAACAGATCCAGCGGTATTCGCACATTCGAAACCAGGTTGACGATATCCGTTTCGGTGACCAGGTCATTTCCCTGCTGCAGTTCCTCCAGCCCACCAAATGGTAGAAGCGGCATGATTTGGGGAAACAGCTCAATCAATATGCCTACCAACGTTACCAACACCACATAGTAAATAATGAGTTTGAAGCCAAGTTTGTTTTTCTGTCTGCGATTCACGCTGTTAATCCTGTTCTTTTACCTGTGATGATACAACACTTATCAGTTCCTACCTGTTGGGACCTTCAGACAGTACCCCCAGTCATGTACAGCTGCTATTTGCTTTTCCTGGCAGCCTTATCACTAACACCCGTTGAATGCGGCAACCGCCCTGCCTTGCGCAGGGCGTCGCGTAGAACATATTCGATCTGGGCATTTACGCTCCGCAACTCATCGTCTGACCAGCGACGTACCGCCTCCCAGATATCTGTATTAACCCGAAGCGGGAATGCCTTTTTTGCAGCCATCAGATCTAGGCTTTCAACTGTACAGGGAGCCGGTATTCAGCACTGGCTGGGCATTTTCTTCACCACATAATACCACCAGTAAGTTACTGACCATGGCCGCCTTACGTTCATCATCAAGCTCGATAACATCCTGCTTTTTAAGCTCATCCAGAGCCATCTTGACCATACCAACCGCACCATCAACAATTTGCCGCCGCGCGGCCACAATGGCCTGGGCCTGTTGCCTTTTGAGCATGGCACTGGCGATTTCCGGTGCATACGCCAAGTGGGAGATGCGTGCCTCTATCACTTCAACACCGGCCTTCTCGAGACGGTCCTGCACCTCTTTCTTGAGCTGTTCTGCAATCTGCTGCGGGTTGCTACGAAGGGCAACTTCATCGTCGCTGTGCGATTCATACGGATAACTGGTGGCCAGGTTCCGCAGTGCAGCTTCTGATTGAATCTCGACGAAGCTGATATAGTCATCAACCTCGAAAATCGCCTCAGCTGAATCCACGACTTTCCACACAACCACGGCTGCAATTTCAATTGGATTACCGGAGCTGTCATTTACCTTGAGTGTATCGCAGTCAAAATTGCGTACCCTCAATGAAACTGCCGTCTTGGCATAAAAGGGATTCGCCCAACGCAGACCCGTTTTACGGGCACTGCCGACATAGGTACCAAAAAGTGTTAATACCCTGGCCTGGTTCGGATGGACCATGAAAAAGCCTGTCACTGTCAGTAGCAGTATCGTAATAAAAAAGAACGCACTCACGAGCAGCCACAGAATACTCTCGACAGATACAGCCGAGTAAAAAGCCCAACCAGCGATAAATAATAAAACCGGCAGAACAACCAGTACCGGGTAACCCGAAACACCGTTAAGTCTAATTTCTTTAATTACTTCATTGTTCATATCTTTACTCCTTGATATCATTTTAATATCATTTTAATATATAGTCAAAAAAACACAATAGGTCTAAAGTCATCATCCATGCATCCACTTGACCACATGGTCTGGCAAAGAGATATAATCGAACCCGACAGATATCAAAAGGAGAACAACATGCGCGGCCTGTTCATTCTATTCGCAGCTTTACTTCCTTTAACTTCCCTGGCAGATTCTGCCCTGCCATTCATGAAGGACCTTGCCGGTGATACAGAACTGCCGCGCCCATGGGGTATCAGCATTGACTTTTACACCATGGATCAGGATTACGATATCAAGGACCTGCAGTTTGCCCTGCCCGGCATCGGACTGGGTGATCCCTCGCAAATTCAAGTGACCAACAAAGTCATGCACTATGACATCCAGGCGGATGTCTGGTTATTTCCATTTCTGAATGTGTTTGGAATCGTCGGCAAAGTTAATACCGACACCATGGTGGACTTCAGCAATGCGGACGTTACAGGCTTGCCGTTTAGCCTGGGCACACTGCCGGTTTCATTTGATGGCACGGTCTATGGCATGGGTTTTACGCTGGTTTACGGAACAGAGAGCTGGTTTACCTCGGCCACAACCACCTACACAAAGACCAGCACCAGCGGCGGTCTCGACTCATCGGTTGAATCACTTTCAATTCAACCGCGTATCGGTCTACTCAGGGAGAACTGGCGTTTTTGGGTTGGTGGCATGTATCTCGATATGGATGAAAAACACAGTGGCACATTTGAGCTGCCCATCATAGGTGACGTGCCATTTTCGGTGGAACTCGTTACCAGGGATAACTGGAATTATACCGGTGGAGTTGGCTATATTTTCAGTGACAGGTCAAACCTGAGTTTTGAACTTGGATTCGGCAACCGTACTCACACGCTGTTCAACTTTAACCTGCGCTTCTGAATCGTATGCATGTTTAACAGACGTTTACTCACGTCACTGCTACTACTCATCGCCCCGTCATTCGGCGGGGCCTACGAAACCGATCAGTTCAACAATCGACTGCAGGTCATTGCAGACTCAACAGCAATAATGAACAAGCAGGTGACGCTCGCCATTGCCAGCACCATCACCACCTGGCATGGTCCCCGTGATGAAATGAAAGTCATCGATGGGATTTACCACAAAATTGGTGGCAAACACTGGGTGGACAAGCTGGAACGTTATGCGATGAATTCCAGCGATGTGGAGCGCCTGGAAACACCCACCCGTGATTCCATATATACAGGGCACCCCATATGGGCAACACGTGTCGCTGCATTATTTGGTGTCGGCGCAACACTGCGTATCAACGATACTTTGGTCGGCACAGACAAAATCGGGCATTTTCTCTCCCAGGGCCGGAAATTTTACCGTCGCATGGAAAAAATGAAGGATGAAAGCCTCGCCGCCGAGCATTCAGCTTATACCGAAAGAGCACTTTTCGGGCAGATGACGACAGGCTCTTACTCCAATGCTGACCTGGTCGCAAATTATGAAGGTTACCTGTTTTACCGCAGCCTTTTTGTAGACGATATCATTAAAGGCAAACCCGCCATACTTGCCTGGAAAGATGACCACTGGATCATGCAGCGCCCGTACGACTGGTCAGACCACGTCAATGATTACTGGGATGAAGCACTGAATATCAATCATTACGATGGGGTGCTTTACCCGTACATGAAAGCCCGTTTGTTGACGTTTTGTGGAGACTTTGAGTCGGCCCCGCAAATGTTCAAGGTGCATGGCGAGGCTGCATTGAAATACCGCTATCGAAATTTGCAATTACGCGACACCTCCGAACTACGCCTGGACAAGCTATGTGTGGACGAACACAAAGACAGTGTTGCCACCGCCAGCAATACACCTTAGCCATCTAGTAAACGGGCCTGACCCTTAATTCAAATTACTTCTTTTGATGGCGTAGCGGACCACTCCGGTCTCTGAACCCGCACCGGTATACTCGAAGCCATTTTTTCGGAGTACGCCAATTGATTGGGTCAGGTGCGGAAAAGTTTCTGCACAAACCTCGTTAACGTTGTGATGTGAAAATGCCCAGGCAACCAGTCTCAATACCGCTTCGGTGGCATACCCCTGGCACTGAAACCGACTGAGCATCGAATACCCGATTTCAACCAACCCGGACTCATCCGGTCGTCCCTTAAAACCACAGATCCCTGCCAGTTCGGCTGGTTCTGTGTCAGTAACCAGGTACCAGAATGACCAGCCCTGTTCAGAGGCTCCATCAAGTTGTGTCAGGGCAAACTGCATCGCCCTGTGGCCGTAAAGGTCAGGTGGCCAGGATTCATGAACAGACACAGCCAATGCTTCGGCAAGAAAATCGCGACCTGCAATATCCTTTTCTATCAACTCTGTTGTTGTGGCAATCAGATTCAATCGGGGTGACTGAATAACCCTGAGCAAGGGTGTTTTTGAAGAATCACCCATAATAACCCGCCTTAAGCTGGGCCCACGCCGCCTGCATAGCAGCTAGCTCTCCCGGTGGCCACAGCTTTGCCAGCGAGCGTTTGAGCCGGTTCAAATTACCTTTTCCGTTCACTGCCTTACCAGGTGTGTAACGGGACCGGTCAAAATCTATCAGGAATACCTGGAACCTGGAATCCAGCAAAATATTACGGGCATTCAAGTCTGCGTGCCAGACACCGGCATCATGAAACTGGCGGATACACCTTCCAATACGGGGCCAGACATCCACAACAGCTTCATCAGCACCATTAGTTCCGGGTAATAGTTCAGCAAGTGTTTGTGCAGAGGGTATTAGAGCGGTCAAAATTGTACCGGTTGAAATCAAGCCATGAAACTCACATAAGGCTGCAACCGGCTTTGGTACGGGTAAACCCAGCTCATGCAAATCAGCCAGCAGAAAAAACTCCCTGACAGGCCTGGAGCGTGATACCGAAGTAAAGAAGTAGCTTCGCCGGCTGAGTTTGGCCACCCAACCACCACGCAGGTATTGCCGCAATACAACCGACCCGACATCCGTATTTATAAACCAGGCGCTGCCTCGCCCAACCGCCTCCCCGACCAGCGCTTTACGGGAAGCCCAGAAATCAACACTGAAAAATTCCACCCCGGGAACATCCATAAGACTGGCGTCATAGGCAATAGCCAGGGATCTTTCTTGGTGAATAACCGGGTTCATAGGCGATATATTCTAAGGGATGCTGGTACGATATGCGGGTTAATTGTGTGAATGTCCCATTTTTGCTTCACAGGGGTGTTGGGTGTCTCAAATCTCAATATGTATTATGCGACTTTCGGCGATCGGGGATGTGACCCACGTCGTACCGGTGGTGAATGCCATCCGCAAGCAGTATCCACAGGCAGAAATCACCTGGATCATTGGTAAGCTGGAGGCAAAGTTGCTGGACGGTTTGCCGGGTGTTGAGTTCATTGTATTTGATAAGAAGGGTGGCCTGGATGCCATCCGGCAACTCAGGCAAACACTCAAAGGCCGTCGCTTCGATGTACTGTTGCATATGCAGGTCGCAGCCCGTGCAAATTTGCTAAGCAAACTGATCAAGGCGCCTGTACGGATCGGTTGGGACAAACCGCGATGGCGGGACCGGCATCAGTGGTTTATCAACCAGTCCGTCAATAGCGTTGCCGGGCAACACCAGGTGGATGCATTTTTGGAGTTTGCCCATGCACTTGATGTACCAGTCGGCCCACCTATGTGGAACCTGCCGGTTTCCGACCAGGATGAGGATTGGGCAAGACAAACCCTGGGGGACGGCCCACCCATACTGATGATTAGCCCCTGCTCAAGCCATCCTTTACGAAACTGGTCCGCAATACGGTATGCTCAGGTCGCTGACCATGCCATTTCAGAGCTGGGCATGCGTATTGTATTGACTGGTGGTCCATCTGCACTGGAGCTTCAAACCGGTGAAGAAATTCAGTCCGCGATGCATCACGAACCTCACAATCTCATTGGCAAGGACACGATCAAACAGTCAGTGGCCCTGTTGAAACAGGCAACTGTTGTGCTATCACCGGATTCCGGTCCGGCGCATATCGCCTCAGCGGTAGGTACACCCGTCATCGGTCTGTACGCGGCAACACCCTGCAAACGTTCCGGACCTTACAACAGCATTGAACTGTGCGTAGATAAATATACCGAGGCAGCCAGGCAATTCAGAAACAAAGCACCACAGGAATTACGCTGGGGTCAACGAATTGAATTACCCGGTGTCATGGACCTGATTGAAACCGGGGATGTAAAGGCAATGCTAAACAAACTGCAGTTAGTGTAGTATCTGAGGGCAGCATTGACAGTAGCAGTCAAAACTGACCGGGAGTCGATTAACATCAACTAAAAATCATGCTGGAATTATAAAATGGCCAAAATTTTGATAGTGGATGATTCTGCTTTCGCACGAAATAACTTGAGGATGATCGTTGAAAACGGTGGTCATGAAATTATCGGGTTGGCGGAAGATGGCGAGCAGGCCTTAAGCCTGTTCAAGAGTCTTGGCCCTGAGCTTGTCATGCTGGATTACCTGATGGAAGGTATGAGTGGTATGGAAGTACTAAAAGAGATTATCCAGCATGACCCCGATGCAAAAGTCATCATGGTTTCAGGCCTGGGGGATAGCACTGTGGAAGAAGAGGCGCTGGAAGCGGGCGCAAGAACCTTTGTCAGAAAACCTTATGCGCAAACCAATATCCTGAAAATAATCGACCATGTGATGGAAAATTAGTCAACATTAAAGCGACCACTTACGGAAAGGGCATTGAGGATTAGAAAGAAAACTGCCAAACACCTGAGCATAAGCAAAAACCAGTTTGAGTATTTTGACAGGTTTCTGGTAGCGAGCACCCGCAAGACACTGGAAGTACTCGAAACCATGTTTTCCCTCAACATCGAAAGCTCAGATTCCAGTATCAAAATCTTACCAACCGTTGACGTCAAACATTTAGAGCTTCTTAGCAGCGATCCTTTGTTCGTCATTTCGAGTGAAATGACGGGTGAAATGCACGGAAGATTAAAGCTGTTAATGAGTAAAAATGACTTCACAAGCCTGGGTGAAGCCCTGAAGCCAACCTTAAAACTCCTGTTCTTGTCCAGCCCTGACGCTGACCTTTCAACCCTGGAAGATCAAACACCAAAGTGGATGGAAGAAGGTAGGCGGCCAGACCCGGATGACTCTGTTTTTCTTAATCTGATGATGGATACATCGACAGAACTGGGAAATATACTTTTTGGAATTTACACGGATACAATCTACGAAGTTTTTGATCTGCACACACACCATTCCCTGCCTGAGTTCTCAAGAGACAACGACCATCAATACATCCAGGAGGTTCTTTCATCACCAGGACCAAAGAGCAAGCAGCATATGTTGATCCAAAATGACTTCACAATATTAGAAAACCATTTTGCTTTATGGTGCCTGATTTCCCCTTCAAAAAAATCTTTGCAAACCATGCTGGACAGGGTTGGCTGACCTCTTTATTTATAATCCTGGTAGGACTTCTCTTCGACTATCTCTGAACCCAGGTACACATTGAGTTCTTTTTTGGCATTGGCCCGCTGGTCATTGGTGACATAAACACTCCTGGCCAACTCGACAAACCGCTCATCAAATTCCCTGGCACGTTCTTTATCACGGATATCATCTTCGATTTCCCAAAGCGCCTCGTTGATGGATTTCAGCTTCCCATGAATTCGTCTGACCGTCTCATCATCTTTAACAGACTGCTGCCAGCTGTCGCGTAGCAATTCCAGTTCACGCTGCACATTGGCAACTTTGTCAGGGTCGGTCATGCGCTCTGACTTGATTTCAAGAATGGTAATCTTGTCCAAAACTTCACCCGGTGAAACCGGTACCTGAATAATATCCATAGTCATACCTTGAATGCATAATTTTTATTGGGATCTCTTTCGACATCCGGTGGGTAACTCTTGCGTTTATCGGCATAATATTGCGCCCTGTGATCACCTTCAGAGACTCCATTAAATGTGATATACAGAACACGACGCGCCTTGTCCGTATTGTTAGGCAATGAACGGTGTGGTGCATAAGAATCGAAAAATACGGCATCACCCGGCTGACAATGAACAGGTTCGTACTGGGCATTAGCCGTATCGTGATGTGTCAGCGGTGCCCACATCTGCCCCAGTAAACCCTGCTTGTGCATACCGGGAATCATTTCAACACTACCGTTGTCCGCATTGGTTTCATCGATCGCTATCATGGCGGTGATATGTAATTTGGCGTAGTCGTCCCACCCGGCCTGGACGTCCTGATGCTCCTTGAACCCATCCCCGCCGGGTAGTTTGAAGTTGATCTTGTCCTTGAACAAAACCGCGTCTTCATCAAACAGGTCACTGACAGCCTCCTGCATCCTGCGGCGTGTAATCAGCTCTGCAAAACCCTCATGGAATGAAACAAAATCCTCAATTCTCGAGATGATTCGCGAACCATCCTGTTTGCTGGCTTCAAAGTACATCATGTAATGACCCGGAATCTCCGCTGAGCCGGCAACATCATCGGTCCACTGGCTGATATCTTTCATCTCTTCAGGGCTGTACAAACCCCTGACAAGCAAAAACCCATCCCGGTGAAACTGTTCAATCTGCTGTTTGTTTAGCATGCTTCTTCCCTACCTTTTGGCTGTTTCAATTATCGCCTATCTTTTTCCTTTTCCACAGCGTTTTAACCACCGAAATCAAGTTATTGGTGGTCCAGTACAAAACCATACCGGCTGGAAAAGTATAAAACAGAATCAGAAAACCCAATGACATCAACACAAGGTTTCGTGCTTGTTTACGTTGCTGAGCCACATCCATAGCTGGGTGAGAGTGCAGTTTGGATGCGACAAATGAAAACGCCGTCATGATAAAAGGTAGCAGGTTCAGGTATCCGCCAAAAAACGGTAACTGGAATGGCAATGCCAGGAAAGCATCCGGATGAGATAAATCAGCAATCCACAGGAATGACTCGCCGGACAGGTGAATATTCTCAGCCAGCATATCAAATGCACCGATAAATACCGGTATGACAACAAAGACACCCATCAGGCTTTTCAAACTATAGAGCGGATGTACGTTTTCCTCTTTATACATCGCCAGAATTTTTTCCGACTGCTCCGCACCTTTATGGTTTTTTTTGATGGCGGTCAGTGTCGGTGCCAGGCGTGAATCTATCTCGTGCACCTGGTCCTGCAAGCGATCTGCGATTTTGCTCAATGGCCGCATCAGCACACCAACGAGCACCGACAAAACCATCACTGCCAATCCCCACTGCGGCACGACCAGCACGATGGCATTGAGCAGGAAGTAAAGGGCCTGGCATATCCATCGCAACCAGAACCAGAGACCGGAATACATCAGGCTTTCGAGCTCGGGGGCAGCTTGCGAAAGTGCTGCCGGTTCAACCGGGCCCAGGTATAAATCCATTTCCAATACCTGTCCCGCGTCTTTACCTGCAACATCAATACGGGCATCGGCAAGCGATTCACCGGTTACCGGGGTAATCGATATGGGGTTCGCTGACAACACCATGGCCGTCCAGAAACGATTCCGGAAACCAAACCAGCCTGTACTCGTGCGAGTGGCTTGTTCGGTATCATCCAGGCCTATGGTTTCAACCGATGAGCCGTCAAAGACAAGGTATCGGGACTGTTCAAGAAGATAACCAAAACCACTGGAAGCCGCCGGTCTGAAATCAGCACCACTCATCAGGGATGCAGTATCAGTACCGTATGACGAGACAGAAACTATCCATCCATGATCCGGAATCTGCCAGCGCCTGAATACCCGGCCTTCCCGGTCAGAAAAAGTAAGCGTGGTGACCGTCTCTTTATCATCGCGCTCATGGCGTACCCCCCGGGCGTCACCCTGCCCGAATACCAGCATACCCTGCCCGGCTGACAATACCCGGGTTTTTGCGCCAGCTTCAGAACAGGCAGGAAAACATGCCTGTGTCCGCAGCAAATCACCCCGTTCGCTGAATTGCAGATGCAGGGACTCGGTATCAACAGTAATTTCTGCACATACGGATACCGACTGCAGCAGACCCAAAATAAGTAGCCAGTACTTGAATTTACCGAATGTCATTGATGGAACCGGGTGTTTTCGTGCATCACAGCCTCCAATACATCGCCGTTGAATTGTGGTCGATCCAGCAAATGATAGTTGTTATCACGAACTTCATACATTCCATTGGGAAAGGTCACCGTAATCTGTTCCGGCTCTAACACGGCATAATTGTAATAACTGCCTGCAACCAGCCAGTCCCACTGCGGTCCGTCATATAAATCCTGACCACTTGAATAATCAGAATACGGGTTACTGCAACTGAGCAGTCGTCGCATTAACGTTGGGGAAATATCGTAATGTGAAGTCCGGTGCCTGACCAGTTGTGGTTCAATTCCCGGCCACGACACCAACATGGGAACCTGGAGTTGATAAGGGCTATAGCCGGATCCATGGCCCTTTACGCCATCGTTATTCTCATTAAATTCTTCACCATGGTCAGATGAAAGTACCACCACCGTATTATCTGTCAGACCACGGCGTTCAAGATCAGCCAAAACCTGGCCGACCAGTTCATCATCAAACATCACCGAGGTTTTGTAGTCGGCAAATGCCTGTGGCAACGAATCGGATGGGGTTGCCTGGATACGACCTGCATATTCGGGCGGATAAGTACTGTCATTAACAGCGTCATAAAACAGGAATCCAAAAAACGGCTTATCGGAGTCCCTTTGATCCAACCACGCTAACCAATCAGCGGTCATGATACGATCGCGTTCCCAGGCGGGTGCGTCCACCGGTTTTGTTTCTATCCGGAGGTTTGGCACATTCGCAAACGCCGTCCGGTCCAGCGTTACAGGTCTATACATATTCGAACTGCTGAATAAACCCATCTGGTAGTTGTTCAGCATCAGTTGATCCATCAAAACCGGCGGTTTTTGCAAGGCTTCAAAACTGCTGAAATATCCGGGTGGCAAGCCATAGAACATACTGAACACACCCATGCGTGAGGAGTTCCCACCACTGAAGTGACTGGTAAAGCGTGTTGCCCTTCGCGTGGCAAAGTTTTGAATATTGGGTGTGAGGCCATCATCAAGCAAACCGCTACGCATGGAATCCACCAGGATAACAAGCAGGTTCAATACCTGTGTATCACCGGTTTGGGGATCAGCGCACTGCAATGGCGTCAGTGGATAATTCAGGTTTGCAGCGCTACTTTGCTGCTGGCCCCCGGCGAGACGCTTGGCCAATTGCCGCTCCCGGCTTTGGCTGATATCAACCAGCCCGGCACGTACCAGTAACTTTTTGGCAGTAAAACCACGCTGGACCGGCAGTTGATGGGCAATACTGGTCACAGGCACGTAGTAAGTCGCATCCGCCCATGCATATATGCTTTGTGCAACAACAAAACAAACTGAAATCGCCACCCCCAACAATCGTCCCCCGTGCGAGGGTGCGGACCCAGCCCAGGACCAGATCCTGCCTGCTAACAAGCTCTCAAAGAGCATGGCAATCACAAACATGACCCCGGCAAATATCAAACTTGAGGAGCCCAGTATCTTGAGGGTCAGGATGTTGATATGAAAACGGCTTTGTGACCATAAAAGGCTATCGAGCATGATGATGGCAATCATTACAGCCATGAGCACGACAGCGAAGGGTTTAACCCATTTCAACGAAGGTCTTAACAAAATGACCGGTGAAATAAGTAGTAATAATGGCAGCAATGCCAGCCAGCTGTAATGGCTGAGATAAATGCTCACCAGGTAAACCCAGGCCAGTGGTGTCGCACCACCGGGACCACCATCCAAATAGCGCAGACCGATCAAACCAAATATGATGGCATTGGCCATTGCGAACCAGCCCAACCAACGAAATAGCTGTCTGCGGGTTTGCATATCAGGCATGTGATTGTTCTCTGAGCTGTCTTTCAAGAGTTTTTTTATCGGCCAATCGCGCAATTTCCCGCGCACCCAGTTCAATGCTGCTGCCAATATTGAAAATCATTTGTGGACGCAGGTTTTCCATGGTTTGCCTGAATTTTTGCGGGTTATCCAACAAGCTGGCTATTTTTTCAGCGGCTTCATCGAGGTTTTGTGGTGACACAATATCACCGGCCACTTCACGGAAAGAAACTTCCTGGGGTTCAATATCCAAAACCTGCCAATCCGGATTACGTATCCGTCGGGGTAAATCGACAAACAAAACAGGTTTTTCCAATCCCAGCGCATATTCGATGGCCATAGCCGACCAGTCACAAACAAGGATATCCGAACGAAACAGCGTATCACTTTCACCCATACGATCCTGGAATTCGAAATTATCACGTTCGCCATATTTTGCTTTCAGGTCGTCCACCACTTGCGGTGTTTTAAGTATGGTTTGGTAGTGTGGCCGGACAATCACGTGATAACCGGCATCCAGTAGCAAGCCGGTCAGTTCATCGCCACAGGTATTAAAAATAGATTGCTCACCCCAGGTGGGAGCGATCAATACCAC
>Ga0164313_10004372_pt1 | contig 12584 bp, 13 predicted proteins | sample GuaBasSedimGuay4_FD_113735 | JGI IMG/M metagenome (GOLD analysis project Ga0164313, IMG submission 113735) | Subseafloor sediment microbial communities from Guaymas Basin, Gulf of California, Mexico - Guay4, Core 4569-4, 0-3 cm | ecosystem: Environmental > Aquatic > Marine > Hydrothermal vents... | reverse complement strand
TTTTCTCCGGCAGTATTTGCCCCAAAATTTGTTTGTGTCATTAATCCAAGGGATTTAATAAAATTATACATTGGACCAGGGCTAGTTGGAAATATATTTGCTCCTGCAAGTGCATAGTCTAAAATTACTCGCTGAGTCTCTTTCTCGGTCCAATCTCGAACGTGTGATAGTTTTTTGGCAACTCCACTTTGACCAAACTGTGTCCCACGTATCTCAAAAGCCGGAGCTGTACGAACATCCAGATCAGTCGGAATATCCAATTTCCCATTTCTAATTTTCACTTGTCTAAGTAATTCTCCTACAGCGTAGAGACATCCCCTCTCATCAACACCAGCAGCGACTAACAAAGAGTTTTTATGTAAATCAAAGAATTTGAGCAAAAATCCTTCCGGGCCAGGGTATAATTCTGTTAATTCAGGAATTCGATATTTATTAAAAAGGGAGTCGATAAATCTATGATGTTCTGGAATGCCAAGGAGTATCACTAAATCTTCAGAATTGGTTTGTGTAAACTTTGATTCAGTTAGTAATTGTATTTTTGCAATACCCGATTCTCTTAACCTCGATACCAGCAGATTTCCAACATTTATTTCAACTTTATCAGCATTTGTACCTATCAAAATCATCACAGATTTATATTCCTCTCCATTGGTATTCTGGATTGGAATAATAAATAAGCTTAGGAGAAAAATGAATAGAGAGGTTTTTTCTATTACTTCCATAACAAATGTTGATGCTTTCATTTTTAGCCTTACAAAATTAAAATTCTGATTTAGTTATTTGTACTTCTGAAAAATAACGAATTTGTTATTTCGAAACCGGTGAATCTGATTGATTTCATATTTAATGAGGATTATTCAACTTTTAAGGAATTGCTTGTAAATATTTTTGAACTTTTTTTTAGATTAGTCGTCTGAAGCGACTATAAAAACGGAAATACCATTTAAAGTGAAATAATGTTTTATAAAATAAATTTGGTGTCTCATAAAACAAGGAAAGGAAATGAAGAAGTTAATTATTCTAATTGCAATTTTTGCAGCCACGGCAATGATGGCTCAAGAAAAAACAATGTTTGGTACAAATCCAGATATTAGTCACGGAGGATTTGGAGCACCAGTTGTGAAATTCACAACTGTTAATAGTGAATTCGGGGTTCTTGTTGGAGGAAGAGGTGGATGGCTTATCAACCACCAAATTAGTCTTGGTCTGGGTGGATACGGATTGGTAACTAACACACAGCTCGATGGATTTGAAGATGATTTAGTTCGTTATTTAGATTTTGGCTACGGCGGATTTGAACTCGAATATATAATGTCGAATAATGAAGTTATTCATTTGACTTTTTCAGCACTAATTGGCGCTGGTGGCACTAACTATCGTTATTCAAATTATGATTATGAAAATTTCGATTGGGATGAAAAATATACAACTTCAGATGCCTTTTTTGTAGGTGAACCTACTATTAATGCTGAACTAAATGTTACAACATTTTTTAGAATAAACATTGGTGTTGGATATCGTTTTGTTTCTGGAGTACATAACAATTATATCACTGATTCAGAGCTTAGTGGAGTATCAGGTCAAATTCAGCTAAAATTTGGATCTTTCTAATAAGTTTTGAATTGGAAGTAGCAAAATTAGACTTTATTATTTTGCACAGACGTTAGCTTGTTTTCAATGTCTGTGCATTTTTTTATATAAATTACTGTTGTCCAAAATAATTAGAAATATCCCGTAAAGTAATAAAATTGAGATATAACAGTAAAATATTAAACCCATCCCTTTTAATTTTATCTAAACTTTTACATGTTGTTGAAACGCATGTTTACTTTATGTCGACCAACATTACTCAATGGTTTTGCTAAGACGATGCAACGCATCGTCTCTACTTTGTTAATGTAATCTTTTCTATCATGCTTTTTCATAATTAATCATGAAAATCTGTGTCCTATTGTTTTTGTTTTGGACAGATGTGATATAAATATGTAAATATCAACTAATAATTGAGGGTAGAGAGTTTTATATAGGAATAGTACCATATTGTTTTGTATTTTCACAATCGAAAAATTAAAGAATACGAATGCAAAAATTAACAGACAATAATATATTTTTAAAAGAAGATGTTCACGAATATCAACTAGTTGATGACCCAGAAGTAGAATTCACATCATGTACAACTTTAGCGAAATATTTCTTCCAACCCTTTGATAAAATTGGAATAGCTAATAATCTCACAAAATCTCATCCAAATTATATGGCCATGACACCTGAATTGCTGGTTAAGCAATGGGATAAAATTGCTGAGGAAGGGACTTTAATTCATAATGAAATTGAGCAATTTATAAAGAACGATGTGGACGAACCAACGCGAGAAAAAAGTAAGGTAGCTATAGAGTGGATAAAGAAAAATTTCACGGATAAATATGATGTCTTTTCAGAAGTTATAGTTTACTCAAAAGAGTTGGCACTTGCCGGTTCAATTGATATATTACTCTACGATAAAGAGGAGAAATCCTATAAAATATTAGATTGGAAAACCAATAAAAAAATTGATACCACTTCTTTCAGAAATAAAATGGGCACTCACGAAGCAAGTTCAAATCTAATGGATTGTAACTATACACATTATGCAATACAGCTTTCATTGTATCGCTACATTTTAGAAAAATATTATAATATTGAAGTCACTGGTACAGCCATTTCACATCTTACAGACGGAAAGGTTGTCTCCTACAATACAAAATATCATAAAACCGAAATAGAAAATATGCTGAAAGCTGACAGAGTTGCTCTTAAGAAAAAAGCAGAGGATAGTTTAACCCTAGAATTTATATAGTCGCGATTCTGTAAAAATATACGCTTACCTAACTTCTACTGCATAATCTATTTCAGTGAAAAATCCTTAACTTTTTCAAATGGGAGATGGTCCCCTTCATCTTCTCCATAGTAAGCCACTTGAATTATACCTTCACGATCTATTAGGAAATCTGCAGGCATGGTTGTGATGCTCCCTTTAAATATTAACGGAACATATCCTTTAAACATTCCCTTTAATAGTGTAGGCATTCTGAAAAACATCCCCTTTAGAAATCCTAAGAAAGAATGCTCAATACTATATTCATGATAGTATTTATTCCTTTCATCTGCTAAAATAGGAAAAGGCGCTTTATGTTCCTCAGTATGTCTTGTAAGATTTTCCAACGGTGAATCAAAAATAGCAACGATTGTAAATTCGTTTCCAAACTCATCGAATCGCTTAACAAGATTATTTATCCGTAAGTTGCAAAAGGGACAGCTCGCAAAGCGTAAAAACGACAACATGAATGGCTTTCCCTTTAAACTCTCTGAATTGAAGATTGTACCATCAATTTCTGGAAGTTCTATCTCTTTTATTTTGGATCCAACTGTATGTCTCATTTGTAAACCTAAATTCTATTCTTTTATAAATTCTATTCTTTTATAACTTGTACGCCTTTCCAGAAAGCAATATAATTTTGAATCGGTTTTGCACTTAGCTTTGGATCTGGATAATACCACGCTGCATCAACATTCGTTTTTCCATCAACCACTATATTATAGTATGAAGCCAATCCCTTCCATGGACAAACAGTATGTGTTTCACTATTCTCTATATATTCTTTATTCACAGAATCCTTTGGGAAATAGTGATTGTTTTCTATTACAATTGTTTCATCACTTTCAGCTATTATTTTATTGTTCCATATTGCTTTCATCTTGCTCTCATTGATTATTATTAAATTTTTATAAATAAAAATAATAAGATTAGATTCGAGAATCTTTCAATTCTCGCGATATGTAAGGTAGAAGACATTTAAAGTTTTCTGCCCCAACAGATAAAACCTTCAAATAAAATTATGTTTAATTGATTAAATTACTCCTCCAAAAACTCAGGCATGTTAATGAACATTATTATTCTCACAAAAAAAGATCACGTTGAAAAAATGATTTTCGAAATTAGTGATGATAGGTTTCTCCATATCAAAAAGATATTAAAATCTGAGTCTGGTGATATTATTGAAATAGGTTTATTGAATAGTTTTATTGGAACTGCAAAAGTTTTAGAAATAAGTGAAGTTAAGGTTGTATTAGAAATTGTTGGGTCAACTGAAAAGATTGAAAGCTCTCCTAGAATTGATATTATTTGTGCACTTCCACGACCTCAGACATTAAAAAAAGTGTTAAACAGCTGTGCAACAATGGGTGTGAATAATTTGTATCTTATTCGTTCAGAAAAAGTGGAAAAGAGTTATTTCCATTCGCCTTTATTAAATGAAGAGAACTACACTAAATATTTGATTGAAGGATTAAGCCAAGGGAAACGTACTGATCTTCCCAAAGTAAGCATTCACAATAAATTTAAAGTCTTCTTTGAAAATGCCTTTGAAGAGATTTGTAATAATTCCAATTGTTTGCTAGCCCATCCAGATTCAAATAGCTATTTGAATAAAATTAAACTGGACAACTCCAAAAATGTAATATTTGCAATTGGACCTGAAGGTGGTTGGAATGATTTTGAAATTAATTTAATGGAAGAGAAAGGTTTCATTAAATACAAACTAAGTGAAAGCATCCTCAGGGTGGAAAATGCAGTGACTGCTGCACTCGCACAATTTGAATTGGTAAAGAAATAATTTAACATATTTTTACCAATCCAAATTATTAAGAGCTATCTCTAATAAATCCTACAATATTAAATTGCTTTACCCTTTTCAGTCGATGCTAATTCCATAATTACTTCGTAAAAATATCCCGACCCAATATCTTTTGAGATGGAGATTTTACCTGTAAATGTTACAACATCGCCGACATTTAAGCTTTCCTGCGTAGTGACAGTAAGATCGAAATTACCGTCATCGCTTGTGCCATCTTGTAGGTGTGCCCAATTCAAGCCCATAATTTCAGCGTTATATTTAACAATTTTTCCTTTAATTGTTACTTCTTTATCCTTATATACTTCACGATTTGCAAATAGTTCTGCTATGGTAATTCCACCCTCAGCCTTCTCTACTGATATACTAGTTTTAGCTGGTTCTGCTTTACCGGATCTAGCTTTTGAGGAAGCCATTGCGCCACCCATTTGAATCGGTTGATTACTAATTTTTGCAACAAATCTGATAGCATCAAATGTTCTTCCTAACTCTTTACTTTCAAAATTTGGCATCTCTAATGCATCAAGGTAATAAAGAGTTTCTCCAACTTTAGTGTCGCGTCTGGAAATTGCTACCCAATGTTCACTATCTTTTTCAGTTACACGCAAATATGTATATGTTTTTCCATCTATTGCTTCTTCAACTGTAACTTTATGGCCAACATAATTTGTTTCTTCACTAGTTGTTTTTTCTTCACTCTTTTGACATGCAATCATAGTCATCATAATCATAATAACAACTAATACTTTTTTAAAACTCATTATAGTTCCTTAGATATTTTTAAAAATTTGTGCTGTAAATATAAAAACATAATTTCTATTTTCAGAGAATAATTCACTGTTTTATCAATTCTATCTGATTCATCTCTGTTTTTAATCATTTTGTGACGCTAATCAATATACTATTTCCTTTCTGACCTTGTGTCCTTTTATTGGTTGCAATAGTGACCTAAAAATCTTACCTTCATTGTAGCGACAATTATTTTATTTTCAAAAATTAAGTTTTATTGAATGGTAGAGTTTTAATAAAAAGTGATTAATTGAGATTTAATCTTATAATGATACAACGTATGTGATTTAACATTATCATAATTAAATAAAAACTAATATTGTATGCTGGAACGATTTTTGTTTCTAACTTAGAAAAAAATTAATTTAACAATTACGGATATTACTTAAAATAGGAAAAACATGAATGTACAAATGTCATATATGATTCTTGCTTTAATAATATTTACTTTGTTAGCACTCACCTTTAATCAGAAAGGGAATAGTGATTTAGAAACTAGATTATATCATGAAGCAGTTGTTACTGTTACCGAAATGGGTGATGCACTTATTAATGAGATAAGCGACTTGGCTTTTGATGAAATTCTATTATCCGAAAAAATAAAAGATAAGATAAAACTTACAACAGCTGCTAAATTAGGACCAGAAGGTGCCGAACATAATAAGAAGACATTTAATGATGTTGATGATTATAATGGTTTTGAGTTAGTTGAAATATTAGAGAAACTTGACACCTGTAGAATTGAGGTCACCGTTAATTATATAGATTTAGACAACCCTGATGTTAAGAAAATTGTACCAACATGGTATAAAAAAGTTACTGTTGTAATTTATAATAGAAAATATCTGAGGAAAGGTGATGCGGAAGATCCTGATTTGTATGAGGAAGTTCCTGTTAAATTATATTATATAAAATCGTATTAAGGAATATCTATGAATACCCTAATTGACATAGTAGGTTCATCTGTAATAGGATTATATTTTGTATATATGATCATGAGCTTCAATTTTAAGATGAATGATGCTATTAGCACATCCGCTCAAAATAATCTTGCATTGTGGGATACTATTACTTTAGGTCAAGTAACAGACTATGATTTTAATAAAATTGGATTTAGAACAGATAGTGTTTTTGTTTTTTCTAAAGCAGAAGAGACATCTATTGAATTTTATAGTGATCTAGATAATAATGGATTTGTTGATACTGTACAATATATTCTAATAGATAGTAACTATATATCAAAATATGGTTACAGTTTTAGCGGCAATGGTAATCCGGCTAATAATACTGCTAATAAAAATGATATGCCTCTCTATAGGATAGTAAATGGAACAGTAAATAGTCAAGATAAGATGGTAAGTTTAGTCACAGATTTTGGTTTAACTTATTTCGATTCTGAAGGTGATAGTATCATGACATCGCTCTCAACTCATGAACAAAGGAAAGAGATAAAAGGAATTACCGTTAATTTTACAATATCTTCACCTTCACCAATTATAACAGCATATGGCGAAACAGAAGATGGCAAAATAGAATTAGACACAACTTATCAAGTGATAGAATGGCAAAAGAAATTTACACCTAAGAATATTTAATAATAAAAGTGATTGTGAAATGGGAAAAGCAACATTAATATTGATTCTCGGAAGCATAGTTTTATTTACCGTATATAGCGAAAATATGAATGACTCCGTATGGTGGGGCACAAAAGCTATGGTCGATCGATATTCAGAAATACAAGCTAAGCAATCAGCAAATAGCATGATTAATGTTTTATTAACTGAATTAGCTGAAGATCGCTCATTTAGAGTTGATCCATCCGAAACGAAAGAATTATTTGAAGTAACCGTAGATTATAGAATAATTGATACTATTTTAGTTAATAACCCCGATTCACTTATTCTGATTGATGTGGTTGCAACTTATAATGAACAATCTTATCGTGTTCAAGCATTTACAGAATATCTTGGTGGATGGGTACCCCCATTTATACGAGGTGCATGGACTGCTAATGCGGACCTTAACAATACAATAAGTGATATGTATATTGATGGGCGTAACTATAAATTGGATGGAACAATTGACCCAGGTACTGGAAAGCCTGCAGTCTCTTCAGCTACAACATTTACAAATGTAGATAATGCCGCTATTGGAGGAACATACAATGGAGTTGATATCCCAATGGCCTTCCCTCATGATCCACTTGTTATTGAGCAAAATGTTGACTGGGGGGTCGAAGGTTTTCCTGATACACCAGATGAAATTTTAGGATACGATGAGGGGACTTTAATGGCAATTGCCCAAAGTGGTGAAAATGGAAGTCAATATATTAAGAATCCCGGAATTGTTAAGATAGGTAAGAAAAAATTTATGAAAATACCAAATAATCCCGTTTCTGGAGTAACATATGTAGAAATCACAAATGGAGCGGAGTATGAGTTTATTTTTCAGGGGAATGGGAATTCAGGTATCGTTGTTATTAATACTCCCGGTACCAACGACAGTAGGATTAAAGGTGTGAAGTTTAATCCTGATAACTGCGAAGGAATTTTTACCGGATTGCTGATTACAGATTATTCATTTCACCACCATATTAGTATAGTTGGCGCTGTTCTTCAGCTTTCAGATTCATTAGAATCTGACAAAAATTGTAATGGTAATAAGGATCATTTTGTTCATTATTCCTCAGAAGCTGTAATAGAAGCTACAAAATTTGTGGCTGAACAGGCGGGTAGCGAAGGAAATAAAGAGGGTGATGAAGGTGCCATCGGCGGAGGAAGAAAGCAAGCAATATATTGGTATGAATAATATTTTGCCTAAAGAGAGTGGTTAATAAAATAGACTTTTAAGAGGGCTTTTAATTATTTATATTCACTTAATAAGTTATAAACGTATTATTGTCTGACTCAGATTTACTGCAATCCAGTATAGTTTTAAGATTTTATCTTATAATGAGACACTACTCATAATCTAATAGTTCAAAATTTGATTAAAACAAACAATGCTAATTGGAATGGTTTTTGTTAATTTATAGTACTTAAAATTTTGATAATTACGAATAAAAAATAAAATCGGCTAACATGAATGTACAAATGTCATATTTAATTGGTGCTTTAGTAATATTTACTATGTTAGCAGTTGTCTTCAATCAGAAAGAAAATTTTGATTTAGAGTCTAGATTAGAACACGAAGCAGTTGGTGTAGCGTCTGAATTAGGTAATGCATTACTTATTAAGCTAAGCAAAATGCCCTTTGATGAGAATACTGTATCCGAGATAGTTGATTTAACTGTTGCACTTACAGCAGCAAATTCGTTAGGACCAGAAAGTGGCGAAGATGTGGTTAGCAAGTTCGACGACATTGATGATTACAATTATTTTAAAGGTGGTGTTAGTGGTGGTGAGCCAGTCTTTTACATACAAGATACTCTAAACAAACTAGGAGTTTTTTACACAAAAGTCCGTGTTAATTATATTAAGAAAGATACCCCTGATATTGTAAGCACCACACCACAATTTTATAAAATAATTAATATAGAAGTAAACAATGATTATCTGAATATAGAAGAAAACGGTCAGTTTCTGCGTGAGCCTCTAAAATTATTTTTTATAGCATCTTATTAAGGAATTTCTATGAATAGCATGATTGACATAGTTGGTTCTACCGTAATCGGAATATATTTTGTATATATGATTATGAATTTCAATATTAAGATGAACGATGCCATTAATACCTCAGCTCTAAATAATGTTGCCTTATGGGATAGTATTGAGTTTGGAGATTTATTAGACCATGATTTTAATAAAATTGGATACAGAACAGATAGTGTCTTTGTTTTTTCTAAGGCAGAACCTACGGCAATTGAATTTTATGGCGATTTAGATAATAATGGAATTGTTGATACTGTGCAATATATTCTAATGGATAGTACCTATTTATTGAATAATGATTACAATTTTAATAATAAAAGTAATCCTGCTCATGGAACAGAAAATCCAGACGACATTCTCTTATATAGAATTGTAAATGGCACAATAAATAGTACGGATAATGCAATAACTTTGGTAACAGAATTTCAAATAACTTATAATGATGTAAATTGTAATAAAATTACTACCCCTCTCTCTACTCATGCTGAGAGAAAAAACATAAAAGGAATTACATTAAATTATACAATTGCCTCAGCTACACCTGTTAAAACAGAAGATGACGAATTTTACGAAATTGTGGTCTGGGAAAAGACATTTTCACCTAAAAATATTTATTAATTAATTATATTGGTTAAATGGGAAAAGCAACATTCATATTAATAATTGGTAGCCTATCATTATTCAGTATTTATGTCTCTAATATGAATAATTTTGTTTTACGGGGTTCAGAGGTTATGTTTGAACGGTATGACGAAATTCAAGCTAGACAATTTGCGAGTAGTGTCGTAAATATGGTAATGACTGAGTTAGCTGATTCTTCTACTCTTAGAACTAATAATACCGAAACAATGAATATACTTGGTTGGACTGCTACATATAGAGTAATTGATACTATGCTGGTATCTCCTGATTCAGTTATTATGATTGACGTTGCCACTACTTTTGGTGACCCTGAACAAACCTATATTGTTAAAGCATATTTATCTAGGCCTGGAGGATGGGTACCCCCATCTGTACGTGGTGCTTGGACTGCCAACGCTGACCTCAATAATACAATAAGCGATATGTATATAGATGGTCGTGATCATGATTTGGAGGGCGCAATTATAGTTGGTAAAGGTAATTTTGCAGTTTCATCTTCTAAATCCTTTAGAAATGAAGATGAAGCTTTTCTTGGTGGAACATACATGGGCACAGATTACCCAATGACATTTCCTGAAGAATCAAAAATTATTGAACAGAATGTAGATTGGGATGGGGCATTTCCTACAACACCCGATCAAGCTTTAGGTTACCCTGAAGGTACTTTAATAAAAATTGCCAAAAGTGGTGCTGGTGGAAGTCAATATATTATGAATCCAGGTAAAGTTGTTGATGAGAGTGATATATCATTTCCTCTCCGTGGTGTTACTTATGTAGAGATAAATAATGGAGTGGAAGCTAAATATCAATCCCCTACTGTAGGAACAGATCAAGATCAAGGAATTTTAGTTTTTCATGGACCAAATGGCTCGAGCAGAGTAGAGCAAGTAGCATCCGCGAAAAAATCAGATGAGCCTTTTCTTGGAATTATTATTGCAGATTATTCATTCCACCACCATATTGATATTCTAGGTACTATTCTGCAACTATCAGATGAATTAGAAGAAAAATCTAAATGCCAAGGTAATAGAGATCATTATGTTTATTATTCATCCGAAGCTATAAAAGTAGCAACCAAATTTGTTGCAGAAGAAATTGGTGAAGAAGGAACTTCTGTGATCGGTGGTCAAATTGGAATAGGTAGAAAAAAGGCACTTTTCTGGTATGAGTATAAGAAAGTGAAGTAGCAAGCCGCCTCATTTATAACAGCTTATTAAGCTTTCTCAAAAAATCATATTAAATGAAATAACATATATTCTAATATATACTCCCCTTAAACAATTGTTATGGAAGATGATTCCCTATCTCAATTGATGGAGTGGTTTTAGAATTTGCACCTAATAATATTTTATAATTAGTTGTGGCTATAAATGGGAAAGGCAACATTCATATTAGTACTTGGAAGTTTATTATTATTTAGTATTTATATTGGTAATATGAATAGTTACGTTTTACGCGGCTCTGATGTAATGTTTGACCGATATGCCGAAATTCAGGCTAAACAATTAGCAAGTAGTGTAGTAAATATGTTACTGACTGATTTAGCTGACTCTTCTACTTTTAGAACTACCAAGACCGAAAAAATAAGTATCCTTGATGGAACTGCTATATATAGAGTAATTGATACTATGCTTGCTGTTCCAGATACACTTATAATGATTGATGTGAGAGCTTTTGTTGATGGAGAAACTTATTCTATTAAAGCATTTACATCTAAGACGAGAGGGTGGGTACCTCCATCTGTACGTGGTGCTTGGACTGCAAATGCAGACCTTAATAATACTATAAGCGATATGTTTATAGATGGGCGTGATCATAATTTGGATGGAACCATTAACGTAGGTACAGGAAATTTTGCTGTTTCATCAGCCTCAAGTTTTACAAATGAAGATAATGCTTCAATAGGTGGAACGTATGCTGGAGTAGATTACCCTATGACGTTCCCCCACAATCCTCTTATTATTGAGCAGAATGTAGATTGGAATGGTGCTTTTCCTACAACACCGGATGAAATTTTAGGTTACCCCGAAGGAACTTTAAAGTCAATAGCACAAAATGGAAAAAATGGAAGTCAATATGTATTAAATCCAGGAGATAAAATTGATAAAGATGATTTAACATTTCCTTTAAGTGGTGTCACTTATGTAGAAATCACTAATGGTATTGAAGCAAAATATAAGTTCTCTGATACGCCAGGGATTAATGATGAAGGCATTTTAATTTTTCATGCGCCAGACGGCTCAAGTAGGATAAAAGAATTAGCACGAGAATCTAAAGAGTCAGAAATTCCTTTTGTTGGACTCCTAATTACAGATTACTCATTCCACCACCATATTGACATTATTGGTGCTGTTCTTCAATTATCACCTGATTTGGAACAGGAGAAAAATTGCAACGGAAATGAAGATCATTATGTTTATTATTCAACTGAAGTTCTGGTAAGTTCTACTAAATTTGTTGCGGAAGAAGTTGGTGAAGTGGGAAATTCTGGAGCTGCACCTCAAATTGGAATTGGGAGAAAAAAAGCACTTTTCTGGTATGAATAATATTTTACCTATCACTTTTTTAGCCTTTTTATTTTCACCTTCTATAATCTTATTTTCTCTCTCAATAGTAAAATCATAAATTCCATCTAACAATCCCACAATTAAAATTTGTTTATTTTGATGCGTCTGGAGAAGAAGTTTATGTAGACAAAAAGAAAATTTGGGTTAAAAAAGATTCTTTTGGAATTCTTCAAGCTGAAATTGGCCATTTTTCACGATATGGTTTTGTTAAATAAAATTGATATAAAATAATACTCTTTATAATTTGATCCTGCATACTTACCCCC
>Ga0164313_10004368_pt1 | contig 12589 bp, 15 predicted proteins | sample GuaBasSedimGuay4_FD_113735 | JGI IMG/M metagenome (GOLD analysis project Ga0164313, IMG submission 113735) | Subseafloor sediment microbial communities from Guaymas Basin, Gulf of California, Mexico - Guay4, Core 4569-4, 0-3 cm | ecosystem: Environmental > Aquatic > Marine > Hydrothermal vents... | reverse complement strand
CGTTAAGAAAAAAAAATATTCAAAATAAATTGCAGATTTAAAAAGTTTATCTATATTTGCATACTAAATATAATGAATATCAAGTATGAGTTACTCTCTGTCTTTTACAAAATCAATATTAGTGGTCATTTTTATCTCCGATAAAATCAGACAAAAGCAATTTGAGTTTTTATCAACGGCAGATATTTCTAAATATTTAAGTATTCCGAAACCGACTTTAGTGAAAATTTTGCAAAGCTTAAATATTGCAAATATTATTGAAACAAAAGAAGGAAAACTAGGTGGCATTAGATTAATGAAGGATCCCTCTAAAATAACAGTCTTAGAAATATTAGAGGCAATGGAAAAAGGCAAACCCTTATTTCAAACATCTTTTAACATCTTAGCGGAAGGAAAAAGACCGAACAACGCCCAAAAATCAATTAAAAATATTTTAACTGATGGGGAAGACAAGTTGAAAAATGAATTATCAAAAAAAACGATCGCAGATATTTTGATTGAAATGAATAACTAAATTTTTTTTATGATACTAAATATACAATATATAAAGTAAATATAATTATGAAATTCTCAAAATTCTTTTCCAATTTACAGGAAGCACCTTGGTACCGTTCCTTTTTAAACCCAGTAATAAATGAAATCGATACAAAAGGTAAATTATTAGATATTGGTACTGGTTCGGGAAAACTTATTCAAATTCTCTCTATTGAAAATGACATGGATTGTACGGGGGTTGACACTGATGTCGAGATGTTGGCCGAAGCGAAAAAAAAGTTAAGAAATATAAATACCGAATTAATTGAAATAACTCCAAATGCAAAATTACCCTTTGAAAATAACAGCTTTGAATATATAACTATTTGTAGCGTACTGTTTCATCTAAAAAAGGAAGATCTCGATAACATGCTTAAAAATTCTCTGCAATTGCTGAAAAAGAAGGGGAAGATAATTATCCTCACTCCTACCGGAAATGGAAATATTTTTAAATTAACAAAACACTTCTTTTCATTTAAAAACAGGAGCGTGTACATATGGTATCGCGCAACCAAAAATCGTGCTCAGCTTTGGACAGATGAAAATTATCTTAAAGAATTTACAGTAAAACATAATTTGAACTATAAAAGAGAAATCGTAATGAACGGTTTTGCCCAAGTAGAGATAATAAGAGAATAATTTTTTTAAATGAACTAAATATAATAAATACTAAGTATAATCATTAAAACTATCAGAAATGAAAAACATAATATCAAAAACAGTTATCGTATTAATATCATTATTAATTTTTTCGTGTAGCGAGGAGGATGGACAAGAATTTGATGCGGTACAAGAATTACTGGACGTTTACCCCTTACAGGAAATATCTTTATATCCGGAAGGTATTGTTTACAGCGAGGTAACCGAAAAAACATACGTTGGTTCCTACTACAAAGGAAAAATAATTACAGTAGATCTACTTGGAAATAGGAGTGATTTTGTTACAGATGAAAGCCTGATTGCAGTTGTTGGAATGACAATTGACGAAACGAATAATAGATTATTGGTTTGTAATTCTGACGCCGGGATATCATTGAGATCTGATAATTCTACAATTGGTCAATTAGCAGAAATAATCGCATATGATCTAATAACAGGAGCAAAACTAAAAACAATTGATCTCAGTGAATTATATCCGGGTGGACATTTTTTAAATGACCTGATTCTGGATGATCATGGAAATGTATATGTTACCGATAGTTTTTCACCAGTAATCTATAAAATAGATAAAAACGATAATCCTTCTGTTCTGGTGAGCAACGCAAACTTCGAAGTTCCACAAGGGGCTTTTGGCTTAAACGGAATTGTATACCACAAGGATAACTTTTTAATAGTAGGTAAGTCGTTTGGAGGTATTTTATATAAAATACCATTAAGCGATCCTGAGGATGTCCAAGAAATCACGCTTAACACTTCTGTCAATTCGTTGGATGGTCTTTTGTTAACGGATAATAACTTAATGTTAGTAAGTAATAATTTTACCGGTGCTCCTTTTGATGAAGCAGTTTATGAAATTGAAACTTCCAATGACTGGACCTCTGCAAATGTCACAAGTGTCTTTTCTGCTTTAGATGGAACCTACCCAACAACTTTAACGGAGATAAAAAACGAGCTATTTGTAAGTTTTGGTTACTTCACGGATCTGGTAGATCCAAATTCAGTACCAAATGATAATTTCAAACTTCAGAAAGTTAAATTTTCAAATTAATAAATCTTCTAATAATTTAAATTATAAATAAAATGAACACAAAAACAAAAAACACAATCGGAAATAGTATCAATTATATACTATCAGGAATATTAATTATAAGTGGAACACTAAAACTAGTTGGTTTTGAACCTTATATGGAAGTGATAAAAGGTCTTAGTCCCCATTATTATGAAAACATTTATCTAATTGGATTTGTGGCAATTATGGCTGGGGTTCTATTTGCTATTCCCAAGACATTTACTTACGGTTTTATAGCAACTCTTGTTTTTTTAGGTGGAACAATATCTGCACATATGCAAGCTGGAGATAATTTTATACCTCAAATTGTATTTGTATTTCTAACTGCAATTACGGCTTATTTAAAAAGACCGGATTGGTTTAAATTAAATGAATAACTCACAACAAATGAACACACACATTCTAACCATTAAAATAAAAATCAACAAAAACGAAAAATTATGTATGTAATCACAGGAGCTACCGGAAACACCGGTAAAGTAATTGCTTCCACTTTATTAGAAGCAGGAAAAAAAGTAAGAATTATTGCCAGAGATGCAGGTAAAGCAAAAGAATTAACCGACAAAGGTGCCGAATTGTTTCAAGGAAATACAAATGATGTGGAATTGCTAAAAAAGGCATTTGCCGGCGCAAGTACTGTTTATGCCATCATTCCGATGAATATGCAAGCAACAGATTATACAGCATTTCAAATGGAGCATGTAAATGCAATTGCAGAGGCCATGGAAACGTGCAATGTTAAAAATGTTATTGCTTTGAGTAGTCAGGGAGCCCATTTAAATAGTAACTCGGGGATTATTTTGGGTTTACACAACATGGAACAAACATTCAATAACATAGATGGCCTGAACACATTGAATTTAAGACCTTGCTATTTTATGGAAAACACTTTAGGCATGGTAGGTATGATAAAAGATGCCGGTATTATGGGATCTCCCATAAGAGCAGATTTATCTTTTCCGGTAATTGCTACTAAAGACATTGCCAATTATGCTGCAAAGAGATTGCTGGCCTTAGATTTTGAAGGTAATAACCACCAGGATTTATTAGGAGCAAGAAATGTTACTTACCCAGAAATGGCAAAAGTTTTTGGTGCGTCCATTGGCAAGCCGGATTTGAATTATGTGCAATTTCCATATGCCGATTTTAAAGGTGCTTTTATGGGAATGGGAGCTTCTGAAAGTGTTGCGGACAAAATGAACGAATTTTTGGTGAGAGTAAATGCCGGAGAAATATTTGTTTCGAAAAGAAACGAATCAAATACTACTCCAACAACAATTGAAGAATTTTCTCATACATTTAGCTTCGTTTATAACATGTAATTACAATACGAAAGTGCCCGATAGGATTTGGGTATTTTGGAGAGAAACCGCGTTATAATTCACAAATTGTATTGAATGCTTAATAAAACGCTTATTGATGACCAAGAAAGTATAAACCTCATTGGTTTGTACTTTTTTTGTATTTTGTGCTAAACCAAAAGCTATTCCAGCTTATTATTATTTGATTCGGGCAATGTAAATTTTTTAAAACAAAAAAAGTATGTTTATAGGTAAACGATTCCCTTTTTGGGGGACAGTAAATTGGAGTAAAAAGTACATTTTTATTTTCTTTTTGATAGATATTATTCCCATTTTACTTTTTAAAACATTTGAATGGCATTGGTTAGCTATACCTTGGCAACCCATTGCTTTAATTGGTATTGCTGTTTCGTTCTATTTAGGCTTTAAAAATAATTCGTCTTATGACAGATTATGGGAAGCACGTAAAATTTGGGGCGGAATTGTAAACGCATCTCGAACGTTTACAATAATGTCAAGAGATTTTATAACCAATGAATTTGCAAAGGAAAAAATTTCAGAAAAAGAACTCAATAATATTCATAAATCAATTGTTCATCGTCATGTCGCTTGGTTAAAGGCATTAACTTATCAATTAAGAGTGCCTAAACCATGGGAACATTCTGGTGTTAATGAAGATAATTTAAGAAAGGAAGGTGGTATTCATCATGATGAGGATCATTTTGAAAAACTAAAACAGTACATTTCTTCTGATGAATATAAATATTTAATGACCAAAGGTAATAAAGCATCCCATTTGTTGAGTTTACAATCCAAAGAATTATTGAAATTAAAGTTACACGGACAAATAGACGATTTCAGGCATATGGAATTAGAAAAAATGTTAGGCGAATTATACACCTTACAGGGAAAATCAGAACGTATTAAGAACTTTCCGTTTCCAAGGCAATATGCAACTATTAACTATATTTTTGTGTGGATATTTTTAATCTTGTTGCCTTTCGGTATGTTAAACATATTTATAGGTCCCGACAGTTTATATTCCATCTGGTTAGTTCTGCCTTTTACAATGTTGGTTTCATGGGTTTTTATTTTAATGGAAATGATCGGTGAGTATTCCGAAAATCCTTTTGAAGGATTATATAATGACGTGCCAATTTCATCAATGGCAAGATCTATAGAAATTGATATAAGGCAAATGTTAGACGAAAAAGAATTACCAAACCCTCTGGAACCTGTTGGTAAATATGGATTAATGTTTTAACCCTCATCACAAAATTCTGGTGGATAATACGGGTTAATTATTTTTAATATTGAAAATTTATATAGAACTGATCTCTTGAATTTTATCAGATTCGATAAGTTGAACATCTGTTTTTGTGTTGGCAAGATAGATCATTGAGCTAGATAGATTTTTATTCCTGAGATAATCTACAAATAGGATTTATACTCAAAAGATAATTAATATCCGCACTGCGTATTGTCACCTTATGAGTTATTGCAATATTATAATGGTCTCATCCATTTTTTTCTAAGAGATATTTGCTCTTCATCTGCATTTGGATCAATAACAAAAACATGCAAATCTATCTTTTCTATCATGGTGGATTCAATATTTAAATTTTGCCCTTCTCTTTGCAGGTCCAATTGAATTGACGTACCTGACTTTTTATCAATGTAATTCCCGTATATTTTATAAATTGTTTTCATATTGACCTCCTCCCCATCGATGGAGATTAAAATATCTCCTTTCATAATTCCATTAGACGCTCCTTCTTCGGTAACTGTGTGGATCACTAATTTATCGTCGTTTAATCTCAAGCCATAAGGAAACTTAGATTTCGTTTTAGAGACCTCACTTTCAATATATTTTATACCAATTTTATCGAAATAGCTCCTATATGGTAAAGGTTCCGCCTTAATAACATATTTATTAAAAAAATCTTCTATCTCGGGAAAAGTTTCATTAGTAAATTCCTTAAAAAAGGATTTCTCATCGAACGGTCTGTTCGGACCATACTTTTCTGATAATTTGATAATTACTTCTCTAAGACCAAAAATTCCTTTAGACAGTTCTAATAATCTAACATTCAGTAATTCAGCTACAAGTGCTCCTTTCTCATATATATTTCCATAGTTCTTTTGCCCTTCCTCCGTATAACTGGTTCTAGCCAATTCAACAAGGGATATGCTATTATCATAATGACTTTCACTCCATTCTGCCTTATCTTGCAACACTTCTAAATATTCATCCAGGGAAATTTGTCCACTTCTAAATAACATCATTCTTGCAGCCCATTCCGTAGTACCTTCGTATAACCACAGGTGGTCAGAGGTCACAGGGGTTTCAAAATTAAATACATCGATCACTTCGCTATGAATATTAAGAGGAGTAACTACATGAAAAAATTCATGTGCCGCAACATTTTTTACTTCCTTCGCCAAAACCTCCCAATCATCCTCCTGCCAAATATAAACGGAACTATAAGAATGTTCCGAGGCTCCCTCTGTTCTATCCTCAAAGTGAAATAAAAACGTATAACGATCCACCGGTAGGCCATCAATAAAATTATCAGCAGCATACAACATTTCTTCCATAGAAAGCAATATCTGATCAGATGCTATCTTATCTGTTTTTGAGTAAGTATAAATATCTACCGAAGTACCATTTATGTTGGTCGATGCTTTTGATAATCGACCCAATAAAATGGGGGAATCCGCTAAATGATCATAGGAATCCGCAGTATAATATCCGAAACTGTTTTTCGTCAGGGCAGTACCAACCTGCCAAGTTTCCGGATAATTTAAAGTAATATTGATCGGATTTGATTGCATCTCTTTGAAATATCCAAAAACAGCCTGACCATTTATCAGCACATGATCCTTTTCGATGGATGTTCCACGCATCCTATAAACATGATTACTGTCCACCTTGGTATCCCATATGTCTGATACGGTATATTCAATTCTTCGAATTTTTTTTGGATTATCGAGGTGAAACTGATTTACGGAAATTCTTTCGGTCTTTATCTCTTTACCTTTTTTATCAAAGGCTCCAAAATCGTTTACAAATCTACCAATATTCTGAATTTGATAGGTGCCAGGGGTAGTAGAAGCAAATTGAAAAATATTGTTTTTATTACCCAGACCTTCAGTACTTACAACGACTTTAAATGTATCATTGGAAAGATCATTCAGGTCAATCTCAAAACTGACTGGATCTGTACTTTGTCCGACAAGTCCTGACATTATAAACAAGTTGATAAATAATAAGAATAATCTAAGCTTTGAGATAGTAAATGAACTCATAAATAAAAAAAATATAGATAACGATAATTAAATGAAATTGTTACTCCTTTAAATTAATAAACCTATTGTATTGGACATCGCCAATTATAATAAAAACGCACATAACCAATGAAATAATCATGATCATGGATCCAAGAACACAGTATCTCATTCGTGAGAAGGCTATTTCTGAAACTAAAATAAATTTAGATCAGGGCAAGCTCTTTAATTTTATCGGAATCAATTACTGTTAAATTTGGTTTCTCATTTGCCAGATATATCATTGATTGTGCTATTGTTTTACCTTCTACAGCCCGGTATTTCTTTAATTTATCAATCAATAAAAATTGAAAAGAATAAAACATTGCTTTCGCAATACTTTCACCAAATCGATTTTCATTTCTTTTTCCAAGTATGAGAGACGGTCTTAAAATGTATGTATTGGTGATCCTCGCTTTGAGTACATCTCGTTCCATTTCGCCTTTGGTTCGACTATAAAATACAGAACTTTTAGGGTCTGCTCCAATAGATGACATGACTAAAAAGGTATCTATTCCGTTTTCTCTACTAATTACGGCTGCGGATACCGGCATACATGATCAATTTTTCTGTAAATTGATTTATCAGGAGTTTTTTTCGCTGTTGTTCCGATACAACAGAAGACCTCATCAGCAGTGAAATCTTTTTTAAACTTTTCTAACTCAAAAAGATCTCCAATATATTCTACAATTTTTGGATTATTGTTTTTTATGCTTTTTCTAGAAAACACTTTTATCGTAGAATACCTTTCATCAGAAAGCAATTTGTCCAAAACCAGCCCACCCGTTAACCCGGTTGCACCCAAAATAATGGCTGTTTTACCCATTTTGTATAATTAATATTAATACCAGCGTTTCTTTTTCTTTTTGGAAGCTTCTGATTTCCGACCTTTCCTATATTTACTACCTTTTCTTTTATGAACTTCAGGTCTGGCTTTAGGATCTAAAGGATAAGGATGATCATCATCAATGGTCAATTGTTTGTTAATCAATTTTTGAATGGAATTTATATAGTCCCTTTCATCTGCAGAACAAAAAGAATAAGCAACACCGGTTAAACCTGCCCTACCTGTTCTTCCTATTCTATGCACATAGGTTTCCGGCACATTTGGTATATCAAAATTGATAACTGCATCCAAATTATTTATATCTATTCCCCGAGAAGCAACATCAGTAGCAATCAAAATATTGATCTCTTTGGTTTTAAATTGGTGCAATGCCTCTTGTCTGGCTATTTGAGTTTTATCGCCATGAAGACTTCCAACTTTATATTTATTCTTCCTAAGTATTTTTTCTAATTTATCAACCCCATATTTGGTACGTCTAAAAATGAGAATATTCCCTTTTATTGTATTCCGTAGCAGATGCAGACACAACTCTATCTTTTTAGACTTAGGAGTATAATATAATAATTGATGTATCCCTTTAGCGGTAGATGAATTTGGTGTTAGCTCTACTCTGACGGGATTTATTAATAAATCTTTCGCCATTTCCACCACTTTATAAGGCATAGTAGCAGAGAACATTAAGTTTTGCTTTTCTGCCGGGCATAATCGTTCAATTTTTCTTACATCATCGATAAATCCCATATCCAGCATCAGATCGGCTTCATCAAGAACAAGAACTTCAATATTATTCAAATTAACTAACTCTTGTTTACAGAGGTCCAACAGTCTCCCTGGAGTAGCAACTAATATGTCTACTCCCTTTTTAAGCTGTTCCTTTTGTGGTTCTATTGATATTCCCCCAAAAACAACTGTAGTTCTTAAATTGGTATATTTTCCATAGCTCTTAAAATCTTCTTCAATTTGCAATGCCAACTCTCTTGTAGGGCTGACTACCAATGCCCTGATCTTTTTTCCTCTTTTAGATGCATCTTGTTTATCATATAATAACTGAAGAATTGGTAAAGCAAAAGCGGCAGTTTTTCCAGTGCCTGTTTGTGCGCAGACCATCAGATCTTTCTTTTCCAACACCAAAGGAATTGTTTTTTCTTGAACTAAGGTAGGTCTGTCATAATTCTGAGATGCAACAGCTTTAAGGATGGGTTTATTTAATTCCAGATTTTTAAATGACATATATAATACTTTGAAAACCTCGCAAAGATATGGTAAAAATTCCTCGAATTTGTGTAGTGTGCCTTCTGTTTTCAGGCTTTAATGACATTAAATAACCTATTCAGACGGCCTCATTTTTATATATATTCCCATTGTTCTAACTCCTCTTCAGACAATGGGCTATCAATAGTCTTGTCGTTTTCAAAGAAATATTTCCGATGAAAAAGTTCATTATGTGTATCTGTATACTCAATTAACAAGGTAAGCTCATTAAAATCTGTCGGCTTTTCTGTAAAATATTTATTCTTATCTTCACGAACTACTCTTACCTTTTTGGTATATGTAAACGGCAATTTCTTTTTCTGAATAAACTCGAAATCCAATTCTTCGTCGATCTTTCCCGCGGCTAACGCAAAATTATTGTTTTCTTTCAAATGTAATAATTTGACATTATAAGCATTTGCCCTTGACAAATTTCTAAGCGTAAGCTCAAAAAACCAAGTAATATTAAAAAATATGTGCACCTCATGAAAATCCTGATGGCTATCAGAATGATCTTCTCCACGAAAATGTTTTTCTTTGATCCATCTCTTTTTTTTATTTAATCGCAAGGAAATTATTGGTTTCTTATACAGTCTGTTGTAGATTATCCTTATTCCAATAAATACAGTTACGGCAACTACCGCAAGAACAAAACCATTAAAAAATGTATTAAAAGTGTATAAATTTATAAATCCGATCATTGTAAAACATATTAAGTGTTAGACCTCAATAAATGTACACAAATAAAGTGATAACTATTAATGACTAAAATCATGTTATTATAATCCTAGCCTTTTAATTTTTTCTTTCTCTTTTTTTTTGTTTTAGGTCTGGGAAGAACCTCTTCAGGAAATGGAAATACGATAGTTGAGTTTTTCTCGGATGCAATATTTGCCAGCGTTTGATATAGTCTTAATTTAATCGCCGACGGAGATTGATCTATTAGTTTACCGGCTTCCAACAACTTACCGGCAGCCTGTTCCTCAGCCAGAGCCAGAATTATTCTCGCTCTTCTGGATCGTTCTGCCTCGGCTTGATTCGCCATCATGCGCCTCATATTTTCCGGCAGTTGAATATCCTTAATTTTTACATCTATAATGATTATTCCCCACATATGGGTTTCCTGCTCTACAATGGATTTAATATTTTTCCCCATTTCCTCCCGTTTAGATAAAATGGTATCCAATTCAACTTTACCACAAACATCTCTTAATGCAGCCTGTGCCAATTGTGTAATGGCAAATTTATATTCCTCCACTTCCAACACAGCTTTCTCGGGGTTGTCAATTTTAAAAAACACAACTCCATCGATGCTACATGGTACGTTATCTTGCGTCATAACTTCTTGAGAAATCACATTAATTGTAATTACTCTTATATCCACAACCTGAATTGTTTCCACAAGTGGAATGACCCATCGAAAGCCGGGCTCAAGAGTTTTGATGAATTTTCCAAATCTAAACTTTAAGGCTCTTTTATATTCAAAAATAATGCGGATTCCTCCTAGCAAGAACAACCCAAATAAGATACTGATAAACATTAGTGAGTTCATAATTAATGGTTATTATTTTATTAATAGTTTTTACTGGATATTGAAGGTCATCAAAAGAAAAAATTCTTCTTTTATCAAGCCCTTCATTAATTCAAAGCATAATCTAAAATAGTGCTATATGTCACTTTTTATTGATTATTTGGATCCTTATAAATTTACAACAATTTATGTTCCTGTCAAAATTAACTCGCTCAGTTCTAAAACATTTCGTTCCTTTTAGGTGCAAGAAAATATGTCATACGAATTCAAAAAATATTTATTAAGAATTGTGAAATTGAAAGTCCGGCCCGTACAAGATGCAACAGATGTGTGGTAAAAATGGACCGGGATGGCGTTCGATGTGTTCTGTAAAGAATGGAAGATCTTAATCCCAAACTTCTGTTTCTAACCAGGTTACCGCCTCCTGCAAATAGGATACATAATCACATGGTTTAATATGGATCAATCCATCAGCAGTTACAAATTGTATATCAGAACCTGCAGTGATTGATGCATTTACATACCCTTCAGTTCTTTCAATGGGAAACAATTCATCTTCCGAACCATGAATAACGTATAAGGGAATATTTATAGCATTCACAGTTCCTGAACTATTTGCTGTATTATAAGAAGAAGCCATGGGAATAGCTGCTGTAAATAAATCTGAATAAAATTGTGCGAAATACCAGCTTCCATTACCTCCATCACTGTATCCGGTTACAACAATTTTATTTTCATCAATATGAAAATTAGTTATTGCTAAATCTACAAGTGCCTCAACCTGAATACTATTGTGAGAACCGTACCAAACGGCTCCATCGCTATTTGGACTAATGATATAGGCATCCAATGCCTCAAACCCCGGAACGACTAAACATGAAGTTGATTTATGTGATTCAGAATTCGAATCCAGAGCGCCTCCGTGCAAACTCATTATCAAAGGCACTTTATTAGAAGCACTTGCTGCTTCCGGCACAATAACTCTAAAGTTCCAAAAAACACCATCAGTATTCGATTCTAAAGTAATATCATTAATACCAACATTAAAAACTATTTTACTGAAATCTTCTCTAACATCTGCAACTGTTCTCGGTGTTCCTGATTTTAAATTAGGCCCGTCATCTTCGCTGCTACAGCTTAAAAATGACATTGAAAAGAATAAAAATAAAATAGCTATGATATAATAATTAAGTTTTTTCATTCATTTCGGAATTAATCGGATTGCTAAATATAATTGAAAAAACAATTACTCCATAAAATAATTTGTTAAAAAAAGAGTCGCAAAATTAATCACAACTCTTTTAATTATCACATTATTTCGTTCTCAAAAAATTCTATTCACGAAAATTATTTTAATTTCCTTTTTTATAATCTTCCAAAAATTTTGCCAAGCCAATATCTGTCAATGGATGTTTTAACAGCCCCTTAATTGCACTTAAAGGTCCTGTCATAACATCAGCTCCTATTTTTGCGCAATCTAAAATATGCATTGTATGTCTGACCGAAGCTGCCAATATTTGAGTTTCATAACCATAATTATCATAGATCAATCTGATCTCAGAAATCAATCCTAAGCCATCGGTTGAAATATCATCTAATCTTCCAATAAAAGGAGACATATAAGTTGCACCTGCTTTAGCCGCTAACAAGGCTTGCCCTGCTGAAAAGATCAAAGTTACGTTGGTCTTAATTCCCTTGTCAGAAAAATATTTACACGCCTTCACACCATCAGCAATTATAGGAATTTTAACAACGATCTGAGGATGTAAGGCGGCTAGCGCTTCACCTTCTCTTATCATACCATCAAAATCAGTAGCTATAACTTCAGCACTCACATCTCCATCTACAATATCACATATTGTTTTATAATGATTGATAATATTCTCTTCCCCTGTAATTCCTTCTTTTGCCATTAGTGATGGATTTGTAGTAACTCCATCTAATATTCCTAAGGCCTGTGCCTCTCTAATTTGGTCTAAATTTGCCGTATCAATAAAAAATTTCATCTTCTTTTAGTTTTCTTTAATTTCGTGCAAATATATGCTATAAGAATCATTTTAATTCTTACT
>Ga0164313_10004367_pt1 | contig 12591 bp, 11 predicted proteins | sample GuaBasSedimGuay4_FD_113735 | JGI IMG/M metagenome (GOLD analysis project Ga0164313, IMG submission 113735) | Subseafloor sediment microbial communities from Guaymas Basin, Gulf of California, Mexico - Guay4, Core 4569-4, 0-3 cm | ecosystem: Environmental > Aquatic > Marine > Hydrothermal vents... | reverse complement strand
CTTTCCTGCGGTGATGATCTTGATCCTCGACTATGTCATTAATGATTTCATTATTCGGGTCTAAGTTTGGAAATACGTGCTTTTTTTCCCAGTACAGCCCTAACCAGATAAAGGGAAGAGTTATCAGTAAATCGATGGCAAAATGAGCCTCCATTAAAGTTGTTAACCCTGCCGTAATAAATAATAAGATACCAATCAGGTAAAAACGAAAGCCTAGAACAAAGCCACTTAAAAACATGGTATGTGCCAGTATAATGTGTATGGTAATTGCAGCAGCCAGCGCTTTCATCATCTCTGCATGCCAGGTTAAAAAAACCAGTAATATTGCGAAAAATGCACTACCCCAGAAAAGTACCTGATGCTTTAGTAAGTTCTGTGTTTCAAAACCTGTGGCCAGGGTTTTGGTTTTTTCACTTAACATGGATGAAAAAAAGAATACCGGCGCCATCAATAGCCAGTAGAAAACCCCTACCCTGTCAGATACCTCCATCAGTATTTCGCCAAAAAAACATAACACGATCAAGCTAATAAAAATTATTTCATTAATATAGATATGGTTTAATGCCGCATCCATATAGCCTTTTGAATTTTTTGTTTGTTGTTCAGTCATTTAAGAACCTCGATTATATAACTTTTGAGAATTGTTGTGTTTTTGTACTCAGGTAGCGATCAAAGGTCATACAAATATTACGAATCAATAAGCGCCCTGCTGTTAATACATAGATACCTTTATCATCTATTGTTAGCAAGCCATCCGTTTGCATTGCTTGTAATGTCTGTAGCTCTTGGGAAAAGTAATCTTTAAATTGAATGTTGTATTGCTGTTCAATTTGTGCAAATGACAATGAAAAGTGGCAAATTAACTGCGTGATCACTGCGCGGCGCAGTCTATCATCGTTATTTAACACAAAGCCTTTGAATATAGGTAATTCGCCTTTAGCAATCCTGGCATCATAAGCCACTAGATCTTTAACATTTTGTATATAGCTATCGGCCACACGCCCTATTGAAGTAATGCCTAAGCCAATCAAATCACAATCTGAATGGGTAGAATAGCCTTGAAAATTTCGGTATAGTTTATTTTCTCTTTGCGCGATTGCCAGTTCATCATCCGGCTTGGCAAAGTGATCCATACCAATATAAACATAACCCGCTTCCTGCAGACGTTGCATAATCATTTGTAAAATATCCAGCTTAACTTCAGCACTGGGCATATCTGCTTCATTTATCTGCCGCTGTGTTTTAAACCGGGCCGGAAGATGTGCATAGTTAAAAATTGAAAATCGATCAGGCTCTACACTGAGAATTTTATCCAGGGTACGTGAAAATGAGGCAACCGTTTGCAGTGGTAAGCCATAGATTAAATCAATACTGGTCGAGCGAAAGCCTTCTTTTCTAGCTGATTCTAATACAGCAAAAGTCTGTGCTTCTGACTGAATTCGATTGACTGCTTGCTGTACGGCCGGATCAAAATCCTGCACACCTAAGCTGATTCGATTAAAGCCTAATTCACGTAACTGCTTAATGGTGTGATCGTCCGTTGCACGCGGGTCTATTTCTATCGAGTACTCGCCACTATCATCATCTTTTAAATTAAAATGCTCGCGTGTCGCGCTCATCAGACGACTCATCTGCGCATAATCTAAAAAGGTTGGCGTTCCCCCGCCCCAGTGCAATTGGTTAACTGTGCGCTTGTTATCAAATAACGCACCCTGGAGCGCTATTTCCTTAAATAAATTCGCCAGATACGGTTCTGCATGTTCTCTGTTTTTAGTGATGATTTTATTACAGGCACAGTAATAGCAAACGGTATCACAAAAGGGAATATGAAAATACAGTGATAATGGCCCGCCACGCTCATTGGACAAGGCTATTTGCTGCTTATAATCCTGTTCGCCAAAACCGTCATGTAATTCTAAAGCTGTCGGATAAGATGTGTAACGTGGGCCGGATTTATCGTAGCGATTAATGAGGTCCAGGTCGAATTTTACGGATTGGTCCATGATATTTTCTTGTTTGAAACTTTATGTAAGTTTGCTCTTATGTAGATCGCGGGGAGTAGGCTTTAGCCTACATAAGTGGCAAGTGCAACACCAATTTTCCTTTGATAGATAGTATTTTATATAGACTATTGAAATGTATTATAAATTTATCAGCTTTATTCATCTATAAAAATTGGTGCTGTACTAGTTATGTAGGCTAAAGCCTACTCCCCATCTGGATTACAATTCGCGTGTCGCACTAAATGTAATATCCGGCCAGCGCTCTTCGGTCAGCTGCAGGTTAACCCGACTAGATGCCAGGTAGACTAGATAACCACCGCCATCTTCGGCTAAATTATCAAAGGCTTTTTTCCTGAATTCCTCTAATTTCGCAGCGTTATCTGAACTCACCCAACGCGCAGTGTTAATCGAAACATTATCATAAACACATTCCACATTATATTCGCTCTTTAAGCGAAAAGCCGTGACATCAAACTGCAACACCCCGACTGCCCCTAGAATCAGGTTATTATTCTTTAAAGGTTTAAATAACTGTGTCGCCCCTTCTTCAGTTAACTGTACTAAGCCTTTCTGCAAAGCTTTGCCTCGCAAAGGGTCTTTCAGCACCACCCGACGAAACAGCTCTGGCGCAAAATAGGGGATACCTGAGTATTTCAGCACCTCACCCTCGGAAAAAGTATCACCCACCTGAATGGTTCCGTGATTATGCAGGCCAATGATATCACCAGAGTAGGCTTCTTCTATATTTTTGCGGCTAGCGGCTTTAAAGGTAATCGCATTTCCCACCTGTATCTTTTTAGCGATGCGCACATGATTAATTTTCATGCCCTTATCAAACTTACCTGAGCAGACGCGCAGAAATGCAATTCTATCCCGGTGGGATGGGTCCATATTTGCCTGCACTTTAAACACAAAGCCAGTAAATTTTTCTTCCTGTGCGCTAACAAATCGTTGGTCAGCTTCGCGCCCTTTAGGGGCAGGCGCATAATCAGCAAAGGCATTCAGCAATTCCAGAATACCAAAATTATTAATTGCAGAGCCAAAGAAAACAGGAGTCTGAGTACCTGCTAAATAGGCTTCCAGATTAAACTCATGACTTGCGCCTTTAACCAGTTCAATTTCTTCGCGTAACTCTTCAGCCTGATCACCCACTAAAGCATCTAGCTCAGGATTATCCAGACCTTTGATAGTCTCACCCTGCATGATTTTTCCACCATGAGCCGCACTAAATAAATGCACTGTATCTTCATAAAGATGATAAACACCCTTAAACCGCTGTCCCATCCCTATAGGCCAGGTCATCGGTGCACAGTCTATTTTTAAAACTGACTCTACTTCATCCAGCAGTTCAATCGGCTCTTTACCTTCGCGATCCAGTTTATTGATAAAGGTTAAAATGGGCGTGGTACGCAGGCGACAGACTTCCATTAATTTAATGGTGCGGTTCTCTACCCCTTTCGCCACATCAATCACCATCAATGCAGAGTCAACGGCTGTTAAAGTACGGTAGGTATCTTCAGAAAAATCCTCATGTCCCGGTGTATCCAGTAAATTCATGATGGCGTTATTATGTTCAAACTGCATCACCGAGGTAGTCACCGAAATACCCCGCTGTTTTTCCATTTCCATCCAGTCTGAGGTTGCATGACGGTCAGCTTTACGGCCTTTGACAGAACCAGCCTGTTGTATCGCGCCACCAAATAATAATAATTTTTCAGTTAGGGTCGTTTTTCCTGCATCTGGATGAGAAATAATAGCGAAAGTGCGCCGCCTATTGATTTCATTAGTTAAATTTACATCCACCATTGATTTTAAATCCTATTTTATACAAATACTTGTACAAGTTCATGAAGTTCACTTAGCCCGACATTTTATGTCGAAGAAAAATGTGTAATTATACCTTTTAAGGAACGCGCACGGAATAAGTTTGCTTGCTGGCGCAGGATTTATGTCCGTATTTAAGACGTAGTAATGGGTGCATAGTTTGCAAAGCAACTACTTCTACAACGCGGGCTTTAAGATTCAAATAATTGACGTCTTTATAACAAGTGCCGCACCACTAGCAACATGCACTTAAAACAGTGACCGTATAAAGCAACTAACTTATTACTCTACAATCTGGTCAATTACAAGCGTCAGCTCTTTACCTTCGTGCACTGGCACCTGTTTTGCAGTTGCGTAAAAATCTCCTTTAGTGGCTTTAGGGCTACCTGATAGTGCAACACGTGCAGTAATATCAACATATTTTGCCGAGGACATTTTAGCTGTTGGCATTGCGGCCTTGCTATCATCTAACACCAGAGTCATTGGTAAGTCTTGAACTTGTAGGCGCTCTGCAGCTAATGGCATGGGCATACCCGCTTTGGCAAAGACAAATATCCTGGCCTCGCCGCTTACTTTTGCACGCAAAGCCGGACTGATGTCTAAATAAATTTTAATACTTGCCGTTGATGTTACTTCAGCCGACTCTTGAACGACCTGCTCTGTAACTGGTTCACCTGACTGCCTACGTGCTTCCTGAATAGCAGGGTCTATAAAATTTGTAATTTGCGCTTTACCCGCCTTTGCTTTGGCTTTTTCCCAGGCGGCAATGGCTTCTGCGTAGGATTGCTCTTGATAGGCCTTTAACCCTAGTAAAATAAGCGCTGTGGGTTCTTCCGGGTCTACTCTTAAGGCTTCATTAATGGCCTGTTGCGCAACCGGGAGCATATTCTCGCCAGCTACTTGATACATCATTTGCGCATAGGCGGCTTTTGCAGCGGCATAGCCTGTTTTTTCTTCACCTAATAGCCCCGCAATTTGATTATATACATCGGCCGCCTGTTTAAAATCACCCATCGCAGCATAGCTATTCGCTAGTAAAAACCACTTTTCCATATCTTCGGGGTTTTCTGCTAATTTTGCTTTCAACGCCTGTACGGCTGTTGCAAAATCTGGCGCTGTGGAAGTGCTATGCTCAGCCTCTGGTACATCAGCTAGCGCCAGGTATTGTGCATACTGCTCACTAGCCCCCAGATGGTTATAAGTTGCCAGGCTAGCTAGCACCAGGACAGCTGTAATAATACCCATAATGAACCAGTGTTGTATCGTTACTCTGCTGTTTGTGTTGCGCTTTAGCGCTTCTTTTAGCTGCACATCACCCAGTAGCGTTTTTTCCAGTTCTGTCTTTAATTGCTGAAAGGTTGAAGCATCAAGATTATCCTGATCTCTTTCATTTTCCAGTTCCGCCAGGCGTTCCTGAAAAATATTAATATTCTCCTGTTTTTGTGAAACTATCTGCACGCCCTTTTGATCATGTTTATAGATTGCTAGTGGCCACAGCAATATAATAATTGTCATCAATAGCATGACTGCAATAACTATCCATAGTGTCATCATTAATTTTTTCCTTGTTTCATTTCTAGCAAATCATGTAGCGCTTTAGCTTCGCTGTCTGAAAGTGATGCTTTTTGTTCATTGGTCTTGTCATACGCTTTGTTGCGATTGCGAATAATCAATACCACTGCAATCAGGCCCAAGACTAAAAATAGCCCAGGCCCATACCATAGCAGGTATGTTTGCGGCTTTACGCGAGGCTCGTAAAGCACGAAATCACCATAGCGTTCAACCATATAGTCAACAATTTCAGTATCGCTTTTTTCAGCTATCAGCATTTGCTGGATTTTAGTACGCAAATCCTTGGCAATTTCAGCATTTGAATCAGCAATATTCTGATTTTGGCACTTAGGGCAGCGTAACTCAAAAGCCAGCTTCTGGAAGCGCTGTTCTTTTTCCGGATCATCAAATTGATACACATCTATCGCAGCCGATAATAGAAAGCTACTCTGCAATAGTAATATACCGATCAGAACTTTAATTTTTAACACTATCCCACCCTTTAATAATCAACTGTAGTTCCTGCCAGACTTCAGCAGTTAACACACCAACATGTCGATGGCGGATAATACCCTGCGCATCCAGAAGGTAAGTTTCTGGTGCACCGTAAACACCTAAATCCAGACCTAACATGCCCTCGGCATCATAGATATTAAACTGATAAGGATTACCTAATTGCTGCAACCACTCTATCGCCAAATCACGCTCGTCTTTATAATTTAAGCCAATAACAGGAATTTTTCCCGATTGAGCAATAGCCAGTAACTGCCGATGTTCTTGCCGACAGGAAGGGCACCAGGTTGCCCAGACATTCACTAACACAGGCTGGCCGATAAAGTCCTGCTTGCTTACTATGCGCTCTGGTTCCTGCAAAGTAGCCAGGGTAAACTCCGGGAACGGCTTATCCAGTAATGCAGAAGGCAATTCTCTAGGGTCTATGCTTAAACCTTTCCATAAAAAACCGCCCAGAATAATAAACAGCAGCAGAGGAATAAATAACAGTAACCTAGGCATTTGTAAGCTCCTGTTGTCCACTCTGTTTTCGGTAACGCTTATCAGCAACTGTTACCAGACCACCCAGAGCCATTAATATGCCTCCTAACCATAACCAGCGTACATAAGGCTTATAATGCACACGCACTGCCCATGCCTCACCATTATTAAGTGGCTCGCCTAAAGCTACGTATAAATCCCTAAACAATCCTGCATCTATATCAGCTTCAGTCATCATATTACGCTTAACATTATAACGACGCTTTTCGGGGTGCAAAGTTACCACTGCCTTGCCGTCCTCTGTAACCTCTATGGTCGCCTGATCTGCCATATAATTCGGCCCAGTGACAATATGCGTTCCGTGAAAGGTAAACTGATACCCTGCTAATTCCACACTATCACCTTTAGCCATACGCATATCACGCTCTTCACTATAACTAGAAACCAGAGTAATGCCGATTGCTGTCACAGCAACACCAATATGTGCCAGCATCATTCCATAATAACTGAAGGATAATTGTTTTAATTTTGTGCTAAGGGACTGCGTATTTCTAAATTTACCTATAAATTCAGTGATTACCGTACTAATAATCCACAGACTCACACTGATACCTATAAAGACTCTAAAATCAAAACCTGAACCGTAGAAAATTGGAAAAACCAAGGCACATAAAATACTGATAACAGCGGGTAACCAGAGCTTATCTAGCACCAGCTTAGCCGATGTTTCACGCCATCTCACAGCAATGGAAACCCCCATGGCAATAGACATGATACTCATAATCGGTACAAACACAGCATTAAAATAAGGGGGGCCCACTGAAATCTTGCCCATACCCAGAGCATCAATCAGCAAGGGATATAAAGTACCCAGTAATACGGTAAATGCCATAACGGTAAGAAAAACATTATTCACCAGTAATAATACTTCTCTGGAAAGCCAGGAAAAGTTCGACTCACTTTTTACATTCGGTGCTTTAAAGGCATATAAAGTTAATGACCCGCCCATCGTTATGGCCAATAACATCAAGATAAAGAAACCTCGTTCGGGATCACTTGCGAAAGCATGTACCGACGTTAATACGCCTGAACGCACCAGGAATGTACCTAACAAACTCAAGGAAAAAGCAAAAATGGCTAACAGCAAGGTCCAGCTCTTAAACACTCCGCGCTTTTCAGTGACAGCCAGAGAATGCACTAAAGCCGTTCCAACTAACCAGGGCATTAATGAAGCATTTTCTACCGGATCCCAGAACCACCAGCCGCCCCAGCCTAGTTCATAATAGGCCCACCAGCTACCTAGCGTAATTCCCAGGCCTAAAAATGCCCAGGCAATATTTGTCCAGGGCCTGGACCAGCGTGCCCAGGCTGTATCCAGCCGCCCTGACAATAGAGCTGCAATAGCAAAGGCAAAAGCGACAGAGAACCCGACATAGCCCATATATAGCATGGGTGGATGAACAATAAGCCCAAAATCCTGTAGCAAAGGGTTTAAATCAGCGCCATCTTCTGGAAACCGAGGTAAATAACGTAAAAAAGGACTGGATGTAATTAATAAAAAGGAAATAAAACCGGTCGCAACGATACCCATTACCGACAAAACTCGTGCCAGCATATCCAGCGGTAAGGTGCGACTAAACAGGCTGACTGCAAGCGTCCAGCCGCTTAAAATAAATGCCCATAATAATAAAGATCCCTCATGCCCGCCCCAGATGGCACTAAGTTTAAATTGCATCGGCATTTGGCTATTAGAGTGCTGAGCAACATAAATAACCGAAAAATCATCCTGTGAAAATGCATAACCCAGACATAGAAAGCTGATCAGAACAAATAAAAACTGGCCTTTCGCTAAGGGTCTGGCGTAGCTCATCCACAATTCTTTATCTACCACAGCACCATACATCGGGACTAGCGCCAATACTGCTGATAAAAACAGGGCAATAATTAATGCAAATTCACCTATCTCAGGGATCATTTCGCAGGCTCCTGCTTGTGCTTCATGGATTCGGCAATTTCAGGCGGCATATAGTTTTCATCATGCTTTGCTAAAACTTCATCCGCCTGGAAAACACCATTTGCATCCATTTTCCCCTGCGCAATAATGCCCTGCCCTTCACGGAATAAATCAGGCAGAATTCCAGTGAATTCAACCATCACCTGATGCTCATAATCCGTTAGTGCAAATTGTACTTTTAATGAATCTAACGACCTTTTTACACTGCCATCTACCACCATGCCCCCGGCACGAATTCGTGCGCCCACTGGCGCTTCACCCTTTGCGATCTGGCTAGTTGAATAGAACAAATTGATATTCTCACTAAGAGAAAACATTACCAGGCCGACGATTAAAGCAGTCCCAAAGACCAGGCCTAAAATAATGGTTAATCTTTTTTTTCTTTTTGGGGTCATACTGTTCCCTGTTCACGTCTTAAGCGACGCTTTGCATTAATAAAAAACTGCCTTTTAAGCCAGTAAGCTGACACAATATTATAAATAAATATCACTAAGGCGATGCCATAACTTAGCCACACGTAGAGTCCATGTGTACCCATTTGTAAAAAATCAGAAAATGATGAAAAATATCCCACAATAAAATCCTTTATAAACCATTAAAATGTAGCTGTTAATATTCCACAATAACCCGCTTTACCCACTCACTACGTTTTTCACGCTGTAAAACTTCTATACGAGCCCTGCTCATAAGTACCACCGCAAAAAAACAATAAAAACCCAGCACCATGACTAATAATGGCATCCACATTTCTGGCGGCATAGCGGGTTTTTCAGTGACCGTAAAGGTCGCAGGTTGATGCAGCGTATTCCACCATTCAACCGAGTATTTAATAATCGGAATATTAACCAGACCCACTAAAGATAAAATAGCCGTTGCCTTATCTGCACTGGCCCTATTTTCAAAAGCTGAATTTAAGGCAATCACTCCAATATATAAAAACAATAAAACCAGCATCGCAGTTAACCGCGCATCCCAGACCCACCAGGCACCCCAGGTAGGCTTACCCCAGATCGCGCCTGTTGCCAGCGACATCACTGCAATGGACGCGCCAATGGGAGCGCAGGCACCTGCGACTACATGGGCTATTTTCATTTTCCAGATCAGACCGATTGCACCAGCCACAGCCATCAACATATAACAGGATTGCGCTAAAATGGACGAAGGAACATGAATATAAATAATCCGGAAACTATTACCCTGCTGATAATCAGAGGGAGCAAAAGCCAGGCCCCAAATCGACCCAGTCACTAATAACAGTATTGCTGCAGCACTAAACCAGGGTAGCAATACACCGGTAAATTCATAAAACCATTTAGGTGATGCTAATTGGTAAAACCATCGTGGCATTTTTATTTTCATTGATATATTCCTTAAATCTAAAACTTAACTACGTACACTAATTTTCAATGCTGCTGCTATAGCAAAGGGTGCCAGCATTAGACTAAGGACTAAAATAGCTCCTAATAAAGCTAAATAGCCTTGTATAGGCAAGCCCATAGCCCCTGCCTGTACTGTTCCTGCTCCAAATATTAATACCGGGATATACAGGGGTAAGACCAGTAAGGAGATTAACACCCCGCCTTTACGTAGGCCTACCGTAAGACCTGCACCTATCGCACCCATTAAGCTTAATGTCGGGGTGCCTAACAATAAACTCAAGATTAAAGCCGGGTACCCTTGCTCAGGGAGAAAAAACATCATGGCCACTAAAGGTGAAATAATAGCCAGGCAAAAACCACTAATCAGCCAGTGACTCAGTACTTTTGCCAGAACTAAAACCAGTAATGATTCAGAACTCACCAGCATTTGCTCTAAAGAGCCATCTTCATAATCGCCACGAAAGATGCCATCTACTGATAATAAACAGGCTAACAGTGCGGCAACCCAAATCACTCCTGCAGCTACTTCTGATAAGAATGTAGGGTCAGGGCTGACCCCTAAAGGAAAAAGCACGGCAACCATCATAAAGAAAGCCAGCGGGTTGATAATATCGTTACGATGGCGAAAAACCAGTAATAAATCACGCTTTAATGCGGCAATGAAAAACCTCATGCCACTGCGACCTCGTCCAGATTTATAGGACGTACTGTCTGCCCCGGGATCATAAGATCATGATGTGTAGTTAAAATAACAGAGCCGCCTTTGTGTATATGATTGGCAATCAGAGCTTCTTTTTCCTTCACGCCTTTTTTATCCAGCGCAGTAAAAGGCTCATCTAAAATCCATAAAGGTGCGCTACTTAAATATAAGCGCGCCAGGCCCACTCGTCTTTGTTGGCCTGCAGACAGGCTATGGCATGGCACATCTTCAAAACCGAATAAACCCACCTGTTTTAATGCCTCGGCAATAGAACATTTATCTAGACTTTTATCCAGTTGCATCATCCAGTGCAGGTTTTCCTCAGCGGTTAAAGAGCCTTTTACTCCGGCCAGGTGTCCAACAAATAACATTGCTTGATAATACTCTTCGCGTACTTCATCCAGGTCTATGCCCTGCCAGAGAATATTGCCTGTATAAGCATCAGATAGACCACATAATATACGTAATAAAGTGGTTTTTCCACTGCCATTCTGGCCAATAATTTGCACAACTTCAGCGGCATTGATTTGTAATGAGAAATCAGCAAATAATACCCGCTCATCTCGTTCACAAAACAAGTTTTTCACTTCAAGCATTTTGGATAATAACCGAATACAGTGGAAAGTTTAAAGAAGCTAACTGGGCAAGGAGTCACTATCCTAATTGTATAGTCAGGATAGCTAGAAGGCTGTCCGGGAATAGAAAACAATTGAAAAGAGTCCTTTCTCAAGTCTAGCGGCAATATTAATATCTGCTTATTCAAACATTAATGGAGCAAATTTTCAAACATATTCTTTGTCAGGTTCTGCCATATTTATCTTCAAAGCGAATAATATCATCCTCGCCTAAATAACTACCCGACTGTACCTCAACCATTTCTAATGGAATAACCCCAGGGTTTTCCAGGCTATGTATTACTCCGATAGGAATATAGGTAGATTCATTTTCTGAGAGTAACATTGTTTCATCACCTTTACTCACCAGGGCAGTCCCTTTAACGATCACCCAGTGCTCTGCTCTATGGTGGTGCTTTTGTACTGATAATTTAGCACCCGGCTTGACCACTATACGCTTGGTTTTATGCCTTTCACCATTGTCTACTGAGTCATAATGCCCCCAGGGGCGATACACTTTACGATGTAAATCAGCTTCTGCTCGTTGCTCATCTTTTAATACTGCAACAATTTTTTTAACATCCTGCACCCGATTCTTGGGCGCAATCATGACAGCATCATCTGTTTCAATAATGATCATATCCTGAACGCCAATAGCAGTAACTAATTTATTTTCCGAATGAATAAATGAGTTTTTGGTATCCAGGGCAACAACATCTCCGGTTAAAGCGTTGCCAAAGCTGTCTTTTTCTTTCACTTCCCATAACGCTGACCAGGAACCAACATCACTCCAGTCTGCATCCAAGGGAATAACAACCGCTTTATCGGTTTTTTCCATAACCGCATAATCTATTGAATCCGCTGGGCACTGGGAAAATATATCTTTATCTAAACGCACAAAGTCAACATCAGTTTGTGCATCTGTAAAAGACAAACGGCAGGCTGTCAACATTTCTGGCGCATATTTTTCCAGTTCTTCCAGATAACGACCTGCTTTAAAAGCAAACATACCACTATTCCAGTAATACTCCCCACTAGCCACATAGCGCTCGGCAATTTCAGCATCTGGCTTTTCAACAAATTCAGCAACCCTAAAAGCATCCGCAATTTTTTCCACGGATCGCTTAATATAGCCATAGCCTGTTTCCGCTGCTGTAGGTACGATTCCAAAAGTAACTAAGTACCCCTGTTCTGCTAATTGCCCGGCTTGAACGACCGACTCCTGGAAAGCAGGCACATCATCAATAACATGATCAGCAGGAAGTACCAGCAAAATATCATCAGGATTCTTTGCTGCCAGTGCTGCCAGTGCAACTGCAGGGGCGGTATTTTTTCCTACGGGTTCTAAAATAATGGCTTCTGGCTGGACATTAATTTCCCGCAACTGCTCGGCCATCATAAAGCGATGATCTTCATTACAGATGGCAATGGGAGCTTGCAAATGCTCTACGCCATCCAGCCTGAGCACCGTTTCCTGAACCATGGTTTTGTCTGAAACCAGAGGCAAAAACTG
>Ga0164313_10004366_pt1 | contig 12595 bp, 9 predicted proteins | sample GuaBasSedimGuay4_FD_113735 | JGI IMG/M metagenome (GOLD analysis project Ga0164313, IMG submission 113735) | Subseafloor sediment microbial communities from Guaymas Basin, Gulf of California, Mexico - Guay4, Core 4569-4, 0-3 cm | ecosystem: Environmental > Aquatic > Marine > Hydrothermal vents >... | reverse complement strand
GCCTTGAGCACCGCCTCCTTCCGCTCGACCTCGGTCTTCTCGGCCTCGAGGCGATCGAGTTCCTGAACGCATAGCTCGACGAGTTCGGGGTGCGTGGCGGTCACAGCAACGGTCCCCATGGGATCCGTCGGCCGGTGATAGAGCGTCAGACTGCCGGTCGCGAGATCCTGCATGCAGTGCCACTCGCTGGTGGTCAGGCTGCGTAGGGTTGCGATCCAGGCGAAGGAGACGGTCGGAGGTGCGTTATCGGCCTCAGTGCCGCGGATCAGCGGCACAAGGCTGCGGCCCTCGAATTCGGCGGGAATCTCGAGCCCGGCGAGCTCGACGAGAGTCGGTGCGAGGTCGAGATTCCTCACCGGATCTTCGACCCTGGTGCCGGCCCATGCCTTGATCGCGCCGCCGCCGAGGATGAGCGGAATCCGCAGCTGCTCGAGTTCCACCGTTTTACCGTGGCCGAGCCCGCCGTGGTCGAGGAGCTCCTCGCCATGGTCGGCTGTGATGACGATGAGGGTGTTTTCCAGCTCGCCGCGGTGCTCGAGTTCGGTGACGAGCTTTCGCAGCCCATCGTCGAGGAACCGGATCTCCGCGCTGTATAGGGCCTTCATGGTTGCGAGGTCAGCGGCGGTGAAGCTCTCATCCGGCGGCCCGTTGGCGTAGAGGTGACGCCCCGGACCGGGTGGAAAGATTTTGCGGTAGGCCTCCGGTGGACGGTAGGGGTTGTGCGGTTCCATGAAGTGGAGGTAGGCGAAGTACGGCCGTTGGGGATCTGCTCCTTGGCGCCAGCCGAGAAATGCCTCGATCACCGAGTCGACCCGCGCGTAGGCCTGCCCGGGGTCGCGATTGAGGAGGTGGGCGTCGTCAAAGCCCTGGCCGAAGCCGGAGGTCGGGTGGTGGTGTGGGTTGTTGAACAGAGCGACGGTCTGATAGCCCCCTCGCTGCAGCGTTTCGGCGAGCGTCAGGTTGGCGGCGGCCAACCGCGGAGTCCGTGCCCATTGTTCCCGCCGCTCGGGGGCCACTCCCGGGACGGGGTCGTGCTCGACACCCCAGAGCAGGTAGGGGAAGTGGCGCGACGTGAAGAGGCTCGCGGTGGAGTTGAGGGTCTGCGGCGCTTGGGACAGGGCATCGCCGAAGATCACGCCACCCTTGTTGAACTCGTCGACGAACGGTGTGGTCGGCTGCGGGTGGTCGTACAGCCCGACATAGTCCCGACGGAGGGCGTCAACGAGGATCAGCAGGATGTTGGGCGGGCGTATTTCGGCAGTCGTTGCCGCTTCCTCGTCGTGGGATCTGCATCCATTCACCACGCAAGCGGCGACCAATGCGAGTACGACGCCGAAATCCCAATGCAGGTGGGAATCTCTCAGACCACGATCTCCCCACGCAGCTCATCGAGCAGGTCCTGAACCGCGGGTACAAGCCGGTCGATGGGTGTGGATCGCCGTTCGCCGTCGCGGCGGAAACTGAGCTCGATCTCTCCGTTGTCGAGACCGCGTTTGCCGACCACGATACGAACCGGGAAGCCGACAAGGTCCATGTCGTTGAACTTGACCCCCGGACGCTCCGGTCGATCGTCGAAGAGGACGTCGATGCCCGCGTCGACGAGTTCGGCGTACAGACCCTCGGCGGCTTCGACCACCTCTTCTTTGTCCGAGTTGAGGAGCACGAGTACCACTTCGTAGGGTGCGACCGGCAATGGCCAGATGATGCCATTGTCGTCGTGGTTCTGCTCGATTGCTGCGGCCATGGTCCGGCTCACACCGAGCCCGTAGCAGCCCATGGTCATGAACTGCTCTTCGCCGTCGGCGTCGAGGAAGGTGCAGCGCATGGCTTTGGAGTATTTAGTGCCGAGCTTGAAGACATGACCGACCTCGATGCCGCGTTTCTCGATGAGCGTGCCCTCACACCGTGGGCAGGGGTCGCCGGCTTGCGCGAGGCGGAGGTTGGCCACCTTGTCGGGAGTGAAATCGCGATTGGGAACCACCCCCACAACATGAGTGTGGTCCTTGTTGCCGCCGGTGGCAGCGACCTCGAGCGCCATGACTGAAGGATCGGCCAACAGACGAACGCCTGTCAGACCGACAGGACCGGAGAATCCCTGTGGGCCGCCTGTGATCTCGAGGATCTTCTGCTCGCTGGCAAGTTGGAGGTGGAGGCAGTCGAGAGCGTTCTTGAGCTTGGTCTCGTTGACCTCGAGATCACCGCGGATGAGAACCGCGACATTTTCCTCGTCGGTCTCGAAGATCAGGGTCTTGACGAGATGTGCAGGCGAGATCTCGAGAAAGTCGGAAACCTCCTCGATGGTCCGCTGATCCGGCGTGTCCACTTCTCGAGGTTTCTCGGGGGTGTCGAGGGGCCAGGGAGGTGCAGCCTCGAGGTTCCCGGATTCGGCTTTTTCCACGTTGGCGCCGTAGTCACACTCGGGGCATGACAGGATTGCGTCCTCCCCGTTGTCGGCGAGCACCATGAACTCGTGCGACTCGGAGCCACCGATGTTGCCGGTGTCGGCCTCGACCTGGGTGTAACGCAACCCACAGCGCGAGAACACGCGGCGGTAGGCCCGTTCCATGGCGCGGTAGGCCAGGTCGAGGTCTTCTTCATCGGCGTGGAATGTGTAGGCGTCCTTCATCAGGAACTCGCGGCCCCGCATGAGGCCGAATCGGGGTCTGATCTCATCGCGGAACTTGGTCTGAATCTGGTACATGTTGACGGGCAGCTGTTTATACGACGTCACCGTTCCCCGAACAATATCGGTGATGATTTCCTCGTGGGTCGGTCCGAAGCAGAACTCACGCTCGTGCCGGTCCTTGATCCGGAGCAGCTCGGGTCCGTACTCGACCCAACGTCCCGAGTCCTGCCACAGCTCCGCCGGTTGGACGGCGGGCATGACCAACTCTGCCGAACCGGCGCCGGCCATTTCCTCACGGATAATGGCCGAGAGCTTGGCGAGTGAGCGGGTCGCCAGCGGGAGGTAGTTGTAGATCCCGGCCGCCACCTTGGCGATGAAGCCCGCACGCACCAATAAGCGGTGAGAAATGACTTCCGCATCTGCGGGGTCCTGCCGAAGGGTGTGAATAAAGGTCTGGCTCCAGCGCATGCTTTGCTCCTCGTCATTTCAGCCCGGTCAGCGGCGCGCGAGGTCTCGCGCGAGGCTCGACAGGCGACGGATATGGGTTAACAGCTCGTGGTCGATGCCGGTCTCCTGCACAGGCTCGGTCGTGGCTGATGGTTGTCCACCGAGGTCGAGTGTGGCAGCGGGCGGTTCTCCGACGGGTCGGAATTCTACGGCGTCGCGGAGTTCGGTGGCACGTTCGAGATAACCATGGGCCTCGGTCAGACGGCCCCGCCTCAGAGCGATGGCCGCGAGGGCGGCCAGGGGATAGCTGCGAAGCTCCCTCGGAGTACTATCCAGCGCTTCGCGCGCCAGGTCTCGGGCTCGGCCGAGGTCACCATCGAGCTCGGATTCCACCATGGCGAGTTCATACGCCGCGATACCGCGACTGAAATCATCGGTTCCGTCACGGTAGATGGCATCAGCCACGCGGCGCGTCGCCCTCGGCCTTCCAGCCGCTCGAAGGGACTCGAGCAGGGCTGCAGTGGCGGCAGCCGCAAAGGGGGAACCGGCGCCCTGGTGATCAAGAACCCGTCGAGCAAGGGCCACGGCCTGTCGGGTTCGCCCGAGGGTCGACGCGAGGAGGGCGGCCGTTGCATCAAGTGCGGGTTCCCCGGGAGCCTCACGCCCCGCCGCCTCGTAGAGGTCGAGGGCGACTTCGCCTTGCCCTCCGGCGAGAGCGCGGTCGGCGCGTTCAAGGAGACGAGTCGCGCCGCGAGAAAGGTCTTTTGCTTGCTGATCGGCGAGCAGACGAACGGTTTCGCGATACCGTAGTCGTTGAGGATCCAACCGCTCGAGGCGTTGGAAGGTCTCGAGGGCGAGCTTGGTCCATCCGCGCCGGAGATAGGCGACGCCGAGATGGTCGATGGCTTTTTCGAAGGAAGGGTCGAGCTCGACGGCCCGCTTGAGGGCGATGATGGCCCGTCCGCTTTCGCCGAGTTGGAGGCGGCAGCTTCCGAGAAGGTAGAGCGCCTGCGGGAGCTCCTCTCGGACAATGCTCGCTTCGAGATGGTGGATGGCCCGGCGGTGGTTGCCTCGCCGGAGCTCGACGCCGCCGAGCGCGAAATCGGGTAGGAACGATTCGGGCACCATGGCCCGCGCCTGTTCGAGGGCCTGGAGGGCTTGGTCCCAGTGGCCGAGGTCCGCCGCGGAATTGCCGAGGTAGACGAGGGTCTCGAAGTGAGGACCCCTCAGATCGACGACCCTCCGGAAAGCAGATTCGGCGATCTCGGGCTCGCCGGAGGAAAAAGCCGCTTCACCGATAAAGCTCCACAGCTCGTCGTTGCGAGGGGCCAACTCCCCGAGGTCAGCCAAGAGGCTGTTCACGGCATTGAGATCGCGGTCCAGGAGAGCGGGCTCGAGAGCCCTGAGTTTGCGAGAGAACACCTCGGTGGCATGGCCGTCGTGTCTGGCGTGAGACAGGATCCGGCCCTCTCTCGAGTGAAGTCGCTGCGCCAGATCACGTGCGGTGAGTTCACGATTTGCGGTGCGCTCCCAGCCGTCCGCGATCTCGGTTCGGGAGACGACCCCTTCTTCCTCTAGGAGGTTCGCGATGTTCTCGACTCCGGCGTGCGCCACCGCCAAGCTGTGCTCCAGTCGGCTCAGCCGATCACCGAAAGAAGACACCGCCGAACCGATCTTTCGAATTGCCTCCTCGATGGAGGTGATCCGTTCCAGCAGATGTTCGTCAAGCTGCTCTTGGGCCTCGAGCAGGGTCTCGTCATCAGGCTCGATGTCGGCCTGTGAGAGCCCTGAGACGACCAGTAGTATGTGGCCGCAGTTTCGGCAGTGGTCGAAACCGTCGGGGTTGGCGTCGCCGCAGAGCTGGCACAGCACCGGCTCAGGCCTCCGGGTAGATGTAGAAACCGCGGCCGGATTTTCGACCGAGGCGGCCGGCATCCACCATTTTGGTGAGCAACGGGCAGGGGCGGTACTTGGGATCGCCGAGCTCGACGTGGAGGGTGCGCATCACCGACAGGCAGGTGTCGAGTCCAATGAGGTCCGCGAGGGCGAGCGGCCCCATGGGATGGTTCATCCCCAGGGACATGATCTCATCCACAGCTTGGGGTGTGGCGACGTTTTCGGCGACCGCGAAGATTGCCTCGTTGATCATGGGCATCAATAGACGGTTGGACACGAAACCCGGGTGGTCGGCGCACTCGACGGGCGTTTTGCCCATGGTGCGGGCGACGTCGTTCACAACTGCGACGGTCTCCGGTGAGGTATCGAGGCCGCGAACCACTTCGACCAGACGCATCATCGGCACCGGGTTCATGAAATGCATGCCGACGACGCGCTCCGACCGACCGGCGGCCGTTCCCAATTTCGTGATGGAGATCGAGGACGTGTTGGAAGCCAAGATGGTCGACTCGGGACAGTTGTCGTCGAGTTGGCGAAAAATCTCCGCCTTGATCTCCAGCCGTTCCACCGCCGACTCCACCACCAATTCTGATGTCACATGGTCTTTGAGGTGTGTGCTGGTTCGAATACGACCGAGGACCAGGTCTCGCTCGGCTCCTTCCACAGTACCGCGACGGATCTGACGATCGAGGTTGCGGGAAACTGATGCCATGCCTTGGTCGAGGATCTCGACATTAATGTCGGTGAGTACGACGTTGAACCCGGCGAGGGCCGCAACATGGGCGATGCCACAGCCCATCTGACCGGCTCCGACGATGCCGATGGTTCGGATGATCATATCTCTCCCTCTTCCGGTCTCATGCCGCAGGCTCGACCGGGTTGTACGACCCTAACCTTACGGCCCCGAGCGCAGCAGCACCGGTCGGGATTGCCCGTGTCTGTCACGGATTATCGCGGATGTCAAAGGAGCGCGTCGAGCTTTGCTTTGATGTTGTTTTTGTCCGCGACGTTGCCGACGATCTTGTCTGCGATCTCTCCGTCCTTGACCAGGAAGAGGGTCGGAATGGCCTGGATCCCATACTTCATGGCGGTGTCTCGATTGCTGTCGACATCGAGCTTGCCCACCACGGCACGTCCTTCGTACTCACCGGCGATCTCCTCGACGATGGGGGCCACGGCTCGGCACGGGCCGCACCACACCGCCCAAAAATCGATGAGAACCGGTATGTCGGACTTGAGCACGGTGTCCTCGAAGTTCGCGTCTGTGAATTCCACTGCTTTTCCTGCCATCGAGTTCTGCCTCCAAGGTGGCTGTCGGCGGTCGACCACCGACGGCCACATAGTACACGAAAACGAAGTTGCCCGAGTGTCGAATTCGTCGCAACCTCAAAGACGCGAAGACACGAATTCGGCGTGACTCGTGACTCGTGACTCGGATCTCGCAAGTGAGCAGTGAGCAGACTGTACCGGATTGGTCTGCTTACTGCTGACTTCTTACTGCTTACTCGTCGCGGGGCGTCAGCCGAGGTCGGCGAGCATGAGATCGGCCACCTTCCGGCCGTAAGCGATGGCGTAGTTCTGACCGCGGTCCTCGGGGAAAACCTGCGCCATGGAGCAAAGATAGAGACCGGGCACCGTGGTTCGCATCCGGGGGATCTGCTCGCGGTACCCGGTCGTGACCACCGGTTGTGCGTAGTCGGCCCTGTAGTGGTGGCTCGAGAGGATCCACGAAGCATCGAAGGACGGGTTGATCCGTTGAAGATGGGGAAGGTACTCTTCGATCACACTTGATTTCGAGGCGTTGTACATCGGGTGGTCGGTGAAGAGATAGTTTGAAATATAAAGCAGGATCCGGCCGCCGTAGCGCTCGGAAGAAATGTAGTTGGTGTGTTCGATGAGGCCGCCGAAGGGCATCTCGGGGTCGGCGATGTTAAGCCAATAGAAGGGTGTGAGCGACTGTTCGAGCTCGAGGATGGTGCAGATGGCGCCGGTGGCCCTCAGCTGCTTGAGGGAGTCGTGTTCGTCTTCGGCCAGAAGGTGACCGGCGACCGCGAGGTGGTCGGGAATCGGCGCTGCCACCAGGACTCGGGACGCGTGGTGAGATCCACGTCGGGTGACGATGGAAAAGCCACCGTCCACGGTTTCGATGCGGCGAACTTCCTCGGTGAGGTGAAAGGACCCACCGGCGGCTTCGATCCTGGACTCCAAGGCTTCAACCAAACGGATAAAGGAACCGCGCATGTAGCCGAGGCACTCACCCATGCCGGATCGGGACCGAGACCCTCCTCTCAGCGAGATCTTGCGCCACAGCCAGACCATGGCTACCCGTTCGGCATCTTCGGCGAATTTCTGGTAGAGAAGGGGGCCCCACACCGTTCTCCAGGTTCGCTCGCCCTGGTGGCGTCGAATCCAGTCAGCGGCGGTCACGGACTCGAAGGGCCGAGGGTCACGTTGTCGTTGGAGCCAGAGGGTGGACAGGCCGAACCGGATCTTGTCGATGAACCGCATGGGCCCGAACCGCAGCAGCGACGCCGGGGTGCCGAACTCCCAGAGACGATCTTCGGCCCAGATCCCCATTTTGGACGGCAACCACTCGATCTCGTCACCGAGACCGAGCTCTTCGGCCATGGCGATGTAGTCGGTGTCGGTGGTGAAGATGTGGTGGTAAAAGGCCTCGAGGGGCTCGCCGCCGACGTCGAGCGTCCGGGCGAGGCCCCCCGGGCGAGGATAGCGCTCGAAGACCCGGACCCTATATCCTGCCTGGGTAAGCCTGAGAGCTGCCGTGAGACCGGCGAGACCAGCTCCGACGATTGCGATTTCATTCATGACTCCACGCTATCCGAGCACCGCTGTTCCGTCAAAACAGGCTGGGGCTTTCTATGCCTGTTACTTTGGTGTGCTCGGAGTGGTGCTCCCGTTTCTCGGGCCCTTCCTGACCCAACGCGGGCTTGACGCCGTTGCGGTTGGGTTCGTGACGGCCGCTTTCTCGCTCGCCAAGCTCGGTTACGCCCCGTTCCTCGGTCGATGGGTTGATCGGGGAAGATGGTTCCCCGGCATGCTCAGCATGCACATGTTGGTTTCGATCGCGGCGGCGGTGGTGGTCTTACGTGCGGTAGATGCGTGGGTCCTGGGTCTCGCATTTCTGGTGATGGGACTGGGTTACGGTACCGTGCTGCCGCTTGTCGAGGCGGCGGTCTTGGAACGTCCTCCGGTGCGAGGGTATGGTTATGTTCGTTGGTGGGGTTCGGCGGGGTTCATCCTCTGCGCGACGCTGGCCGCCTATCTGCTTCGCGATAGCCGGCTCAATCTCTTCCCGCTTGCGCTGGTAGTCACGTTGGCGCTCCTCGGTCTGATTGCCCTGACCCTCGAGGGCGAGGCGCGACCCCGGCACAGCGTAGGGAATGGTACCTGGGTGAAGGGTGCGGTGTGGGCATTGCTTGTCATCCTGACCTTGCATCAGGTCTCCCACGGACCGTATTACGGTTTCTTTTCTATCCACCTTCGCGAATTCGGGATGGGAACGGGCCTCATTGCCGGGCTGTGGTCGTTGGCGGTCCTCGCCGAACTGGTGGTCTTCGTCAAGGGCGCGAGTTTGCAGAGACGGTTCGGCCTGCGCGCCCTTCTCGGCCTCGCCCTTGGGCTGACGCCCCTGCGCTGGCTCCTGCTTGCCTTGCCGCCGACCCTGCCGATCCTCGTGATTGCTCAAGTCGGCCACGCCATGACCTTTGCCCTGGCGCACCTGGCCGGGGTCCAGCTGGTACAAGAGCTAGTGCCCGCCGGCGCCCGCCGTAACGCACAGGCGCTCTACTCGGGGCTTGCCTTCGGTCTCGGGATCGTGGTCGGAACCGCCGCCGCCGGGCCGCTCTACGCAGTCGTATCGGGGTCGGGCTCATTTCTGGTGGCCGCTGGATTTTCTGCGGTCGTCGCAGTGGCTTGGTTCGTCGTCGCACCGCGGCTTGGTCGGTGATTTGGCACCGGCCTTCCGGGACGCCGGGCAATTCGTCTGGCGAATTGCGGCGGCGCTCGCGAGCTCACGCCGGTTCGGACATGCGGGACACCTGCGCTACAAAGCATCTTAGCAACCGCCCGTGGAGGCGCGATGGGAGGTGTTTCCCGGAGCCCCGGCCTTCTGGGCCGCTAGGTCGCCGATGGCGTCCCAGCGTCCCAGCGTCGCGCGAGCAACGTGGTCGCGCTGAGGAAACGGGGAGGTCTGCGACCACGCTGCTCGTGCGCCGACGGCCTCCATCTGAGCCGGAACAGCCGTACCGGATCGTGCTACCCGTGGAGTGCCCGGTAGCGCAATTATGCGGGATGCGCCGCAGCGCCGGTAGGTTGTTCTGGCACAATCGCGTACCCGGCACTCCCGGTGGGGCGCCCCCTTTGCGTACCCGGATGGGTGACGCTACCGCTGCTAGAAAATGACGTTGCGGATATAGAAGTTCTGGACCGAGGTGGTGCCGTTCAGTAGGTCTTTGGCATCATTGATGGTGATCCTGAACGTACCTGCGGCCTTGCGGGAGGTTTGGACCATCTGCAGCTCAACCACCTCCGGGGCGATTTCAGGATCTGCCTGGCGGATTAAATAGAACGCCTGGCACACCGTTTCCAAGGCGTGGAAGACCTGATCCTCCGAGTCGGTCACGGCCTGCACGAAGAAGTAGCCCTGCCTGGTGCCCCCACTGGTGTGGAAGAGATAGAGCTTCTCGTCGGCAAAGACCTTCTCAAACGCGCGGGTCACTCTCTCGTCGTGGTAAGGGTAGGTTTGGAGCCGGATCCCCGGGGTTGGAGTCGGGGTGGGGGCCACGGTTGTCTTGAGCTCTGGATTCCGTTCCATGGAATCGAGGGTCACAAAATTGCCGAGAGACGATCTCGGTGTCGGCGTCGGAATCGCAGCGCCATGAATTGCGAGCGCCTCGATCTCCACCGCATTGCCGAGCCCCTGCTGGTTATAGCGCTCGGTTTCGATGAGATCGATCTGATTGACGGGATAGCTGGTCATCGTGCCCGTCACGATGGTGATATGAGCGACATCACCGACTATCTGGATCGGTTCTTTGCATCGGATTTTGTGACCACTCTTGAGGATGACGACGTAACCGGCTGCGCTGGCGAGCTCGGCGATGATGATGATGACTATGACAGCCGCAAGGGCGAGAGCACGCCGCATGGGATGACCTCCTATGTCACTCCTGATCAGACCATTGTAGAACATTTGGATGCCAAGTATGTGTTCATCGCCTCATCGGGAGTGGTTTCCGGAACCGGCGAGGGCGCTCAGCAACTCGCTCCTCGATCGGTTCGATGTCTTCCGGAAGACGTTTTTGAGGTGATCTCGAACGGTGTGAGGGCTGATCCCGAGGCGATCGGCCAGACCAGTTGTGTCGAATCCCAGGACCAGGAGACGCAAGACCTCTCGCTCTCGGGGGCTCAGCCGGTGGTGGGCGGCAAAACCGTCGACGAGATGGTCTGGTGGTTGGCCGACCTCCCGTAACACGGCTAGTACAACTCGTTCGAGTCCCTCGGCGGCAGTATTGAGAACGAGGAGCTCGCTGGCCAACTCGGTGCCGTCGGAAATCACAAATCGATCGCGCATGGGCTGCTGCCGGCCACCGTCGAGGAGGATGCCCACCTGGGAGCAGAGTAGGCGAAAGAGCGGTTGAGGGCCTTCGCCATTCCAATTGACGGTGAGCTCGTTCTCGGTCTGCTTCGAAATGAGGTTGTCCGCCGGGCCATTGGCGAAGAGGATATTGCCCGCCGGCCCGAAGAGAAGAACCGCTGCCGAGGTGCCCTCGAGCGCGCCCCGCAGCAGGGTGGACTCGGCAACCAGACGCAGCCGGTGAAGCTCACGGGCGATGTTGGCGGCGAGCAGTTTTAGGCTTTTTTCGGAGGGAGGGGTTTTCCCGGCAATACTGAGGACTGCGTCGGTATCGTGGTTGATTTCGAACTCGGCGGTAACCGACGCCTGCGAGCGCACTCCCGTTTCCAAGCGCTGTTCGAGACTCGACCGTCTCGATCGAATCTCGAGTTGAGCCCATGTAAGACCCGCGGCCGCAACGAAGAGCTCGAATACCTGGCGCACTCCGAGATCATCGCCTACCGCTGTCTCAGGCGGCAAGATGATGGTGTTGGCGTCCTCCATTTCGACCCTTTATTGTACATGAAGGTCAAGGATTTTCGATCCTGCTCTTGACCGTGGGCAACTCCTCACCTTAGACTTCCGGTCCCATGTTGGAGGCGCTGCAGGAACGTCTCGCTCGGGTCACCAAGACCCTACGCGGTGAGGGACACCTCACCGAGTACCACATCGACGTCGCGCTGCGCGAGATTCGACTCGCGCTGCTCGAAGCGGATGTGGCGGTGGAGGTGGTCACGAAGTTCGTCGCCAGGGTGCGTGAACGCGCCCTGGAAAAAGAGGTATTGACCTCAATCACGCCGGCCCAGATGGTGACCAAGATCGTCCAGGACGAGCTCGTCGAGTTACTCGGTGGCACCACCACCGAGCTTGAGTTCAAGGGCCGGCCTGCCGTCGTCATGTTGGTCGGCTTACAGGGCTCGGGAAAGACCACCACTGCGGCCAAGATGGCGAAGTGGATCAAAGAGAAGAAGAATCTCTTCCCTTTGTTGGTACCTGCAGATACCTCAAGACCGGCGGCACGGGAGCAGCTCTTGGTCCTCGGCGAACAGGCCAAGATCCCGACCATCGACACCAGAGACATGGACGATCCGGAGGCTATCGCCAAGCGGGCGCTGCGCGAGGCTTCCATCAAGGGCTACCAAGTCCTGATCTTCGACACCGCGGGCCGGCTGCACATCGACGACGAGCTCATGGACCAGCTCGAGCGGCTCAAAGAAATCCTCAAGCCCAAGCACATCCTCTTCGTGGCAGATGCCATGACCGGCCAGGACGCGGTGCGTTCCGCCCGTGCCTACCACGAGCGGCTCGACATCACAGGCGTTGTTCTCACCAAACTCGATGGTGACGCCCGTGGCGGAGCCGCATTGTCGGTTCGTGAGGTGGTGGGTCGTCCCATCGTCTTCGCCGGTGTCGGGGAGCGACTCGAAGGGCTTGAGCAGTTCCACCCCGACCGTATGGCCGGGCGGATCCTCGGTATGGGCGATGTTGCCAGTCTGGTGGAAAAGGCCCAGGAGGTCATCGACGAAAAGAAGGCTGCGCGACTCGAGGCCAAACTGCGCAAGAACAAGTTCGACCTCGAAGATCTGAGAGACCAGCTGCGCAGCCTCAAGAAGATGGGACCTCTCCAACAGGTCATGGACATGATGCCCGGAATGAACAATTTGATGCCCAAAGGTGGTGTCACCGAGGGCCAGGAACGGCAGCTCAAGCGTTTCGAATCATGCATCGACTCCATGACGCCCAAGGAGAAGCGGCATCCGCAACTTCTCAACGGATCCCGCAAGCGTAGGATTGCCAAAGGATCGGGTACGAGCGTCGAAGAGATCAATCGCCTCTTGCGTCAATACGGCCAGATGCGTAAGCTGATAAAACGCCTTGGGAAAGCCGACGCCAAGACGCTGAAAAGACAGCTGGGAATGTAGATGTTTTATCTAGACACGAAGACAAGTGATTGCGAGCAGGGAGGACCGTTCCAATGTTGATGATTCGAT
>Ga0164313_10004365_pt1 | contig 12595 bp, 10 predicted proteins | sample GuaBasSedimGuay4_FD_113735 | JGI IMG/M metagenome (GOLD analysis project Ga0164313, IMG submission 113735) | Subseafloor sediment microbial communities from Guaymas Basin, Gulf of California, Mexico - Guay4, Core 4569-4, 0-3 cm | ecosystem: Environmental > Aquatic > Marine > Hydrothermal vents... | reverse complement strand
TTGATGCCCCACACGCCGGTCGTGCCGAGATTCTTCGCCACCGCCAGGTGGATGTAGCTGTCATCGAGCGGATAGGTGAAGTCGCCGCCGTTGCGGGCGGTGCTGGACACACCGAGGAAGAGGACCACGGCGAGGAAGGCGACGCAGGCAAGAAGGAGAAGGCGCAAGGGAGCTCCGGAAACACGGGTTGGCGAGGAGCACGATTCTATCAGGAACCGGCACCGCAGGCCCAGCCCGGGCTGTTCAGCCCGCTACTTCCTGCAGGTCCTGCCAGAGTTGCTCGAGATGCCGCCGTTCGGTCCGGGCGTTGCCCACGGCGCAGCGCAGGGCCCACAACCCGCCCGCGGGCCTGTTGACCACGGTCTGCGAGATCATCGAACGGCCGCGCAGGTTGACCTGCTCAAGAATCTTCTCGTTATCGGCCTGGATCGCCTGCTCATCCTGCACGCCGGCCGGCAGATGGCGATAGAGCACCGTGCTCATCGGATGCGGGGCCACAACTTCCCAGTCCGGCGCCGCCTCCACCCAGGATGCGAACTCGGCGGCCAGCTGCACGTGCTTCTCGATCAGCGCGGCCATGCCCTCCTGGCCAAACCAGCGCATCGCGAACCACAGCTTGAGCGCGCGGAAGCGCCGACCCAGGGCCGGGCCGTAATCCATGAGCTGGCGCGTGGTGCGATTTTCCGGCGTCATCAGGTAGGGCGGAACCAGCGAGAGCGACTGCCGGATCGAGGGCATGTCGCGGCACAGCAGGATCGAGCAATCCATCGGCACGAAGAGCCACTTGTGCGGATTGATCACGATCGAGTCGGCGCGGTCGGCGCCGGCCAGGACCTCGCGATAGCGCGGCGACACGGCCATCGCGCCACCATAGGCCGCGTCGACATGCAGCCAGAGTTGCTCCTGCGCGGCCACTTCGGCGATCGCGGGCACTGGATCGATGCTCGTAGTCGAGGTTGTGCCGACGGTGGCCACGATCGCCATGGGCAGGATGCCGGCGGCGCGGTCCTCCTTGATCGCGGCGCGCAGGGCGTCCACGCGCATGCGGTGGTCGTCCGTGCACTCGATCTTGCGCAGGCCTTCCTGGCCCAGGCCGAGCAGGATGACCGCGCGGTCGATCGACATATGTGCTTCGGCGCTGCAGTAGACGCGCATCGGCGCCACACCGCGCAGCCCCTTCTCGCGTACCGCCCCATCTGTTGCGCGGTGGCGGGCCGCGGCCAGGGCAGTGATCGAGTTCAGGCTGGCCGTATCCTCTATATGGCCTTCGAAACCATCAGGCAGGCCGACCATCTGGCGCAGCCAGTCGCAGACGCGGTCCTCCAGCTCGGTGGCTGCCGGGCCGCCGCGCCAGACCATGGCATTGTTGTTCAGTGCGGCGGTCAGAGTTTCGGCCAGGATGCCCGGGCCGCTTCCGGTATTGGCGAACCAGGCGTGGAATCCCGGATGGTTCCACTGCGTCAGCCCGGGCACGATGATCTCGCGGAAGTCCTCGAGGATCTGCTCCATCGACTCGGCAGCCTGCGGCGGGCTTTTGGGCAGGGCGTCGCTGACCTCGCCCGGGCGCACGCGGGCCAGGACCGGTCGCTGCTCGACCGTGTCCACGAATTCAGCTACCCACTCGGCCACTTCACGGCCGTGGCGGCGCAGCTCATCTGGATGCATGTCGGAGATTCGTGCGTTCATCGGGATCTCTGCTAGACTTCACGACCTTGCCAGACCGAGCCATCCGCGGGGGAGACCGGCTTGAAATTCGCGCACCGCATCATCGTCATCCTGCTCCTGCTGCTCGCCCTGCCGGCGATCACTGCGGCGCAAGAATCTACAATGCCCGCCGAGGTCGACTCCGGCGATGAATATTTCCCATTCCACGGTTACCTGCGCTTCCTGGGCACCGACCGACCGATGGTCAACCTCTTCCCGGGCGAGGGCATCAGCGGTCTCAGCTTCCGCGAACGCCCCGACGGCGGGCAGGACTGGATGCAGACCCTGGAGCTGCTCAGCTACAACTCGATCGCGCTGGACTGGCCGGGCACCGGGCGCGCCACCACCGTCCTGAACCAGGACTACATCCGCGCGCTCCGGGCGCACCTCACCGCCAGTTACGACACCGGTCGCGGCACCGGCGCCAAGCTCTCGATCGCACACGCCGAGGCAGCAGCGCTGTTGATCAAGGCGCGCAGCTACGAGCACTGGGTTTCGAGCACCGCCGTGCTGATCGACCCGATCGGACCGCAGTATTCGCAGCCACTGGAGCCAGTGAGTTTCGAGCAGGCGCTGGAACGGCGCGAGCGCTTCGACCAGCGACTCTGGCAGAGCTGGGGCTTCGGCCCGCGGCCGGGTGTGCTGAACGAGGGCCTGGACCTGGACCTGCCGACCGCGATGCAGATCTTCGAGGACTACGACCGCCAGGCCTTCCAGATCCGTCCGGCCCTGCTGCAGCCGATCATCTCGCCGCTGCGTGTGCGCGGTCCCGCGCGCCTGGCCGGATGGCGGGTGTTGATGGTGCGCACAAGCGGCGCAGACGAGGCCCAGGTGAAACGCGAGACGGCGCTCACTGCATGGCTGCAGGATGCCGGGGTCCATGTCGACCACCTCGACCTGGGCAGCGACCCGGCCTTTGCCTCGACAACCGGCCTGCCCTGGGTCGGCGAGAGTTCCACCGCCGTGATCGAACGCTTTGTCGAGTGGTTCGAAGAGGCCATCCTTCTGGTGCCGGAGCCGGAACTTCCCACGGCGCAGGGTTCCTGACCTGCAGAGCGGAGCAAGCGTGGCTGACTGCATCTTCGATATCGAGACCGCCCCCCTGCCTGACGCGGAGATTCCACCCGCGCTGGTCGAGAAGCTCAAGGACGCAGAGCCCGAAGGCGATGCGTGGAAAGAGATGCTGGGCCTGTACAGCCTCTCGGCTCAGGTGGTGTGCATCGGGATGATGAACAGCTCGTCGGGCAAGGGCACCGTGCTCTACGACGACCGCCACGGCGAGATTTCCGACCTGAACTTCCCCGAAGGCACGGAGTTCATGCTCGAGGGTGGCAGCGAGACTGAAGTCCTCGAACGTTTCTGGGCTAACGTGGCCCGCTTTGACCGCGTGATCACCTACAACGGCCGCGGCTTCGATGTGCCCTTCCTGATGCAGCGCTCACTCATTCGCGAAGTGCCGATTTCCACTAACCTGCTGCCGCCGCGTTTCTATCTGAACCGCAACCACCTCGACTTGCAGGATGTGCTGTCGACCTTCCGCGCCACGCGTCCTTACGGCCTGGCGCCGTGGACGCAGGCGATCGGTGCATCTAGCCCGAAGGAAGGGTCCGTTGCGGGGGCCGAGGTTGGCGAGGCGTTTCATGCCGGGCGCACGGCGGAGATCGTTGAGTACTGTGCGCGGGATGTGGTGGCCACGGGCAAACTGGCCGAGCGGGTGCTGCGGTATTGGCGTCCGTTTGTTTCCAGCTAGAGCCGGCGAACGAGGTCGGGCTTGGTGGACTCTTAGGAGCCTGCGCCGCAGACCACAATGGGCCAGCTGTTGGACTCCAGGGCGCAGGATCTCGACGGCCGATGGAAGCCCAGAATGATACGCACGCATCATTGCAAGAAATAGAATTCGCTGGTCCGATAGAAGCCGATTCGTGCCGAGATCGTCGGTTGGTCTGAATGGCTGTGACGGGCGCGTTCTGTGCGGCTGTTCCCCGGTGGATTACGAGCCAGCGAGAGGCGACCCACGCGGGGGACCAAGTGGCAACGAGCGTGGAAGAGTTCACGCGCGGTCTCGGGGCCCAATTTCCGGCAGAGAAAGTGAACCCGTTGTGCGCCTGCTTTGCACAAGGAGCCGTGATCGTGACGTCAATAACTAGACGGATTTGCCGCAGCATCGAGCCGTTCCTGCTGACAGGGCTGTGCGTTCTTTGTGGTTTGATCGTTGTTCCAAGAACCGTGGCGGCCACGACGACGAGGCCCTTCGCCGCCTCTTCTGGTCGAGTAGCTGAGCCGTCGATTGCCATTGATCCGACCGACCCGGATCACATCCTGGCGGCGGCGATGATCGACGGTCACGGTCTGCTGATCAGTTGGAGCAGCGACGGTGGAAGTACATGGGCTACGGACACGCCGGGAGGCATTCCTGATACGCGGGCGGACCCGAGTGTTGCGATTCGGCGCCGTGATGGCCTGTGGATAGTGAGCCTGGTCGTAAATGGCACGTCCGGAGCTGGCTTGACCCGGGTCGCAGTAATGCTCTCCTCAGACGAAGGGGCTAACTGGACGTCACCTGATATGCTGGATGAACAGGGGTTCATCGCACAGGACCTAAACAAGATTGCCGTCGACAACAACCCAGAGAGCCCTGGGTACGGTGACATCTATCTTGTCTGGAATGCGGTCGACTATGTAGGGCCGCTTCCGAGGGGAGAAGATCCGCCTGATCCGAATTATGAGGATCCCAGGATTGAGGTCTATCACTCAGACTACAATGACACGCTCTCATTTGGAGGCGCTGAGGCGTGGACTTCCGTGCAGCTCGGGCGGAACCTGCTCGATGGAGTGACCTATCAGCACATCGCCTCAGCGGGCATCGGCATCGGCGTTGCCGGCGAGGTCTACGTCGCGGCGTGTTTGCTGCCGAATCCGCCGGCGGAGGAAGATAACGGACCGCGGGCATTGGCGATGGCCATGGGACTGCCCGACCAAATGAACGATCACGGCGCGGTTGAATGGTCCGATGCGTACGTGGCGATTCCAAACATCGTCGGACCGTGGGATCATGGCACCTGGCCTGATGTTCCGAATTGGGGAACTGTAATCACCTATCCTGTCATAAGCGTTGACCACTCCCCTGGACCATTCCGAGGGACGGTCTACCTGAGCTGGGTAGAACATGTATCGCCGGCCGAGTTTGATGTGAGAGTAGTCCCTGCCAGACCAGCGGAAAGAACGGCGCCCGCGTTCGATCCTGCCGACGTTCGGTCGGTGGGCTCGATCGTCGACAATGACCAGTTCACGCACTGGGCCGCCTGCGATCCCGAGAGCGGCGCTCTGGGCATCCTGTACAACGATCGCCGGAACGACTCGCTGGACTCCCGCGCGGAGATCACGCTCTCGGTGACAAGGGACCAAGGGCTGACCTGGAGCTATCAGGCCTTGAGCGCCCCGTACGCTGACCCGACTCCGGTTATCTGGCATGGTCGTGAATACATCGGGATTGACGCAGTGGGAGGTATATTTGGGTGCTTGTGGGCAGATGGTACTTCGGGGGACTGGGATACATACTTCGCGGCAGTGGATGTGCCGCCGGTAGCAACAGCTCCAGGGATGTTTGTGGATGTCAGCAGTTCCAACGAAGCCAGCGCCCTCGCGGCAGTGCTGCAGGATCCCCAAGACCCGGCGGTACCTTCTCAGGCAGGGAAGTTCGACGCGAATGCTGATGGCTATCCGGACCTGCTGATCACGACTTCCGATGGAGAATCGAACGTCTTGTTGTTCGTGGGGAACGAGGCAGCAGCGGGCGTTGAGATCGGGCCGTTGGTACAGGTTCAGGGATTCGTGGGCGCTAGAAATACCCGTGGGTTCGCAGTAACTGACCTGGATCACGACGGCAGAGAGGACGTATTCATCGCAGCAGGGCCACACTCCGTGTTCAATGCCGACGCGGAGGCATACTTGTATCGAAACGTGACCGTCGCGGTTGGGGCAACGCCAACCTTCGTTAGCATATCGAGCGACCTGACCGATGGGTTAGGTGCGCCAATAACCCATGCTTGGGGCGGTGCCTTCGGCGATGCTAACGCAGACGGTTTCGATGACCTCTACATCGCGACCTGCGAGAGTAATACGCCCACGCCTGAAGCGTTCGACGGCAACGGCAAGGAAGACGTCTATCTGGAGTCGAAGGCTGATCAGAGCGGTTGGCTGGGTTTCAGTGACCGGACGCTAGATCGCGGCTTCAACACCGGGGTGACATCGAATGCAGCCGAGACGGTCGCGGCGCGCTGGGCCGACGTCGACGACGACGGAGATCTCGACCTGTTCGTCTCGTGGCTCGGCCCTCTTAACTACGGAGGGACAGTCGGCTGGTCGCCGCTCTACATCAACGATGGCGAAGGTCAGTTCTCGGATGCAACCCAGATGGATCCCACGAATCCGGCATTCACAGGGCCGCGGTTCGCCCGGTATGGGAGTGTGAGCGGGGCGGAGTTCGAAGACATGAACTCCGACGGTGTCCTGGATATCGTCTTGGCCAGGCAGGAGCCCGTCGTGACTGGTGGGGAGCCAGAGAACCTCTTCGTGGTGTTGGGCGACCCCGCCGACCCCGGCGCATTCGTGATCGAAGAGACGTCCGGCCTGCACAGCACGAAAGAGACGATGGGGATCGCGATTGACGACCTCAACGGCGATGGGTACCTGGACGTACTGGGTGGCGCCGCGGAGGCCGGAAATCCCATGGCGTCGCTGCTGAGCTCTACGAGCACTGGCGGGACGTCCTACGTCGACCAGTCGGAGATGCTGGGCATGCCCTCGGTCACTCAGAGTGGGCTGACCGCAGCGGACCTGAACCAGGATGGCGACACGGACCTCTTCATCGGAGCAGCCTCCGGATTCCTGTGGGCCAACAAGACCGCCTCTGGGGCCTGGGCCTCCACCAACACGCTCACGGTCGAGGTGACAGGCCGCGATGGCATAGCCAACCCCAACGGCACAGGCGCTCTCGTCACCGTGGAAGTTGGCGGTTCCGAACCACGCACCTGGTCGAGACATATCGACAGCGGTTCGGGCCACGGGGGCGGAGCCCGGAACGGACTCTACTTCGGGATCCCCGGAGTCCCGGGGGTTTCAACCCTGAGCCCCGCCGATGTCACGGTGCGGTACGCGGATGGAGCCACTGTTTCAGTGACGGGCGTCGATCCGATCGTCACCCCGAATCTGGTGGTGGCCTATCCAGACATGTCGGAGGCAGCGGGGCTTACGAATGTTCAATCCGCGTATGTGCCGACGACCGGCTACACAGCGTGGGAATTCACGTGGGAGACCACGCACCCCAGCGTGCACGATGTTGTCCTGATCAAGAAGCACTCAGGCATCAAGGGGGCGCCGTACACCGGGCCATGCGAGGTCGTTCCTTCGGGAGACTGGCTGGTGCTCGATGCGGCGACCATGCCGGCAGTGCGCCGCACGAGCAGGGCGATCGGAAACGACATGTACCTGCATACGGTCACGTGGAGTGGCCCGATGTGCGTCGCCCCATGCACCTACGAATTCATGGTGAGAAGCTGGAAGACATCGAGCACCATGATCACATCTGGGCTGCAGCAGCTGTCCATCCCGCTCTGTGCAGATATCCAAGGGTAAGGTGAGAATCATGAGATCACTCATCAGACAATCCGTAGTCCTGATGGTCGGGCTGGTAGCGGCTTGGGGCAATTCAATTGCCGCAGCCGATGAGGCGCCCCAGTCGATCCTGTCAGTCTACCCGATCGGAGAGTACACCTGCGTGGCAGCGAAGCTGGATGTTGGGGCTGGCACACCGGTAGCGGGAATCGAGTGGTTCCACAACGACGGCCAGGTGACCTTTCCCGAGGTGCTGGTCCTGGAGGCGATCGACGGCTCACCGCCGGACCTGCAAGACACGGCGATGGTGCTCTGGTCTGCCGGCGCCTCCGAGCTCTCCTGGGGCCAGCTCCAGTTTGCTCAGGCCGTGACCTCATCGACAGGGGCGATGTGGGTGGTCTTCGTGCTTCCCCCGGAATCAGAGATCAGCGGGCTCGGTTCGGGAGGCGGGCCGGGGATCGGTGTGGGGCCTCAGCCCGGCATGGCACCGATTCAGTTGTCCGCCGATGGAGTCGACTGGACAGCATTCGATGATGACTTCGGGCTGGCTGTGCGTCCCATGCTGGCCGCCATGAGGGGACAACCAGCGGTCCTGGCCGAAATGGCGGTCTCGTTGCCCGACGGCTGGAAGCCACCCTCGGGCGAGGAGGACCAGATCCCGCTTGATACGGTGTTTCTTGGCGCGTTCCCGAATCCCGCCAATCCGGCGACGGAGTTCCGTTTCAGCCTCGCCCGTGACTCCAGGGTGTCGCTCAGGGTGTACAATGTACGGGGTCGTCTCGTCAGGACGATCGTGAATGAGCCGCTGAAGGCCGGCAGCCATGCCTTCCTGTGGAGCGGCATCGACGACAACGATCAGGGTGTTGCCAGCGGCGTCTACTACAGTCGGTTCGTCGTGGATGGCAGGACTTTCAATGGGCGTGTGGTGTTGGTCAAATGATCAGTTGCGACACATGCAGTGAATATCGGGCTGAGCGCGCGGGCTACCCGGTGCGAATCCGCCGCTCGATGACAATCGCGATGCTGGTTTTTGGAAGCTGGTGCTCCGCACCAGCACACGGCGGTGTGGTACACGTTCGCCAGGACGGCACTGGAGACTTCGTAGATCTCCAGGAAGGGATCGAGGCCACAGCTCCAGGCGATACCGTGTTGGTTGGGGCGGGTAGATACGACAACATACAGGAGTTCATGTTCTCGAGCGGGATCCCAGGCTGGGTGATCGCGTTCGTGAACAAGCCCAATCTTTCGATCATAGGCGTGAGTCCGGACTCAGTCCGGATTGGGCCAGCAGACCCCGTCGACAACGTCGACGGGAGAGCGACGGGGGGGATTGTCACCGACGCGGGAGGGGAGGGATTGCGCTTGGAATCGCTGACGGTCGAGAATGTGAATTACGGGGTTCAGGTGAAGCAGTCGCATGTGTCGATATCGCACTGCGTTCTCAGAAGTTGCAAGTCCGCCGAGCTGTATGCCGGTGAAACCAGCGACTTGCGGATACAAGATACGCAGTTTGATGGCCCGCGAGGGAACTGGGCCGCCTTGTGCCAGTTCGTGGACGGGCTGACATTCGAACGATGCGAGTTCGTACTCGCCCTGCCGCACGCCAACTTTGTGTACTCCATGAATTTGGCCGCGATCACGAGCCTGGTAGTCGAATCCTGTGTTTTTGAGGGCTTCGGATCCGGCGTATATCTTTGGGGCGGCGGCACAGCAACGATCACAAACAATGAGTTCCGAGGATGGGAAGATGGAATTGGAGATGCAACATCGACGAATTTGGGAGTCAACGCGATATGGCTTTCCGAAGGCGTGGTAGCCGACGTAAGCAACAACACCGTCAGCCAACACCACGAGAACTCGCTCGTATTCAAGCAGTCACACATCACCGGAAGCGGGAACGATCTGGCCCCATCACATGTGCATACGCTGTTCAGTGATGCAGGGAGAACGGGAACGATCACATTCAATCACAACAGGATTGGACGCGGCGGAGAACACTCAGCGTTCGTTGTGAGGAGAGACGCCGACAGCACGGCGGCCGACCTCCGCTTCAATGACTGGGGCTCCAGCGACGTGAACAGGATCTGGACATGGATCCGGTCAGCCAAGGACTTCGATCCGGAGGGGACCAACGGCTATATCGACCCCATGATCGAACCGATTATCCCCAGCGTTCCGGCGCAGACTGCCCCTGTCAGTAGGCTCAAGGGCCGGTATCGTCGGCCAAGCATGGAAGGTCAGTAACAGCCGCCGGTCAGGCGTTCCGGCCCAAACCACGACACTGCAATGTGGGCAGCTGTGATCCAATGTGGGATAGTCGGTCAGTGCCTCTCGAGTGAGCGGCCCCTGCAGCCCAAGGCCCTGACCGGGCCACTGCCACACACAACCCCGGGAGACCCCGTGCCCGAAACAGCCATCCAGGACCACTACCCCGACGACTACGCCCAGTGCTACGGCTGCGGGCGCCTCAACGACAAGGGCCTGCACGTGCGCAGCTTCTACGACGGCGAAGTCTCGACCTGCCGCTTCACACCGCGCGACGAGCATCTCGCGATCCGCGGCATCGTCTACGGTGGGCTGGTGGCCTCGATCATCGACTGCCACGCCACCGGCACCGCGGCCGCCGCGGCCACGCTCGCCGCAGGGGATGAGATCAGCCCCGAGACAGTGCGGCGTTTCGTCACCGCGCACCTCGGCGTAGATTTCCTGGCCCCGACACCGGCCGGTGTCGAGCTGGAGTGTCGCGCTGTCTGCAGCGAAGTGAAGGCGCGCAAGGTGGTCGTGGAAGTCGAGTTGCGCGCCGGTGAGAAGCTCACGGCACGGGCGAAGGTCATCTGCGTGGAGGCTCCGCCGGAATTGTTCGAGAACGCCTGAGAGCGACGGCAACTCGGATCGGCGGCTCAGCCGCTCAGCTCTCGCCACCTGCCGCCATGCTGGACCCAGCCAACCGCTGCACGAGCGCCGTCTTCTCGCTCGCACTCAGACCCACGCGCTGACGCAGGACCGCGCCCGGGTCATGCGCGATGCGATCGAGAATCTCCTCGTACACGCCGGCCATCAGCCGCACCGCGGCGCGGCTGTCCTCGGCCACGAGCCCGGGCAGATCGCGTGCGTTGCGGTAGTGTTCGCGCGCGCGGTCGATGCCGCGCTCCATCAGTGCTGTGAAACCTGCGCCCGGTTGATCCTGGTCGAGTTCCGCACAGCTCACCCCGGCCTCCGCCAGCCACGTAGCCGGCAGATACACCCTGCCGCGCCGGCAGTCCTCACGTACGTCACGCAGGATGTTCGTGAGCTGCAGTGCGTGCGAGAGTTCGCGGCCGAGCCACTTGGCGCGCGCGGTCGACCCGCCAAAGATCGCCAGGCTCATCTCGCCGATTGGCGTGGCCACCAGATCGCAGTAGTGGCCCAGCGCCGCCAGGTCGCGTGGCGCGTGGAAGTCGAGATCCTCCTCGCACCCACGGATCAGTTTGGCGAAGGATTCCTTGCGGATCGGATAGCAATCCGCGGCAGCGGCCAGAGCCACGCCAACCTCGTGACGAGGCTGCCCCTCGAATGCGCGGTCCAGCTCCTCGCGCCATTCCTCGAGCGGGTCGGCGGCGCTGCTGGCCGGTAACTCGTCCACCAGGTCATCGACCAGGCGACAGAAGGCATAGCAGGCGTGCACCGCGGCCTTTTTGGCCGTGGGCAACAACTCGAAGCCCACGCTGAAGTTGGGGCCCTTGCTGCGCGTGATCTGCGCGCAGCGCTCCTGTGCTTGCACCAGTGCGCTCATCCTTCGGCCTCCATCTCGCTGCGATTCTGGGCGCTTCCGCCGAAGCGACGCACCCAGGGCAGGAGCAACCTCTTCGACCAGTGATGCCTCTGCAGGTCGTTGAGCAACACCTGCAAGTCATGCGTGGCCATCTTGCGCATCAACCAGCGACGTACGGCGCCGCGTTCGTAGAGCCAGCGATCGACCATGCTCGTGCACATCCGGTCGCGCAGCGCGCCCTGCCAGAGCGCATCGTAGTCGCGCCCGTCAGCGATTGCACGTGCCGAGAGCCGGCCCGACACCACGGCCATGCGCAGGCCCAGGCCAAAAAGGAAGTCCTGGAAGCCGGCCGCCTCGCCCACGCAGGGCCTGCCGTCATCCAGGGCCGTGCCGGCGAGGCAGAAGTTCATGCCGTGCGCGGCTGCGCGTGCATTCTGCTGATCGAAGGCGCCCAGTTCGAGAAAGCGGTCGCGGGCGACGTCCAGACGGCCGCCGAGGTCGCGGAAAGATCCCAGCGCGGCGATGCCGAGCGTGCCCTCACCCTTGCTGATGAAGAGGTAGGCGTAGCCGCCGGGCGCGAGGTCTTCGTCGAGCAGTACGTCGATGCGGTCGTCGGAGTCGGTGGCGAACATTTCTTCTACAGCCAGGCCGTCGACGCGGCGCAATCCGGTCGCGATGACGTCGGCGCGATCGGGGGCCAGCGGTTTACCGGTGTGGATGCGCACGCCCAGGGCCCGCGCCCGCTCCGCCAAGGCGTAGTCGAATGTGCCTGGCATGGGGCCGCGGCGAATCAACCAGGCAAAGGGCTCGGCGCTGCGCCCTTCGGCCACACGACCGGCGTCGTCGAGGAAACGCGCCGCGTGCAGGGGCACACGATCAAGATCGCTGTCCTTGATCTGGAAGTCCGCGAGGATCTGCTCGCCCCAGGGGCGGTCGCCGAAGGAGGGCAGGATCTGGTGGTCGCCATCGAAGCGCCCGCCCACGACCGGGTGGCGTTCGTAGACCTCGCAGTCCAGCCCGCGCGACGCGAGCTCGATCGCGCAGGCAAGACCGGCAGGGCCGGCACCGGCAATCCGGATCGGACCGGTGGGGGGCATCCGGGTACTCCGGGCCCGCCGGGAACGGAGTCGGCGAGCCGGTCAGCGGAATCGATGTACGAGGGGCAATCAGTTGCCCGAGACGAAGCGATCGTACCAGAGCTGGAAGATCAGAACAGACCAGATCGCAAAACTGTGGTCGGCGCGCTTCTTCTGGTGCTCCTGGATCAGTCGGGCGACTACCGCGGGATCGAGCAGGCCGTGCCGCTGCAGCCGCGCAGGCGAAAGTACGTCGCCAACCAGCTCGCGCAGTGGCCCACGCAGCCAGACGTTCTTCGGGACGTTGAAGCCGGCCTTTTTGCGGTAAAGCAGGTCGTGGTCGAGCAGGGGTTCGAGACCCTTTTTGAGCAGGTATTTCTTCTTGCCGCCCGGGAACTTCACGCGCGAGGGGATCTTCGCCGCATATTCGACCAGGCGGTGGTCGAGGAAG
>Ga0164313_10004364_pt1 | contig 12596 bp, 13 predicted proteins | sample GuaBasSedimGuay4_FD_113735 | JGI IMG/M metagenome (GOLD analysis project Ga0164313, IMG submission 113735) | Subseafloor sediment microbial communities from Guaymas Basin, Gulf of California, Mexico - Guay4, Core 4569-4, 0-3 cm | ecosystem: Environmental > Aquatic > Marine > Hydrothermal vents... | reverse complement strand
TCCAGGATTTTGAAGCCCAGCTCTTTTCCACCTATGTGAATCTTGAGATTGCCTTCGGACCGGAAAATTTCGGTATAGAACGGGAAGAAATTGTCCGCCGTATCGAAAAAGTTATTAAGACCGTCAAGCTGGAAGGCTTTGAAAACCGGCAGCCGGCAACCCTATCCGGGGGGCAGAAACAACGCCTGGCCATCGGTTCGGTTCTGGCTACATATCCGGATATCATCTGCATGGATGAGCCTACAACCGATCTCGATCCTATCGGCAAAATCGGTATTTTCAACATCGCAAAAGAACTTCATGCCAGCAGTCAATTCACCCTGCTGATTGTTGAACATGAAACAGAAGAGGCCCTCCACGCCGACAGACTGATTATGATGAAGGGTGGACAGGTTCTTAAAGATGGTAAGCCCGGTGAGCTGCTGCGGGATGTGGATTTTACCGATGAGATTGGAATCATGTCCCTTCACATCCCTTCATACTTCTACAGACTTCTTCATATGGAACAGAAGGAGCTGCCGTTAACCCCGGAAGATGGCGCCGCCGTATTCCGTGAAAAAAAGCTCTCATTCAACGAAAATCAATACGCCGAAATCCTCAGAAAAGAAGATGAACGGGAAGCCTCATACGGAGAAACCGTTCTTACAGTTGATAAGCTGATTCATGTTTACCCCAATGGGAATAAAGCGGTTGATGATATCAGTTTCAAAGTCAGAGAGCGGGAGTTTATGGCCGTTCTCGGACATAACGGCAGTGGTAAAACAACACTGGTTAAGCATTTCAACGCCCTTCTGGCCCCGACTGAAGGCGATGTGACAATCTATGGAAAAAATACCAGAGACCATTCAATCTTCGAAATTGGCAAAGAAATCGGTTATGTTTTTCAGAATCCCGATCATCAGATTTTTGCAGACACCGTATTTGACGAAGTGGCTTTCAGCCCGAAGATTCGGGGTGTGAGTAAAGAAGAGATAAAAGAGAGGGTTCATGAGGCTCTCAAAGCGGTCGACCTGGTTGGGTACGAAGAGGAAGACCCATTCAGTCTGAGTAAGGGTGAACGGCAGAGAGTTGCTGTGGCCTCCATTCTTTCGGCAAAACCGAAAATCATTGTACTTGATGAGCCCACCACCGGCCTGGATTACAAAGAACAGAAAAAAATGATGGAACTTATCAAGCAGCTGAATGAAAGTGGCCATACCATCATTATGATTACCCACACCATGTGGGTTGTCTCCGAATATGCTCACAGGGTAGCCGTAATCAAGGATGGAGAAGTGATGATGGACGGTCGGACAAGGGATGTTTTTGCCGAAGAGGAAAAATTGCAGAAATCCTTCCTGAGAACTCCCCATATAGTCAGCCTGAGTAACCAGGTAGGAAAAACAGTACTATCCCTGGATGAAATGATAAGCTGTACAGAAGGAGCCTGCTGATATGGATATGTTTTTATACGTAGATATTGATTCGAGGCTACACAGGCTTGATGCACGAACCAAACTGATTCTGATGTTCCTGAGCTTCACAGTCGCCGTGATGTTTCTGAATATTGTTGTTCTCGGCAGCCTGCTGGTTCTGGTGGTTGCCTACGGTGCCAGCGGCCGGATTCTGGGGAATCTGAAACGCATCAAAGTGGTTATTTTTATGATTACCCTGTTCTCACTGGCCATCTGGAGCATTGCCCGTCCCAGTGACAGCAAGGTATTCATATTCTCCCTGGAAGGATTGTTTTATGGTATCATGATCGCATTAAAAACAAATACCATGATAATAGCTGGAATGATTTTCCTCAGTACAACCAAGATTGAAGAAATTGCCGAAGGCCTTGTAAAACTGAAAGTTCCTTATCGGGGTGCCTTTGCCTTCGCCACGGCAATCAGGCTTGTCCCGATGATCGTTGCCACCAGCTACACCATTATCCAGGCACAGAAATCCCGTGGGCTGGATCTGGACAGCGGTAATATCCTTCAGAAAACCAGAAAGTATCTGCCTCTGATGATTCCCACCTTTATTTCTGTAATCAGAAGTACCAATATCTTTTCCATGGCCCTGGAATCCAAGGGATTCGGATACAGTAAGAACAGAACCAATTATCTGAATCACATAATGGGCGGCAAGGACTATTTCATGCTGTTCCTGGGTGTTCTCATTCTGGCTTCAGCCATTGTTATGAAAAAATATCCCGGACTATACGATAATTTTGTCCTTCAATTCTCATGGAGTGAATTTGCCGTGGGATACCCGAACTGGTCGATTTGAAATTGATAAATGTGATCTGGTTTCAGATCATTTATATACACTGTTATAGGAGTTTGAAATGAAAGAAATCTTTACGATGTGGAAGAAGACAAAGATGGTTGTCCTTGTCGCCTTGAGTGCGGGACTTTACGCCGCAGTACTCATCCCCTTCAAGGGATTTGTCCTGATTCCCGGAATTACCGAAATCAGACCGGCAAGTGCCCTGCCCATAATCTTCGGTCTTCTCTTCGGTCCCGCCGGTGCCTGGGGCGCCGCAATCGGAAACCTGATCGGTGACTTTTTCGGTTCTCTGGGAATCGGGAGTATCTTCGGGTTCATCGGTAACTTCATGTTCGCCTATGTCCCCTACAAAATCTGGACCAACCTCGGTGTTTTTGGTGCGGATGATCTGGAACCCGACCTTAAATCCGGCAAGAAAATCATGATGTTCGTCCTGGTGAGCGTTCTCGGTGCAGCAGCCTGTGCTCTGGTAATCGCCTGGGGCCTGGAAGTTCTTGGTATGGTACCCTTTGCCGCCCTGGCCAGTATCATCACCCTGAACAATCTGATTCCCTCCATCGTTATCGGAATCCCTCTGGGACTGATTCTTTTCCCCAGAATCAAGAAGTGGGACCTCCTGTGGACCGATATTGTTGACCAGGAAGACACCCTCTCAAGCGGCGGTATTTCCAAAGTCGGCGGGATTCTGATGACTGTCAGTATCCTGTTCGGGCTTATCGGCGGACTGCTTGCAGCCTTTGGTGTGGGACAGGCCCTGTTCTACTCCGGATTCGGAGCAGAAGGTGAAGTCGGATCCACCGGTGTTCTTCTTATTGCCGGTATCGGAACTGCAGGATTGATTATCTCTTCGTTCCTTCAGTCCTTCAATAAAGCTGAATAAGTAAAAGAATTAATTCGGCCTCAGCCATATCCGGGTTGAGGCCGATTCCTCTAATCCCCAATGAAAAAAGACTTCTTTGTCCGCATAAAAACCAGCTATCAGTCTCTCTCACCTTCGGAGAAAAAAGTCGGGGATTTCGTTCTGAAGAATGCCCATGAAGTGATGAGCATGACCATGGCCGATCTGGCCTCCCGCTGCGGGGTAAGTGATGCCACCGCTCTTCGTTTCAGCCGGCGCCTTGGATACCGGGGGTGGTTGGAACTTAAAGTTGCTCTTATCAGATCTCTCCCGGAACCAGAAGAGCCTAAAAAGAAAAACACACCCGGGAATTTTGATTATAAAGATCTGTTCACCGATATAATCGGAAAAAGTAAAGAAGCCCTGGATGATACTCTGATGGTGTTCAACGGGAGTGAAATGGACGCAGCGGTTAAAGCCATCCGTAAAGCCAGGCGCATCCTTATCGTCGGATCCGGAACCTCCGGCCCGGTTGCCAACGACCTGTACAACCGCCTCTTTCGCCTGGATTTATTCTGTCACATTGAAACTGACGGTCTCTTACAACTAATGCATGCCTCCCTTCTTACACCGGAAGACATACTGTTCGTTATATCTCAATCCGGTGAAGCCGAATCCATACTCAGAGTTGCCGAAGTGGCCCGTAAAAACGGGACACCCATCATCACCATCACCGGTTCCCGTCTCTCAGGATTGGCCAAACTCTCAGATTGTATATTTCTGTCTGTCTGTCATGAGGCCAACCCTGAAACCATGACCGCCCGTATCGCCCAGCATGCCATCGTTCATGCAGTCTATCAGTCCCTGGAACACTCCATGAAGGACATCAGCCGGGTAAATGAAGAACGGATCTGGGACGCGTTCTTCCCGGAATCCCGATCAGGTTGAGTCTTCAGGCTTTAATCTGCAGGTTGCAGTCTGATTAGCTAAAGTCTACTTCTCCCATCAGAGCGGCCGAATCCTCCACCACTCTCCGGATAACCTCTTTCTCATCAATGGTGTTAACAACACCCTTTTCCATCAGAATCTCACCGGCACACATCACAAAGTGAACATCCGATGCCTGGGCACCGTAACTGATGGTGGCCACCGGATTATGAAGGGGCTGAAGATGTGTTTTGTTCGTATCCACCATAATAATGTCGGCTTCCTTTCCCGGTGTCAGGCTGCCGCAGACATCATCAATCCCCAGAGCTTCGGCCCCGAAAATGGTGGCCATCTGAAGAGCCTGATAGGCGGAAACCGCCTTGGGATCTCCTGTGCTGGCTTTGTGAATAATCGCCGCCAGATGGATTTCTTCAAACATGTTGAGGTTGTTGTTACTCGAAGCACCATCGGTTCCCAGAGCCGGGTGCATTCCCATTTCCAGCATGGCGGGAATCGGGGCGAAGCCGTTTCCCAGTTTCAGATTGCTGGTGGGGTTGTGAACCGGATAAACACCGTTTTGTTTCAGAATATCAAGATCTTTTTCGTTCAGCTGCACACAATGAGCAGCATAGGTGGGATGCTCGAACAACCCGGCCTTCTCCAGATATTCCACCGGAGAAACCCCGTGCTTCTCGTAATTCTCTTCAGTCTCCTGTTTACTCTCGGAAACATGGATATGGATTCTGGTATTATTGTCCTTCGCAAAATTGATGGCCATCTGCAAAGCCCCGGGAGTCAGGGTATAAGGGGCATGAGGTGCCGAATCAACGTTAATCCGCCCATCTCTGCCGTTCCACTCATCGTAGAGTTTCTGCAAGGCGGGGAGCTTATTTTCGATGGTTTCTTCATCCCCCATGAACGGGGCACCGATACGGGCGCGTATACCGGCCTGTTCAACGGCTTTACAGGTTTCAGGCTGGAAAAAATACATATCCGCAAAGGAAGTTACTCCCGATCTGATGAGTTCTGCAGCTCCCAACAGTGATGAATTATACACCTGAGTTTCTGTCATTTTCTCTTCAATGGGCCAGATTTTCTCGTTCAGCCAGGTGAACAGGTCCAGATCGTCAGCGTAGTTTCTCAGCAGCACCATGCTTAAATGGCAGTGGGCGTTAATTATACCGGGAAGAACGATGCTGTTTTCCGCATCGATGGTCCGGTCCGCCATAAAATCTGCGGGAAGATTCCCCACAGAGACGATTTTTTTACCTTCTATTGCGATATCTCCCCTTAATACCTGGGGGAGCTTGGGGTCCATGGGAATAACGATGCCGTTTTTAATTACTGTTTTCATTCCTTTATATTAACACTAATCCTGTTTTTCAGACAAACTGACCTCTGCCGCAGCTCTCTTCACACCCGTCCCCTGCAGCGGTACAATGCAGGCAAATACAGCAACACCCCAATTCAAAGGAATTTAAAATGAACGATCAAGCTCTTAAAACGGCCGCGAACCAGATTCGCATCCTTTCCGCCGCCATGGTGGAGAAGGCAAAATCCGGCCACCCGGGCGGCGCCATGGGCGGTGCCGAGTTCATCAACCTGCTATACGCCGAATACCTCGATTTTGACCCATCAGACCCCACCTGGTTTGAACGGGACCGCTTCTTCCTGGATCCGGGACACATGTCCCCCATGCTCTACTCCACCTTGAGCCTCTACGGTTTTTACAGCAAAGATGAGCTGAAGAACTTCCGGCAGTGGGGCAGCCCCACACCGGGACATCCGGAAGTGGATCCCTCCAGGGGAGTGGAAAATACCTCCGGCCCCCTGGGACAGGGACATGCCTTTGCCATCGGATCGGCCATTGCCGATAAATTCCTCACAAGCCGTTTCGGGAACTGGATGGCCCATAAACACTTCACCTTCAGCTCAGACGGCGGGGTTCAGGAAGAAATCTCCCAGGGGGCCGGGCGTATTGCCGGAAAACTGGGTCTTGATAACCTGGTGATGTTCTACGACTCCAACGACATCCAGCTCTCCACGGTTACCGGGGATGTTACCGATGAAGACACCGCCGCCAAGTACAAAGCCTGGGGCTGGTTTGTTCAGGAAGTAAACGGAACCGATCTTGCAGCCCTCAGGGGAGCCCTTGATGCGGCTATTGCAGAGAAAGGAAAGCCCTCAATCATCATCGGTAAAACTGTGATGGGTCAGGGGGCTGTTGATGCAGAGGGAGCATCCTTTGAGCGGCAGGTATCCACCCACGGTCAGCCCCTTGGGGCCGCCGGGGCCGATTTTTCCAAAACCATCTCCAACCTCGGTGGTAATCCGGAAGATCCTTTCGCCGATCTCCCGGGGGTTGCCGATTTTATGTCCGGCATTATTGAGAATAAGAAAAAAGCTGCCGCTGAAAAGAAAGCTGCCAAGGCAAAATGGGCCGCTGCCAATGCTGCAGATGCGGTAAAATTGGCAGACTGGGCCGCCGGCAAACTCCCGGAACTCGATTTCTCCGAAATTGAACAGAAATCCGGTACGGCCACCCGGGCCGCTTCAGCTGCGGTTCTGAACTGGCTGGCCGGCAAGCTGGATAATATGATTGTGTCCTCCGCCGACCTTTCCAACTCGGATAAAACAGACGGATTCCTGAAAGCCACAAAAGCCTTCACCAGGGATGACTTCAGCGGCGCATTCCTCCAGTCCGGTGTTGCCGAACTTTCCATGGCAGCCATCCTTTCCGGTCTGGCCCTCCACGGCGGTGTGATTCCCGCAGGGGGAACCTTCTTCGTCTTCTCAGACTACATGAAGCCTGCCGTCCGTATCGCCGCTCTGATGGAGAAGCCGGTAATCTACATCTGGACCCACGATGCCTTCCGGGTTGGTGAGGACGGCCCCACCCATCAGCCGGTGGAACATGAAGCTCAGATAAGACTTCTTGAAAAACTCAAAAACCACTCAGGAAAACCATCAATTCTGGCCCTGCGCCCGGCAGATGCGGCGGAAACCACCGTGGCATGGAAACTGGCTCTGGAAAACCGCAGCACCCCCACGGCCCTTATCCTGAGCCGTCAGAACATCACCGAACTTCCCGCTGCAACGGGCAACCGATACAAGGAAGCCCTGCAGGCCGCCCGGGGAGCCTACATTGTGGAAGACTGTGAGGGAACTCCTGATATCATCTTTGTGGCCTCAGGTTCCGAAGTATCCACCATGGTTGCCGGAGCGGCCCTGCTCCGAAACAAGGGTAAGAAGGTAAGAATTGTCTCTGCACCCTCTGAAGGACTGTTCCGAACCCAGGATGCGAAATATCAGGAAGAGGTTCTTCCGACAGCCGTTCCCAGACTGGGCTTCACCGCCGGTCTTCCTGTAACACTGGAAGGACTCACCGGAACCGGAGGACGGGTATTCGGTCTGGATCATTTCGGATACTCAGCCCCGGCCGGTGTACTGGATGAGAAGTTCGGATTTACAGCTGAGAATGTTCTCTCCGAAGCCGAAACTCTGCTGAAAGGCTGAATACAGCGATAAAACCGCTACAGAAAAAATCAACCGGGGACCGTTTCGCATTATTACGGGACGGTCCAACTACATCACCGGCAGAGACTTTACAAAAACCCTCAAAAAGATGCTGCCCATGTTCAGATTCTTATCCTGGATTACGATCCGGATGTGAGTATGGCCAATATCGAAAACCGATTCATAGACTTCCCGGGATTCAATTCCCACCTCAATTTGAGCTGAAATAAGACGTGGCGGATCCGACTGCCTGATACCGCATGCCGAAACCCCACCTGACCTGTGAGCTATCGTTGTTTTCTCAATAATACCCAAAAATATCCTGCTTGACAGGACATCCATATTATATGATTATATGCTCATATATTCATACTCCGGAGATTAATCATGTCATCTTCAAAACAGGCTTCAATAGGTTTTTTCGGAAAATATCTGACAATCTGGGTTCTGATATGTATCGTTCTCGGAATTGCTATCGGTCAATTCCTCCCATCAGTACCGGAGTTTCTCAGTAAACTTGAATACGCCCGGGTTTCCCTGCCGGTAGCCATACTTATCTGGCTGATGATATATCCGATGATGCTGAAAGTTGATTTTGCAAGTATCGTTAGAGTAACCAAAAGACCGAAAGGTCTTGCCGTTACGACGGTTACAAACTGGCTGATTAAACCCTTTACCATGTACATTATAGCCTTCTTTTTCCTGAAAGTGGTATTTCGTCCCTGGATAAACGACGAATTGGGAACTGAGTACCTTGCTGGAGCGGTTCTCCTGGGCGCTGCACCATGTACCGCGATGGTATTTGTCTGGAGCCATCTCTCCGATGGAGATCCGGCTTATACGGTGGTACAGGTTGCCGTAAACGACCTGATAATACTCGTCGCTTTTACGCCCATTGTCGCCCTTCTTCTGGGAATCAGTAATATAAAGATACCGTACAACACCTTATTTCTTTCGGTATTCCTGTTTGTGGTTATTCCCCTTGGATTCGGGTATCTGTCTCGAGTCCTTATCACAAAAAATCGAGGAAAAGACTATTTTGAAAACGTATTCACCAGAAAATTTGATGGTATAACAACCACCGGCCTGCTTCTTACCCTTATTATCCTGTTTTCTTTCCAGGGGGATACAATACTCAGCAACCCCCTTCACATTGCCTTAATCGCCGTACCCCTTATTATTCAAACCTACTTCATTTACGGTATTGCTTACAGCTGGGCGAGAATATGGAAACTTCCCCATCCCATTGCCGGACCGGCCGCATTGATCGGAGCCAGCAATTTTTTTGAGCTGGCCGTCGCTGTCGCGATCAGCCTGTTCGGGCTTTCCTCAGGAGCCGCATTTGCAACTGTAGTAGGTGTTCTCGTTGAAGTTCCGCTTATGTTGAGTCTTGTCAAATTCACCAATAATACCCGGCACTGGTTCCCGGAACTCCCTGGGGACTGAAGAAAATTATGGATACAATATCGACAATTACCGCCCTGGCTGATGAAACCAGAATGCGAGTCGTATGCCTGCTTCAGGAAGCCGAAGATTTATGTTCCTGTGAGATTCAGGCCTTACTGAAGTTGAACCAATCAAACCTGTCCCGCCACCTCACCAGGCTCAGGCAAAGCGGGTTGATAAAGGGTGAGAAACGGGGGCAGTGGGTTCACTTACAGATTAATTCCGGGGATTGGGAGGAAAGGAAATACATCCCCGGAATTATCAAATCAGCAAAAAAAGATTTGCCTTTAATAACTGAAGATCTCAGGAGGCTCAAGTCATACAGAAGCAGCGGGTACAGCTGTAAAACGATCGGCGAATGGCAGCCTTAGGAGTAACACCTCTTTACAATCCCAGATTCTTACGCCGATTGTTTAAAACCGCACCCTCGGCACAGGATGCCAGATCCAGAACACAGGGTGCTGTTAGACGGTATTCCACCTGAGTACCCTTCTTTTCAATATCCACAAGCCCGGCTTCCTTAAGCTGGGAAAGGTGTTTTGATGCGGCAGATTTGTTGATACCAACTTCATCGGCCAACTCGCAGACACACCACGTGTGTTCTTTGAGTTTGTCCAGAATATAGATTCTCATCGGGTGAGACAGGGCTTTAAACATGTGAGAACGTACGTCATACTTAATTCTTTCCTGTTCTGTCATTTTTCACTCCATTCTTAATGTTGCAAATTTTAGAAACTTTGTCAAATAAGTTGACACCCCCACATCGGTTTCTTATTATCGAAACCATGAAAATAGGTTTGAACGTCATACTTCTGTACGCATTTACTCTGGCTGCACTGCTTTTTTCGGCCTATAAAGACCGGAAGAAAACCAAAAAGGCCGTGTTAAAAGGGCTCAAGTCGCTCAACAATATATTGCCTCAGTTCATCACCGTGCTGGTAATTGTTTCTATTGTGTTATCACTGTTCGACGAGGCTCTGATGACACGTATTCTGGGAGAGGACTCAGGGTTTCTAAGCACCATCGGTGCCGCTGTAGTGGGATCGATAACTCTGATTCCCGGATTCATCGCCTTTCCTGTTGCCTCGGAGCTGCTGCGAAGCGGTGCCGGTATCGTACCGGTTGCCACTTTCATCTCAACACTGATGATGGTGGGTATTGTGACTCTTCCCATGGAAATTGAGTATCTGGGTAAACGGGCGGCGATAATCCGCAACACTCTGGCATTCGGTTTTTCCTTTCCGGCAGCCCTGTTTGTCGCATGGGTGGTGGCGTTATGAAAACCATCGTCAGAAAGTATGGTACAGCCCTCATCTCTCTCATCTTTTTAACGGCGTTTCTCATATTCTGGCCGCAGAAGTCTGCTCAGACAATCTCAACCTTAAGCTATCAGCTCAGCACAATGCTTCAGATAATCCCTCCGATTTTCATACTCCTGGGTCTTTTTGATGTATGGGTACCAAGGGAGATTATTATTCGCCTGATGGGTCCGGGGTCGGGTTTCAAGGGTGGATTGCTGGGATTCTTTCTGGGATCTGCTGCAGCCGGACCTCTGTACGGCGCATTCCCGATTGTTGCCGTCCTGATGAAAAAGGGAGCTTCATTCACCAATATTCTTATCTTTATCAGCGCCTGGTCTACCACGAAAATCCCCATGTTCCTGTTTGAATTGAACGCGTTGGGGTATCGTTTTGCGGTATCTCGGTTGATAATTGACCTCGCCGGTATTCTTTTTATTGCTGCCCTTATGAATCTGCTGATTCCACAAAGGGAAAAAGACCGCCTGTATGCAGCGGCACAGAACCGATAATTCGTTTTAATCCTGAGCTTTCCTGTTTAAATAAATCATCATCAGTCCTCCGGCAAGTATCATTCCCGAGCTGAGGAGCTGGCCCATGGAGAACTTCAGAAGAACAAAGCCAAGCTGAGGATCCGGCTGCCGGGTGTATTCGATGAGAAAACGGAACAGACCGTAGCCCATCAAGTACAGAGGGAGCATGGCTCCGGATATTTTTACACGTTTTTTAAGAAACCAGAGTATCAGAAACAGGACAATCCCTTCAAAAAAGGCTTCATAGAGCTGAGATGGATGCCTCAGGTTTATTCCCGGTGCCTGAGGAAAATACATTCCGATTGAACGTTCGGTGATTCTACCGAAAAGCTCACCGTTGATAAAATTTCCCAAACGTCCGAATGTGTACCCCAGAGGGACACAGGGAACGATAAGATCGGCAATGTCCAGAAAATGAATCTTGTTCTTTCGGGCAAAATACAAAGTACCCAGAAGAACTCCCAGGAGCCCGCCGTGGTAGGACATACCGGCAATACCCGTAAAACGAAACCCGTCGGAGATGTCAAATGGCAGAACAATCTCCAGGGGATTATGCATGTAATACGAAAAATTATAGAACAGGACATATCCCAGACGTGCACCGACGATAATACCCAGTATCATGGCTACCATCAGTTCCTGAAGCTTCTCACTGTCCATATTGAAACGGGGTTCCCTTTTCAGCCGGTAAGAAGCCAGAACATAGACAATGGTAAAGGCCACCAGGTACATCAGGCCGTAGTACTGCAGTGAGAAACTGCCGATTGAAAATATAACCGGATTCATCTGATCCGGGAGGTGCTGCCACCACTGTGTAAAATTACTCATATTATATCCGCTCCAATCTATATTCAGGTATGCCGAATTATAGAGAATAACAATCCCGAAGGGTATACTCCTTTTATGACAGTATTGTTAATTGGAAACAGTCTTACCGCAGGGAATCTCGGGATTCCATACAGCCGTTACCTGAATTTCCCCGATGACAGTACTTCGGAACACCGGTTAATCAACCGGGGACGGGATGGGGATACCCTCTCAGGCGTCGGAAACCGCCTGGAAGCGGCTCTCAAAGCAGATAACCCCGATGTCCTGATAATTCAGACCGGAGCTAATGACATACTGCTTCCGGAAATGGCCTCCCGGGGCGGACTCTGGACTCCATTTGTCCGGGAAATGGAGAAACGGGGCAGTATCCCCACCACAGAACCTCGGGAATTTTCTGAAATTTACACTGAAATGATCGGCAGGGCTGTCTCACATGTTGTTGATATCCGGCGTATTATCTGCGTAACCATTCCACCGATAGGAGAGGTTCTCCACAGCGAAAGAAACCGGAAAAGAGAGGTATACAACCGGGAGATACGCCGGGTGATAGAGGAAACCGGTGCCAAACTCGCCGACGTCTCAAATGCGTTTGAAAATATTCTGGAAAAAATCAAGAATCCATCTGATTGGTTTTTCGGCAGCCCCGGGGATTTCACTGCAGATGTGAAAGAGGTACGCCGGGGAAAAGGTGCCATGGGCCTTTCCGAAGAACGGGGTTTGTACCTGACGATAGATGGTGCTCATCTGAACGAAAGGGGAGCCGAACTGATGGGAAAAGTAATCTCCTCTGCGATAGCGATGGAAACGGTACCCCGCAGAGTGCGGTAAGCACTCGAGGAGTACAAGCGGACAGCGCGGGCCCCGAAGGGGTATCGCCCAAAAATATTAATAACTATGCGAGCTGTGCTCCATCCACACCGAAAAGACAGTTTCGGCCGTTGGACTTGGCCAGAT
>Ga0164313_10004363_pt1 | contig 12597 bp, 10 predicted proteins | sample GuaBasSedimGuay4_FD_113735 | JGI IMG/M metagenome (GOLD analysis project Ga0164313, IMG submission 113735) | Subseafloor sediment microbial communities from Guaymas Basin, Gulf of California, Mexico - Guay4, Core 4569-4, 0-3 cm | ecosystem: Environmental > Aquatic > Marine > Hydrothermal vents... | reverse complement strand
TTCAGGAAAAACGCAACCTTCAGGTTTTTAGATGAGTGGTGATGTGAATGGTCGTGGGACATTTTTTGTTTTAATACTTGCTGACTTCATTATCAAATTAAAAAAGCAAGTTAGCAAAAGTAACGGCATCAAAGATGATTGCTTATCAATACGTAAATACCTTGTTGCCTGAGAGATAACTACATCAATATTAATCTATTGAGTATTTTTTACTCGAGGTGCAATTGTTAAACCCACCTTCTGACTTTCTTTTTATAGTCCAGGTAATCATCCCCATGAGTGGAAATTAAAAATTCTTCTTCTAACCGGATCTGCACCTGAATTGAAACAAACATTAACAACAAAATAGCAAAGGTTAGTGCGTTGGGCATGATTAGGAACATTGCAAGGTATGAAAATAGGAAGTTTTAGGGAATTAAGTATTCAAACCTTGTCAAATAAATATAATTGAGGGATTCAAAGATTAATCCGAATTGGAATTACATTTATTTTCACCATAGATATTCCGGAATTTAACTACTAAAACTTAGTTTCTTAAAACTCAACAATATCCATTTTTAACTCTCGTTATAAATACAATCAATATTCACCTAACTCGTAAAAAACTAAACTTATGCTTAATCAAGTATTTTTTCTCTCAGCATTTTTCTTCTATCTAACACCTTTGTTAGCGCAACTTGAGGAAACAAAACTATTTACAAATTCTCCGTTAGAAATGCAGGAATTTGGTATTTCATTGGCAGCTAATGATGCTTTTTTAGTTGTTGGAGCCCCTGAGACCCACCTGATTGGAGGAAAAGGAAGAGCATTTGTTTTTGAGAACATTGATGACATATGGGTTCAACAAACCGTACTTATAGCGAATGATGCTGAATTGGAAGATATTTTTGGGAATGCCATCGCAATATTCGAGAATAGGGTTGTTGTAGGAGCTCAATGGGATGACGACAATGGGAACAGATCAGGATCGGCGTATGTATATATTTATGATGGTGAAAATTGGACACAAGAAGCTAAAATTGTTCCATCTGATGGGGAGCCCTTGAGCAACTTTGGAAAATCTGTAGCTATTTCGAATAATCGAATTGCCATTGCAGCCAGTAACTCAGTATATGTCTATAAATTAATGGATGAAACGTGGGAGGAAGAAATTAAATTAGTAAATAATTCTTCGGAGGATAACTTGGGCAATTCAATTGATTTAAATGACAACCGGCTTGTTACGGGAGCAGGACCACAAAGTTTTATAATTTCAGTATATGTATATAAACTTTTTGACGAACAGTGGGAGTTTGAAGCAAAGCTGCAAGCTGATGATGGAAATGATAATGATCGTTTTGGACAATCCCTAGCTATTCAAGATCAAAAAATTATTGTTGGTTCGCCATTTAATTTGAATACAGGAGCTGTGTATGAGTTTTCATTCGAAGAAGAAAATTGGATTCAAACGAATAAAATTACGGGTAGTAATAATTCTCCTTTTGAGAAATTTGGCACTTCGGTTTACATCTATAATGATGATCTTCTTATTGGAGCGGTAGGAGATGATTTTTTGGGCAAAGTTTATAATTTTCATTATTCGGCAGAGCAATGGAATGAAATGTGGATAGCTCAGTCAAATGAGACATCTCCGGTTGGCTTTGGTCGTGATGTTGTTTATAGCTCCGGATTCGCCGTTACTGGAGCTCCTGATGACAGCCAATTTGGGAATTCTAACGGAGCAATCTTTCTATATCAGGATATAACTTCTTCTATCGAAAATAATGAAATACAATCAAGTGCATCTCTCAGTCAAAACTCTCCGAATCCATTCAGAGAGCTCTCATTTATTGAGTGCGAAATCAATCAAAAAGTGGATGTCTCACTAATCATTTACACAATTGATGGTAAAATTCAAAGTGTTCTTATGGATGGGAATTATCCTCCCGGAACCTACCGATTTCAAATTGATGCTGCGGATCTAGTCGGATCTGCATATGTTTACATCTTGCAATATAACGGAAAACAAATTGTTAAAAAGATGGTTGTAGAACATTAAAAACCCATTCTATTTATTTCCAATACCCGATTTCACAGGATAAGCCGGTTTTTCAACTTTCGGAGGTTGATTTTCCAGTCCTTCCAATATCAATTCAATGGCTTTAGCTAATTGAGCGTCATCGCCACGATAAACCGCATCGGAAGTATTTTCTACTTTAGCCTGTGTCTGAAAATGGGAGGAGGTCAACAGAACTTGCTGAAAATATTCCCCAATAAATCATCACTCGAAATGGACCCGGTAATCTCACCCAAATGATAGATCGCATTGCGAATATCCATTGCAACCAAATCGCCCGGAATTTGAGATTCGAGGGCATCTTTTACACGGGACACAGATTGCTCTTCCTTTTTTAAAGCTTCGTAATGTCTTGCATTTGAAACAATGATCTGTTGCTGTGATGCCGGATCGGAATTTAATTCTGATATCCCCTCTTCCTTTTTTGCAGAAAGATAAATTACATGAAACCGATCTTTAATAGCATCAAATTTATGGTGATCTTTCTCGGTTGCTTTGTCAGATTTTAGCTTTGCTAAATTTTCTTCTCCAAAAATTCTTCCAGTGGATAAACCATCACATCCCTTTCTATTGGGAATGGCATACGGACAGGGGCTATTACATACGATTCGGTTGCTTTAATGTCTTTGATGGCAGTCCAGAATCCCCGGCTTAATTTCGGAGTCGGTGATGATTTTATTTCAATAGCGATAACCCGGTTTGCTTTTGTTAAAACCAGGTCAATTTCATTGCCATTCGCCGTTCTGTAAAAAGCATAATTCCAATTGTGGTATTTGGTAATAATATTTTCAATAACGGTTGTTTCCCATGAGCTTCCGTAAACCGGATGACTAAAAAGATCTTCGAAGCTTTCAATTTTAAGTAAAGCGTGCAATACGCCGGTATCCCTGAAATATACTTTGGGGGATTTCACCAGCCTTTTTTTTGTATTAACATGATATGGTTGTATGACCCTCAACATAAAGGTGTTCGACAGGATATCAACATAGTTTCTGATGCTTGTATGACTAAGCCCCATGGCATTTGACAGCATGGAATAATTCAAAAGTTGACCATTAAGATGGGCCAGCATTTGCCATAATCTCCTGATTGTTTCATGTGCAATATTAAATCCGAAATTCCTCAAATCCCTTTCCAAAAATGTTGTGATATAGTTTCTTAACCAAAAGAATGAATCCTCAGTAGAATCAGCTAGCACACTTAAAGGCATACCCCCAACTAACCGGTACTGTTGGAGGGTTATAATATCCTTTATTTCCTGCCATAGAAAAGGAGTTAGCTCGAAATAATAAATCCTACCGGCTAAACTCTCTGAAGATTGTCGTAACAACGCAGGTGATGACGAACCCAGTATTAAAAATTTTGTATCGGGATTATTGTCGATAAAACTCCTCATCTCAGGAAATAACCCGGGTTGAAGCTGTATTTCATCTATCACGATTGTTTTGCCCTTGTTCAAAGATAAAAACGCTTCAGTATTGGAAATTAGCAGGCGATCCGAACTTTTTTCAAGGTCAATAAATATAATATTTTCCTTTCCCGACATCAATTCACGGGCAAGCGTAGATTTGCCCACTTGCCTGGCACCAATAATGGCAATTGCAGGAATTTTGCCCTGGTGCTTTAGAATTTCAGCTTCAAGCAATCGTTTTATTATCATTTAACTGATATTGTGGGTATTAACCAATTTTCGCGCTAACAAATTTGTATAAAAATACAATTTAACCAAGTAAATTGCAAGTTTAAGTTTCAATTTGCATGGTTATTTATACCACAAATAACACAGTTCTCACAGATTCGTTGTTATGGATGGTTAAAATACCTGCTATTTTACTTTCCAATACAAAACTTACTAAATATATTCCCCAATAAGTCATCGCTCGAAATGGCACCGGTAATTTCGCCCAGGTGATAAATCGCGGTGCGAATTTCCATGGCTACCAGGTCGCCGGGGATTTGGCTAGTAAGGGATTCCTGAACTGTTAGCAATGCTGTTTCCGCTTTTTTAAGCGCGTGGTAATGGCGGGCATTGGAAACGATAATCTGCTGTTGGGAAGCCGGATCGGATTTAATAAAGCCGCTTAAGTCCGATTTTAATTCTTCTATTCCATCACCTTTTTTAGCTGAAATGGAAATCACATGGAAACGGTCCCGGATCGAATCAAATTTATGAAAATCCTTTTCGGATGCCTTATCCGCCTTATTGGCGACAACGATTAACCGCTTGTTTTTCCCCTCTATCCGTTTGGCGATATAATCCACCTCCTGCTCAATGGCTTTGCGGTCATCTTTAGAAGCATCTACCATACAAAGGATAACCGAAGCATCATCTACCTTGGCCAGGCTGCGTTCAATCCCCAAGGTTTCGATGGTGTCGCTAGTATGGCGAATTCCGGCGGTGTCGATAAAACGAAATTGAATACCCTCGATTACCAATTGGTCTTCGATGGTATCGCGGGTGGTTCCCGCAATTTCAGAAACAATGGCCCGATCTTCGTTGAGTAAGGCATTGAGCAAGGTCGATTTTCCCACATTAGGCTCCCCTACAATAGCCACCGGTACTCCGTTTTTAATAGCATTCCCCATGCGGAACGAAGCGGCCAGGTTATGAATCATTTTAAGAATTCGCTGCACCAATTCGAGTAGTTGGGTCCGGTCGGCAAACTCAACATCCTCTTCCGAAAAATCAAGTTCCAATTCAATCAGCGAGGCAAAATTGATCAATTCTTCCCGTAATTCATTAATGGCTTTAGAATACCCCCCCCGCATCTGGCTCATCGCCATGCGATGCGCTGCTTCACTTTCCGAAGCGATAATATCGGAAATGGCTTCGGCCTGCGACAAATCCATTTTTCCGTTCAAATAAGCCCGCAAAGAAAATTCACCTTCGCTTGCCAATACCGCACCATTTTCGAGTAATAAACGTAAAATTTCCTGCTGAATGTAGGGTGAAGCATGACAAGTAATCTCAACAGAATTCTCACCTGTAAATGAATGTGGGTTGCGATAAAGGACCAAAACCACTTCATCAACCGTTTTATCACCATCCTTAATTAAACCAAACAAGGCTGTATTGCCGGATTTATCCAGCAATTTGTGAGAAAACACTTTTTCTGTGATTTCAATGGCATTCGGACCGGAAAGTCGAACCATAGCTATAGCCCCAATTCCCGGGGGTGTTGCTATAGCGCAAATTGTTTTTGATTGATCAATATTTAAGTGATATGTCAAATCTATATTGAATCTTTAAACTGGATTTGCAAAGAATACAAAACTGTAGTTCCATCATCAGGATCGCTGACCCCATAAAACAATACCGTACGTTTATCAACCTGTTTTAAAGGCCAAAATCCCTCAATTTTAATGGGCAAGACTTTTCCGTCTCGCAATATGGGCCGAACAGGAATTTTTCCCGGCGAACTTATTCCATCCAGAGAAATAAAACCAAATGAAGTACCGGCTGCCACACCATCGGTTACTGCCCCATCAAGCCCTAAAAACCCGCCTATTTCAGAAGTCGCAGTAAACGCAAATATTTTAAATTTTTTCGCATAAAAAGCAGACGAAAAGGTCATCTCACTATCTTTAAATACAGGTAATTTTATCCTGTTGGTTTCAAACTGCGGTAGCGTATCTGTATGGCCAGATATGTAAGCAATAAAATCGGTAACGTCCATTTTAAAAACAAAGTTTTTACCCGAAAAATCACCCCTGTTAAATAGGTAAAGGTTGCTTTGTGCAACGTTACTTCCCTCAATGTTTAAATGATGGCGGTCATCCAATCCTGCCGAATCGGCCATTGCCTGAAACAAATCACCCATCGACTGTTTGATAAGAACGGTCTTGTTTTCTGCATTAACTAAATAGGAAGTGTCCCTTGCCGGGTTGCTCGATCCCGAACTCATCACAAGCACAATGTCCTTATTTAACCGGGTGATGGACTCAAAATCGGGTTTTATCATTCCATCCATTCTCACCCCCGGATAATAGCCTTCCTGGTAGGACAACCGCAAGCTATCTGTTATCACACCAGTACTATCCATATAGTACATCCAGGGCGTATCGTCACCAACAATCAAAAACCCATGGTTAAACCCTGTAATTCCAGACCCCGAAGAAAGCGGGATTTGTTTTTCGGCTACAACTTTAATGTAATAGTCGTTTTCGCTAAAAGGAAAACTTTCTTGCTCTTTTACGGTTTCGTTGCATGCAAAAATAGCAATGGTAAGAAGTGCAACGCTTAATACTAGTTTAAAATTCATCAAAATTGGTTGAGTTAATTTAGGAGCAAATTAACTAAATAATGATTAACCTTTCAAAAAGCAAAACCGAGATTAATACTTCCGTATTTATGGCTAACAGCGGATGCAAAATCGTTGGAGTTATAATTCATCACAAACCGCACAAAAACGCCAGCGTAGTAAACATTTATACCTGTTCTTAAGTGATATTGCGTCGACAAAACTTGCTTAGTATTAAGCGTTTTATCCAATTCATCCCCATTCATTAATCCGCCTTGCAAAGTGGCATCAAAAAGTACTTCCTGAAATTTAGCTTCAAAAACCCAATCCCAGATCAATTTGTTTTCCTTCGATTTTACATAATCCAAGCCCGATAGGTATTTAATCGAATTTCCGAATTTAACCATCAATCCAAGTGCTAATTTATTTTGCAACGTTCCCACCCGTACTTCCCCAATTGGGATTAAATGGTTTGCAATCCAGGGAGTAAAAAAACCTTTTTCTATACGAAATTGATAATCGACAATCAAAGAGTTATTTAATTGCTTTCCCCACCCAACTGGCCTATCCGAATCTATTAACACATGGATTCCTGATTGGATTTGTTCCCCTTTGGCAGCAGGTCCCAACACACCAACCCCAATTTCGGTCGACATTTTTAAATGCTGCATGGGTTTTATCAGTACCGTAAAATTAGTGGCCATAAAATAGGAAGCATAAGGCCGGTCGTTGGAAATGGAATCAGGAAAAATGATTGAATAAGGCGTAAACATGCGGTGTTCGATTCCAAAACCGCTGAACGATATATTATCCACATTCTTTTTGCGCATCAGTAATTGGGCCGGTGATTTTTTTAACCTGCTGTGGGTATAAGAAAAAGCTTCCCCGGCTGTGTAATACTGATCAGTACCAAAGAAAAAATCATTCTCTGCTTCCAATGTAAAATGACTGGTATGACCATCAAAGTTTACAGCAGTTTCTGTCCGCTGCCCAATTGTTAATTGGGCATAGAAATAGAAAAATGCAAATAATAATAATTGTCTAATGAGCATGGTTTTTAACTTCGAATACAAATCTAAAGACTAATATCGTACAGTTTTTTATGTTTATTGCTTTTGTAAATTGAATTAATCGGTTTTGTAAACCATTTTACCAAAAAAAGGGTGTTGCAGGCTTTTTTATGCTTAAAATATCTTTTAGAATGCTTAATTTTAATTAATCATGAATTACACTTCTGCTAATAATTGTTAAAGAGATATCCATTAAAATGAACAACCTAAGATTTATACTCATTTTATCTCTGATGATTAGCTGCTTATATGGGAATGCCCAAACAGACACATTAGGCTTGGTTCGTACAGAAAAAGATACGATAACATACTTCATCGATATGTCCGATCTATTGGGCCTGCGTTTATATTTTCTTCGCAAATCGAATAATTTAGAAATCACCAATAAAAATCAAACACTCCGGTTAAAGCCCAACGGGTTATTGGTTCTTGGAGTAGGATTTAATTATAAAAGCATTGGAATTGGGATTGGTTTTGGAATACCAAATACCGCCACAAGTAATCAAAAAAAAGGGAAAACCAATCAATTCGATTTACAATTTAGCGTATATGGAAAAAGTATTGGTGTTGATGGATTTTTGCAGATATATAAAGGGTATTACAATACCAACCCCAATGATTTTGTAGACTGGCCAAGCGATACTTTGCCGCAATTGCCCAAGATGAAAATTATTTCAGCCGGAGTATCTGCCTTTTACATTTTTAATGCTGATAAGTTCTCATATAAGGCGTCTTTCGTAAGAAACCAGGTTCAAAACAAGAGTGCCGGTAGCGTTGCATTAGGTTTTTTTGGCAACTATGACGAAGTAAAAACATCTGGGGGTTTTATTCCACATGAATTTCCTGACAGTTTAAAATCCGAATTTGATTTATCTGCTTTTAGGGCTTTATCGCTTGGCATTTATGCAGGGTATATGTACTCATTTGTATTATCTAAAAAATTCTTTATTAATCTGGCCGCTTTGCCAGGTTTTGGTGTAAGGGAAATTAAAATAACTAAACTGGATAATCAAACAGAATCAGAAATTAAACCCGCTCCACAGTTGTTAGCTCGCTCTGCCTTTGGGTTTGAAAATCAAAATTTTTATATCACAATAAGCGCTTCAATCATTGTCCGTTCTTTTGAATATAAAAAATTTGAATTGGATTTATCAACTGAACAATTCAGGTTAACCTTTGGTAAGCGGTTTAATGTTAAATAGTGCCTGCCAGAAAACACCGATATCTTCTTTAGGCTTGTACTGAAAATAGTCGATTACGCAAGCAAACTTCTTGATTTTCAGCCCTTCACCTGCCTAAACCTCGGCGATTTCTGGCAGGCACCAACTCATAAACGATGTTTTCTTGCTGCGGCTAAATAGAAGAAATAGCAGCAATAACTACAGCGTATCAAAAAGAAAAGCCAAGGTTTACACCTGCGTAACGATGCAGAATTCCTACCGAAAAATTTGGCGAATTTAATTGTAACATGTAGCGCAAGTAAAATCCTTTGTAATAAAAATTTACACCCATTCTAAGATTGTATTGCCGCATAAAAGTATCTTGAAGGTTTAGGCTTACCAATTCATCACCATTAAATAAACCCCCTTGCAAAGTAGCATCATAAAAAACGCCTTGTAGCTTAGCCTCAAACAACCATTCCCAAATAAAGTGGTCTTTTTTTGTGCTAATATCTTTAATGGTTGATAAGATGGTGTTCTTATTTCCAAATTTAACCATCAACCCGAGGTTTACCTGGTCTTTTAAAGTCCCTACCCTAACCATTCCAAATGGGATGATATGTCGGGCTAACCATGGGGTGAAAAATCCTTTTTCAATCCTGAATTGGTAATCGATTAAAAAAGCATTATTAATCTGATATTCCCAACCAATGGGCAAAACGGATCCAATTATCTCATGTACAAAAGTTTGCACCTCCTTTCCTCCGGCAGCTGGTCCGATAACACCAATTCCAATTTCATTTGAGATCGATAAATTCTTTTTAGGATTTATCAATACCGAAAAATTAGTAGCCAATAAATAAGCTGAATAAGGGCGGTCATTCTCGATAGCATTTGGCTCCTCAATTGAAAAAGGGGTAAACATTCGTTGTTCCAATCCGAATCCACTAAAGGTGAAATTATCCGGATCTTTTGATTTTAAAATTAGTTGCGCAGGTGTTTTCTTTAAATTTTGATGTGTATAAGACAAAGCAATTCCAGCCGTATAATAATGATCACTCTGAAATAACAGATCATTTTCAACTTCGAGTGTTATATGATTTTTATTTGCATCAAAGTTTATAGCGGTTTCGGTTCTTTGAGCAAAAGAAAAATGATACAGAAAAAGAAAAACAATAAATGATGCGAAAAGCTTTATTGACATGATTATTCTTAAGCAACAAAATTACTTCTAATTAATCTTAAGGTTTGTCATTTTTATCACTCTTAAAGTCAGGCATGTAACCTTTAAGCATACGTTTAATCATCAAATTACCCTAAGTTTTATTCCAGATTTCCCACGATTTTTCGGCTTGCAGTTTGAGCATATCCAATCCATTCATAATGGTTGCACCAGCAGACTCTGCCCGTTCAAGAAACAAGGTTTTTTCAGGATTGTAAATCAAGTCGTAAACCAAATGTTCGGGGGTTAAGAATTCAAAAGGTATATCAGGTGATTTTTCACTATCTGGCCAGGTACCCAAAGGGGTTGTATTGATAATCAGCTTGCACGCTTTAAAGACATATTCATTCAAATCATCATAGGTTAAATCAGCTTTACTTTTATCCCTAGAAACCAAAACAACGGATATGTTCAATTGTTTTAACGCATACACAATTGCTTTCGAAGCCCCACCAGTACCCAAAATCAGGGCTTTTTCGTGGCGATTGGTTAAAAAAGGTTTAAGTGAGGTTGCGAATCCATAAACATCGGTATTGTAACCCATCCACATCCCATTTTTCGAAATTTTAATAGTATTTACAGCCCCGGTATTTTCTGCGACCTCATCAATTTTATCCAAATATGGAAGGATGGATAATTTATAAGGAATGGTAACATTAAGACCTGCCAGTCCTTTTATTTTCGAGAGTTTGTTTTTGATTTGAAGCACACTGCCAAATTCAAAATTTCGATAGGCAACATTATCGATTTTTTGAACCTTGAATTTTTGCTCGAAATACTTTTTCGAAAATGAATGCTTTAAAGATTTCCCGATAAGCCCGTAAACCACCATTATTTCTGCATTTTTGCCGAAACTTTTTCCAATAAGAAGATTACCATAAACCCAATAAAAGCCAATCCGATTGCTGCCATTAATTGCGGGTCTTTTGCAACTAATCCCAATTGCTCATCGGCGGTAGTTACTAAAGAATAATCTCCCGGAAGCACATTTTTCTGAATCAAAGGATATGCTTGTTCTTTAGGAGTTCCGGCGTGTTTATACCACACTTCTACGGTTTGTTTCCAGGGCCAGACTTTGTTTAAAGATCCGATTAAAAACCCGGTCAGCAAAGCCAGCGTAAGCTGTTCGTATTTCTCGAACATCCACTTTAAAATGCGCGAAAAACTGAGCAGTCCGGTTATTCCTCCCAGTACAAAAACAACCAAGGCAATAATACTTGCCGTTAGCAGCACTGAGTCACCCTGTGCAATACCATCGAGTAATCCATTTACCTTACTCAAAACCAATTGGTAAGCGCCAAGTAGCAACAAAATAAAACTTCCAGAAATCCCGGGGAGGATCATAGCGATAAATGCCAACATTCCAGACAAAAACAAATACCACAATGCATCAGGTCCATGCGCAGGAGAAATAACGGTAATCCCGTAAGAAATTAAAGTTCCTAAAAGCAATGCACCAACCTTTTTCGCATCCCATGAGCCAACCATCTTGCCAATTAACCAAATAGAAGCAATGATTAATCCGAAGAAAAATGCCCATACTAAAACAGGTTCGTGATCCAATAAATAATGAAAAAGCTTCGCCAGAGAAAGCACACTGATTAAAATTCCAAGAACGAGAAAGGACAAAAATTTACCATTAATAGCCTTGAATGCAGCTACTACACCTTCTTTTCTCAACACCTGAAAAGCATCAAGATTTATAGAAGAAATGGTGTTGATTAATTCCTGGTAAATACCGGTAATCAGGGCGATTGTACCACCCGATACGCCGGGAACAACATCAGCTGCCCCCATGGCCATCCCTTTTAGGGTGACCACCAGGTAATCTTTTAAATTTCGTTGCATATTTTATTTGGTTTCCACCTCTTCGTGCTTGAACTTATTTACACGTTGATCTTCCGGTAAAAATTCGAAAAAGGTGTCGCCACGTAACCCAAGCCGCAGACATTCCAATGGAATGACTTCATGTGGGGCAATGTTTCCGAGGTTAACGTTAGCTCCCAACATTTTGATAAACCAAACCTGCTGCGGTTTTTGCGGTGCTTCCCACAAAATGCGTTCACCCGGAACTTTGTTCAATATCATGTTTACCAGCATGCTATGCGCAGAACCATTGGGCCGATAAATTCCGACATTTCCGCTTTCCCGCGCCTCGGCTATTACCATCCATGAACCGGCTTCGAGTTCGGTGTTCATCATGCTGATCCATTTTCCGGGGCTGATAATTATTCCGGCTTCTTTAGATCCTACTTCACTTAGAACTGTAAAATCTTTTGCAAGCTCACCGATGTATTTTAGTTTTAAGTCATGATCCAGATTAATTGAGCCATCAGAAACCTCAACGGTATCCAGTCCGAAATCAGAAACCATTTTACGATAATCTTCGAACATGTCGCGAACCAAAAAAGCCTCGAACATCGTTCCTCCGGTATAAACTTTCATACCAGCATTCCGATATATTTTAATCTTTTCCTTTAAATGAGGAGTTACAAATGCTGTACCGAAACCCAATTTCAAAATGTCAATCAGATCACCGGATTTATCGACCAATTCTTCAGCTTCACGCAAGCTAAGCCCTTTGTCCATTACCATAGTAACACCATTGTTTCTCGGGCGTGTTCCGCGCTCCGGGATGTAGGGTAATTCAAAATTCATGGTTAAGTTTTATAAATTTCTAATAAATGTAATACGTTTTGATTGTTGATTGCTTCAGGATAATAGTTTAATAAAAGAAGATGTTTTTCATAATCTTCAAGAAGCCCCTCCCCTAAATAAATCAGCGCTTCGGCTTCTCTGCTTGCTTTTAATAAGTATGCAGCCAACCGATAATTAAATTCCGGCTCTT
>Ga0164313_10004362_pt1 | contig 12597 bp, 12 predicted proteins | sample GuaBasSedimGuay4_FD_113735 | JGI IMG/M metagenome (GOLD analysis project Ga0164313, IMG submission 113735) | Subseafloor sediment microbial communities from Guaymas Basin, Gulf of California, Mexico - Guay4, Core 4569-4, 0-3 cm | ecosystem: Environmental > Aquatic > Marine > Hydrothermal vents... | reverse complement strand
TACCCTGCCAAAGTCAAATGAACAGAAGACCAAGCTTTTGAGACCATCCTTGATCCAATCTCAACTTTTGAATATGAAGATCTAATGGGTCATGCGTTGCACAAAACAGGAAGTTCATTTTATATAGTAAATACAAAAGGGAGCTTCCGTACGAAGACTCCCTTTTTGTTTAACCTAACCCTGATGCTTTGCACAAAAATGTGCTGATCAGGATCCTGACTGAAACGTCAGGACCTAAACTTAACCTATGATTTATATCTATTACAATTACTATGCCCATTTTCCGGAAGTGTAAAACCAACCGCCATTAAATTGCTCCCAATAGCCACCTACCCACACTTTTCCTCTTTTTTGCTTAATAAGATGCCCATTAACCCACGCATAATTATGTGTTTTTCTATTCCATTTCCAGTACCCTTCAATCCATATATAGTTACTTTTAATGTTTACAGGTTTAAAAACCTTAACGTGTGGTCTTGATGGCCTGATTAACACAACTTTCTTATGTTTTGGAGGATCAACTTTAAAATTAACTGATGCCTCCGCACCAAATGTTAATAAAACAATAATTGCCAGGGGATAAATAAATGTCAGTTTCACTACTTTTTAACCTTATTTGCATAATAGACTAAATAGATAGCCAAAGGTTTAAAGCGGATGTAAAATTCAGCTCAGTTCTCCAATATATTAACAGGTCACTCCGCTGGAGTTAAAAATTAGATTAAATGTATAATTCTACAAACAGACCACCTCGCTGAGGTTTATTGGTAATTCTTTCATCGCCAAATCACATACCATGGGGCATACATTTTGTGTCACCCCTACGGGGTTTGTAATGTATGTGGTACTGTGTGTCGTTCTACAATGGTTTCATCCCTCCGGGATTTACCGGGATTTGACCCCAACCTCCATCAGAGTTATCACGTATGGCGTGAAACTCTGATGTAATCTTGTGCCACTCCGCTGGAGTTCGCATTATAGTTTATTCAGGAGCTACAAAGGTTTCATCCCTCCGGGATTTGATTGTGAGTAAAGTGTGAAATTTGGCTCTCAAAATGTCCCTAAGCGCATGTGCGTCAACTTAAGAGTTGCAATCTTTAAAATCAGTTAGTTATTTTCTTTTTAGTGAAGATTTAATAGGCTTTACTCTCTTTAAGATAAAGGTATTTCGATCTTCTACTAGCCATTCCATTTCTTCTGCTTTTTTTATTTGAGAAGCTTCCGCTACCGCCGCAGGGAAGTTAACATAAAAGGATTTTGTTTTCCCCCTATCAACACGTTGAATTTTAATTTTGTAGCCCATTTTTTGAGATTTAAATAATAGTATATATACTATTGCTAAATTAATCATCATTTTCTTAAAAACCTGACAAATCATGAAGAAATGCGATTTTTTAGCATCAATGAAAGCAATTGGTACAGATACTATTACATTAATAGAACTGGCCTATGAAACAGGACTTATCAAGCGTAACCGACTGCTAAAGCCATTAGATATTTTATACGCCCACTGTGATGAATCAACTCACGGAACAGTAAGTCACAATGATTTGGCTGCAAAGATTGGCTCTAACTGTGGGGTTTCGGTTAGTAAGCAGGCCATTTGGGGTAAAATGGATGAAAGATGTGAAGCATACTTTAAAAAAATATTAGAGCAGATCATTTTAAATAAAGCAAACATTAACGATCAAGACCTTGCCCTTTACACCAATGAATATAAACGGGTACTTATTCAGGACAGCACCATAATACGGCTACCAGAACGTTTGTTTAGTGTCTTTTCTGGGGTTGCCAACCAATCTTCCAAAGTCTGTAACGCCCGTATACAAGGTGTTTATGATATTCTGGCAGAAACTTTTATTTCATTTTCAATTGACCCATACAGCAAAAATCTGCCTCTGCTGCTGACATAGCGTTAAGGGAAGGTGATCTGGTACTGCGTGACCGTGGATATTTAACCCTTGGCGAAGTGCAAAGGCATATAGAACACGGCGCCCATTGTATTTACCGATATAAGCATGGGATGCTTTTCCTTGATATCAAAACAGGAGAACCTATTGACCTTCTTGACAAGCTGAAAAAAGAAGACCTGTTTGACTTTAAAGTAATGCTGAACAATAAAAATAGGACAGTTGTACGGATCACAGCAGCACCTGTAAATGATGAAGTAGCCAATATTAGAAGAATGCAAAGTAAAAAACACAGCTCTCATACCCCTTCTGCTAAGTCCTTGAAAATGCTTTCCTGGTCTATTTACATTACAACCATTGATAAAGAAAAATTTGATTATCCAACCCTTATTAAAATATATAGGCTTAGGTGGCGAATTGAGGTTATCTTCAAATGCTGGAAAAGTAATATGGGCTTTACTAAAATCCACAATGTGTCCAAATCACAGTTGTACATCTTACTTTATGCCAGGTTTATAATGATCATTATCTGTTCTCAAATCCTTTTTAGGCCATCTAGGATTCTTGCTAAGAAAGAACTTGACAAATCCTTGAGTATGCTTAAGGTTACTCGATACTTAATGAAAAACCCTAATACAATCAAAAAAATCTTAACAGAACTCCGTCAGGACTTGGGCTCGATAGGGCCGTTCGTGTCCTTATTGGCTAAATACTGTTCGTACGATAAACGTAAAAGGCCAAACTATCAACAAGAGTTAGATGCTCTTTTTATCTTAAGTTGACGCACATGCCCAATGGGGACTAAATGTGGGTAGTAGAAATGTAATATAATTTTATAGGCTGTGCCGTGAGGTACAGGATGTGTTGTTTCTAGAAATTACCTGATCTGCCTTAAGGTTGCAATAAGTCAGGGTTTTCGAACTCATTGCCCAAAACCTCGCATTTATTAGCCTCAGAACGGCCAAAAGGAGTCATTTTTAGCTTACGCTCAACATCAGTATAAGACCAGCCACCACGATTATTATCCCAAACTACGATATGTTTTGCCTCATCGATCAAGACAACATCACGCTGAAAAATCTCTTTATTATTAAAATCTTTTTGTCCGGTGTATTGCATGATCTCCATGTTCTCATCCTTAACACCATCCATATCTTTGTCGCTGTACATCATAAACGAATGACGTTCTGTGGAAAAAGACAAAGCTCCGGACTTATAGAGTTTTTTAGTCTTCTTATTAAACCCTCTAAATTTTAGTTCAATATTTAGCATAGCACAAATGTAATACTTCTAAACATTCATTTTCAATATATTTTGCCTGCTAAAACATCATTATTTTAAATAATTATTACTTTAGTACATTATTTAGCATCAACCAAACCACATTATGTCAAAGAAATGGAAAGTTGTTCTACTGGTTTTCTTTAGCCTGATTATAATTTTAATCACAGCGGGAGCACTGATCAGGATGAACACTAAGAAACATAGCCCTGTTGATACAATTACCTTTAATGAAAGCGGCCTAACTCTGAAAACAGTTTATTGCCAACCCTATAAAAAGGGCAGAAAAATATTTGGATCCACTGAAGCTGGTGCTTTGCAGCCTTATGGCGAATACTGGCGAATGGGAGCCAACGAGGCTACAACCCTTGAGGCTAACAGAGACATAACTTTTGCTGGTAAAGCTTTGAAGGCCGGAAAATATTCTATCTATGCCGTAACTGGAGAAAAAATGTGGCGAATTGGTGTTAACCCGGATGCAAATCGCTGGGGTGTGCCCGCTCCCAATTTTGATGACGACGTAATCTCTGTTGAGGTGCCTGTATCCTATAATGATGATATTGTGGAGCAACTTACAATGGAATTTGTTGCCGGAGATTCCGGTGCTGTTATGGAAATTAGATGGGAAAATTCTGTAGTTAAGATTCCAATTAAATAGGCTATTATTCTTTACCCCCCCCCCTTTTAAATTTTTAATTGTGACTAATATCACATATTCATATTTAAATATATACTTATATTTGTGCCTTTAATTATCAGTATAATACTATAATTAGTCAAACTGAAAACATTTATTTATTACTAACAAACAATTATGAAAAAAATTATTTTAATGGTTGCATTTGTAGCAATCGCATCATTTTCTTTTGGACAAGCTCAAAAGTATTTGAACGTTGGTGGACTTGGAACTGGCCTTTATGCTAGTATCGAATTCCCTGTTAGTTCTGTTATTACAGTAGCTCCTATGTTTGCTACAGACTACAATTTCGGTAAATTTGTAATTGCCGGTAAAGCTAATTACTATCTTGATGATGTATTTGGAGTAGGTGACGCGTGGGATGTGTATGCTGGCGCTAACGTAGGTTGGAGACTTGAAACTAACAATGACGGTTTCGCCTGGGGAATCCAGATTGGTGGACGATGGTTCTGGTCAGACAAATGGGGTATCAACGCTGAAATTGGCGGTGGATCTGGTGTGTTAGGCGGAGTTGGTGTAACAATGAAGATGTAATCAAAAAGCATTTAATTATGAAACCCTGAAGTGAGGCGTAGTCCCTACTTCAGGGTTTTTTTGTACACTTGTTTATACCAAACACTATATTGTATATTGTAAGACTGATAATCAATTAATAACAACATGCTTATAGCCGGATTAATCGCCCTCCTTTCCCTACTCTTTGGCAGCAACGATTTGCCTTTTTTGCTTCCGAAGGCAGAAAAAGCCATGAATAAGGTGATTGTTGACAAAGACAAACGTAAGCAACTCGATGATATTTTTAAGCGGGTTGAGAAATATGAGAAGAAGTTTAGAAAGGAGAAAAAGTCTTATATAAAGCAATTGGAAAAGCTAAACTCAGACCAGAAAGCAACCGCAGAGCATTTTAACGCAGTAGGCGAGACTATGTTAAGAGTCAATACTGAGACACTCGACTTTATGGTAAGTATAAGACTTTCTATTGGGGGTGTAATTACGCAAGCACAATGGATTGCAATTATTGATGAGAGCAGGAAAAGTTATGAAAAGTCTAAGCAACAATATGTTAAAGTTTACCCAAAATTTGAGAAGGCGGTAAACAAACTTACCAACCGGATTGAGGATATTATGGACGATCAGGCAAAAGCAAAACTGATCACAGATCGTATTCAAGCGTTTCATAAAATGACTATTAGTAACAGTAAAAAACTGGTTGCATTTAATGTTTTTAATAACCCGGTACTTGGTAATATCAAATCTACAGAGAAAGAGTTGCGAGCCCTAAACCCTGATATGTTAAGGCTACGTAGTGAAATATTTGATGAGTATGTAGCCATCCATAATTTGATAGCAGCAAACTGTACCCATAAGGAGTGGACCAGGGTAGTGAAAAAGTTTAATAAACTTTTCTAGTAGCTCCCCACCAAGTTCTACTCTTATTTAACAGCAGAAAAATTTTATTAGTACAATCCTGTTGGTCTGATTATTGTATTGTTTAGCTTTGATATCCAATCCTACTGACCATGAAAAATATTAATATAGCCCTTCTTCTTTCAATATTTCTGTTAACCGCTGGCTATGCTCAGGATGTAGAAAAGAAAGAGATGAATGCACTGAAAGATCCTACAACATTACTACAGGATAAAGTACGAAGTCAGCAGAAAACCATTGATAGCCTTGTTCATATAATTGTTTCTCAAGATAGCGAGTCTATTGTTGATGACTTGGATGAAAAATCTGAATTCGATAAAGATGAGGTTGCATTGGGCAAATTAGCCATGAGACTGGATAGAGAATTATATGATTTTGTTACTACTGATGGAGATGAGGCATCGATTAGTGATATATTAAATTTTTTCGCCATACAATTTTCTGCTAATATTGTTAAGATCAACTTAGACGGGCAGGCAACGGTAGCCAGACTTACACGAGTTGAGTTTGAAGACGAACTTAAGAAAATTGAACTTGATAGAGACATTCATTATAATCTGGTAAATATTGACTTCCTTGACACGGAAATTATTAATGATTTGGCCAATATTACCTATAAAACATTAACAGAGTATTTTGAAGGCGATAAACATGTATCGAACAATACGGTATTAACAACGCTTACCTGTAGAAAGATAGATCGCGAATGGAAAATTGGTAGCCTCTCCAGAACAACGATTGAGTATGAGCCTAAAGGCAAATAACAAACCTCCCAACGACCGCACTACTTAACCACCTTATAATCCGAGTAATAGTTAATAATCTCAACCTCTTGTTCCTGGCCAAATATTAGAGCCGTCATATCTAATCGGGCTTCTTCGTGAATGTAGGCTTTAGCTTCTTCGTCATAGGTATAATACATTTCAACAAGCAGTTCTTTTACATTAAACATTTTCACTTTTGTTTGCCTGAAGTTTGTAAATTCAGCATAGCTCATCTCCATGATGTCTTTCTTGCAATAGACCCTGGCATCGCAATCACCTAGGAACCGAAATTTTGAAGGCAAGCTTTCTTTTATATATCTAAATTTAACCACCAGGAATTTTTTATCATCGCGCTCTATTTCGTATGAAGCCGGATCAATTTTGCCACTAATATTTTTATTTTTTGGATTATGTTGCTTATTGAATTGCTTAATGTCACTTTTATCCGGTGCTGCACCGTTTACCGTTAGCAGGGTCCATCTTTTACCAATTTTTTGTAAAGGATTATACTCAGCAATCGACTCAACATTGCCTTCTTTTGAACCTGTTAATGACGTCAGTTTATAAGCATGAACGGCATCTACCTCTTTTATATTTGAAGACAATCGTTCTTCACTAATTTTAAACTCTTTAAGTCGGGCTAAGATTTCATCATTTTGTGCGGTAGCACTACTTGCTAAAAGCGAGAAAACGCTGATTACTAAAACTACTGTTCTGATTTTCATAAACTAGATTGTAATGATTCTGATTAATAAAGGTAATTCAATATTTTTTAATTATGGTTTAAGTAAAGTATGCTCAAAGGGTATTAAATTAGTATTCAATGGTTATTCGAGTACAACAATCTTTTACCTTGTTCATACGGGTGCTTAATTATAAGAATTATTATGTCTCTAATAAATTAGGTATAGTTAATACATGAAGCACATCAGCTTGAAGTTATTTTTTGTCTTGCTTTTTACGGCAAACATTGCCGTTGCACAAGAAGCAGACAACTGGGATAACCAGATGTATATTATTAATAAGGTAAACTGGGGTTACGATAGCTGGCGTTTCTCAGGTGAATTACAAGGACGTTTTGAAAATAATGCATCCGAACTACAAGCCTATTTTATTGAAGGGGTTGCATCTTTTATGCCATCAAAAAAGTGGGAGATCGTTCCAGATTTCAGATTTACAGTAAGACCAACAAGGGTTGAATACCGCCCAGGTTTCGGTGTATTTTATAAGCAAAAATTTGTCAAATCTCAGTTGAACCATCAATTAAAAGCACAGTATGATATTGAGAGTACCGGCTATACTAGTTACTCAATTAGATATGGTATGTTCTATAATAAAAGATTCTCAGATCATATTATGGGAACAGTTTTTGGTGGTGGAATGTATGAGATAGGCGAATTATTTACTGACTGGTGGGGCTTCAGGGCAGGTCTTATTATGTCATACATAGTGGACAAGCACCATGCATTAAGTTTGGGCTACATGTACGGGGCTGTTAATACAGGGACTAAATATACCAACATTGGTATCGTAACACTAGGCCTCACCTTCAATCTTAAAAAAGAATATAAATACCAACCGGCCAGATATATTAGCTTTTAATAAACAGGAGAAGCCTGATTGGCGTCTAACTCTCCAAAGCTTGCAGAGCGAAGAAGGGGTCTTACCATCCGAAGCCCGAAGGGCGAAGGATGGTTACTTTTTACACTTAAACACGATATATTTGTACATTATTTCATCGTTTTATACTATTTTGACTTGTTAATCTATAATTTCTTGAAACGGGTTCTATTTTTTGTTTTATTTCTGGCAGTAATTGCATCCTCTTATGCCCAAACCGGCCCGGGTGGTGTAGGGAATTCTACCGGGGAGAGTTCTCAGCCAAAGAATATTCTTTGGCTTGATATAAATAACCTTAGCCTGCCCGATGGAAATGATGTCTTAACTTGGCCGGATAAATCAGGGCATTCTAATAGTCTTATAGCCAGTGATATTACAAGTCCCTTTTTTCAATCTGCAGTTGTAAATAGTCTTGGTTCTGTACTTTTTAATCAGACATTAAGACCTGATACACGAATGTATAGAACTAATGTAGGCACTTTTGTTGGAAGTGAAAACACGATGATTTTTGTTGTTCGAACGACAGACCTGTTAGATGCTTGGCTTTCCTATGCAACACAGGATGACGCAAAACAGCTGTTAATTAAAAATTCTAATAATTTAGCGGCACACTATTTAAGTGGCAACTCCACTACTCCCGGGGTAGATGTAAACGACGGTGGTTGGTATATTGTTATTGTCCAAGGACGTTCTTCTGACGGCGAAGTTATTATGAGCAAAAATGGTACTGAAGTAACAGGAAGTGTTACTTCAGGGTTTAGTATTGAACCTAATGGCACGCTTTGGATTGGTCATCAGCAAAACACTATAGGAGGAGGCCAGTTAACAGTAGAGGCTTTTGATGGCGAGATGGCTGAGGTTATAAGCTACAGCACATACCTTAATGCGGCCGAAAGAATAATTGTAAATAACTATCTGAGCGCCAAGTTTGCTATTGCCATTACCAATGATCACTATGTTGGAGATGATAATGGAAATGGCGATTATGATTTTGATGTAGCCGGTATTGGTCATGAATCGGGCGTTGAGCACGTTACGGCAAGTTCTGCCGGAGTAACAATTTTTGATAAACCAGGAGATTTAGATTCTGATGGAGAATTTATATTTTTCGGCCATGATAATGCGGCTGCTACTGTTCTAACTTCTCCGGCTGATGTAGTATCAGGAGTTGAACAAAGGTGGAACCGTGACTGGTACGTTGATAAAACTACAGGGGGGACACTTGGAACAGAAATCACCTTCGATTTAGCTGAAGGTGTGGAAGGCTTAGTACCACAAATTGCTGACGACTATGTGTTATTGAAATGGTCAACTGCTATTTCAAAATACGAAATAGTAACTGTTAGTGCCGCCAACAAAACAATTTCGGGTAGTAAAATTAAGTTTAATGTGGCCAGTGCTGATTTGGTTGACGGACGTTATACCCTTGGCACTACAGATGCTACTAATAGCCCTGCCGATGGCCTACCCAATAAAACCTGGTATGCATACCAATCAGGTGACTGGACCAACTGGCAAGTATGGACTTTAGATGGAGCCCAGGCACCGTTGCTTAATAATCCAAATCAAGAAAAACCCGGAGCCTAAGATAATGTTGTTATTGGTAGTGGCAAAACCATCCTGGTCGATTCAAGTAATTTCGATTTAAAGAGTATGGATATTATTGGTAATCTTGATATGCAGGATCAAAGCAATCATAATTTTAATTTAATTACCGGTTCGGGAAAAATACTTATTAAAGGCAGTGGTGGATTAAATAATTTTCCGGCAGGTGATGACTCTGATTTTGCCACCGCAGGAACGGGAGGAACGGTAGAAATATATGGCACTGGCTTTAGCATTAATGATTTTTTTCTTGTTAATAATGGCATCCTAAACCTTACTAATAGCACTGATTCTGTTACAGTCATGGAGGATGTAACGCTAAATGGTAACCTGGATTTAACACAAGGGAAACTAGTAATTAATGATAATTCAGCAACAACTAGTTTAACGATTAAAGTTTTAGGCAATTTTACGGTAAGCCCAGATGGCACGCTGCAGGTTGGTACTGCCAATGCACGGCATCAGTTCGACCTCTATGGAAATTTTAATAATAATGGAGGGATTGCTAAGTTTACCAATAGAGTAGTACCAAATTATACCAGTGAAGCACCAGATGGTATTATTGACCTGAATTTGTTAAATATTTCCGAGGATCAGAACTTGATTTGCAATGGCTTATCTAATTTCTACAGGATTGAAATTGACAAGCAAAACAAAACAAACCTTGTCAACGCCTTAGCTAATGACCCGGCTAATTTCAATTTATATGGTCCGGCTAATTACGATCATGATACTTCCATAGATCAATTGCTAGACAATGCAGCATTAATCACCCAGAGAAATCCTAATGCTCTTGGACTATATAAAGGAACCTTCAATGTTGGCCCAAATATTGATATTCCACAACTTAGTCAAGGTGCTTCAACTGATTATCTAATTTCGAAGGCTGCCTCAATTATTGTAGCAGGAGGTAGTGTAACAAAAGATGATGGCACTTCAATCACTGCATATGGCAACCTCAGTATTTTGGCGGGCACACTTGATGTCACAGTTTCAGATGGTGTTATTCTTAAAGATGCCGCTAGTTTTAACGCTGCTGGAGGTACTTCAAACTTAAACCAGTTAACAACACAAGCAGGTGTTGGAACTAATGGTCAAAGCTATTTTCAAACAGGAGGAGCAGTAAATATTATTGGAATAGATGGGAATACGGCAGTCCGGAATTTCAACTTTACTTATGCCACAAATGTGATTATAATTAGTGGCGGGTCTCTAATTATCAATGGTGGTAATCAGTCGGCGTCCATGGGTGTTCTCATTAATAGTGCCGATGATCAGGTAACAGCATCCGGTGGGGATATAACATTCAATCTTGATGCAGCCGGAACCTTTGATATTGCCTCTACAGCCTCATTATGGAATGTTGCCTTAAATGATGATGATGGGACTGGAGGGAACAACTTCCTTTTAGAAGCACCCTTTTCAGTTAACGCCGATCTAACCCTCAATAACAGCCCTAATTCAGTTACTTTAGATGCGGCAGGATTTGATGTTAGTGTTGGACGATCTTTTACTATTCAAGATGGTGCAACCTATACAACTAATGGCAATAACACCATCTTTACGGGCAGTCTGGATGGAGAAATTAATTTAGGTACAACTGCCACCCAGGTGTTCGACGGATTGGACATTGCCAAGGACGATGAACTTGCAACTGTTAGCGTTACCTCAGGCAATACCACCATTGCTATTCAGGTAGATGAAGAACTAAGAGTTGAATCGGGTAATCTTGACTATAAAACGTTAATTATTGAAGCTAAATCGAGCATCTATGTTGCTGATTCACTGGGTTCGGACACGGCAACCGGAAAACTGGTGATTAATGGCTCAGCTGTTCAGACGATAACCTCTTCGTCGGGAACCCTTTTTAATGTTGAGTTAGATAATAGTATCGGTACTAATTCATTAGGCCTTTCGCTTACGGGTGATATGAGCATTGCCGGAACACTAACATTGACCGATGGCGTCTTTGATATTAATAGTTCAAAATTAACCATGGATGGAACCGCTGCAGATATAGTTGACGCTGACGGAATAAATAATGATGATGTTAACGATTTTTCCAGTGCTTTAATGATCAGAACCAATGGACTTGCGGGGGATGGCGGATTAGAGTGGTTTCTTGACAATACGGACAATATAACTGATGTTGTCTTTCCAATTGGGACAGATTATGATGATCCATCTGATTCATATACCAAAACGCCAACACAAAGGTATACGCCAATGGTAGCCAATTTGCAGTCTTTGGATGCTACAGGTGGTTATTTGAGATTGGCAGTTGCAGACGGCGCTGTTCCCTTCCTAAAGCCTCCAAAAGATGAACTAGCGACATCCTATTACTGGAGAATAAAACCTTCTGGATTTGTTACTACACCGGAGGTGGTGAGCTATGAAATGTATACCACCGCCACTGATTGCCAGACGAATGGTGGCGATTTAAATAAATGGTATTCCATAAAAGCTGTTTCTGGTCAGAGATTAAATGAAAACACAAGATGGAGTGGTGGATTGCAATTTATTTTTGATGGAGATGGTACTCCTTTTCCTATAGAAGACGGATCTTATCTTGCCGGGAACAAATTCATAGGAAATCCCCAAACCTTTTACACTTATCGAGATGTATCAACAGATGGCACCTTATTGGCTTGGAGTAATACAGCAGGATGGACGGAAACACCTGGCGTATCAGAAAATGCCGGGCCTCCAGGCGTAGCAGATATGGTCGTAATTTCTTCAGATGGCAATTATTGGCATCGAGTAGCAACAGAAAATAATCTCGAGGTTGTCGAAGTAGTTTTTGATAATAGCAATCCTGCGGGTGGTGAGTTACCTCAACTTGATATCTTGGCTGACAATTTGGTTATTCTTAATGAAGTTAGTGGTGAAGGGCATATCCGTATTAGAGTTGATCCTAGTGGAAGTGGTATAGGTGGGCGAATCTTACCTGTAATTGTTGCTGATATAGAAGGCGTATTATCTGAACCTAACTCAATTATGGAGTATAATGCTACTAACGAGGCCGTAACAGGAGCTCCGACCGTAGCCACTGGCCCTGTAGTTGATTTATTAACTACGTTTGACGAGTATCCTAATTTGTACATTGGTGCCGATGCTGAATTTGATGCCGGAGGTTTTGTAGGTGAATATCCTTTCCGATTTACCAATGATATTACCGCTGCTACGCTTACCATTTTTAATGGTGGTTACTTGCAAACCAACTCCGGCACAGATGGAGATATAACTGTTACCGGTGATATGAATGTTGGTGATGGGACTGATGAAACTATTT
>Ga0164313_10004361_pt1 | contig 12597 bp, 10 predicted proteins | sample GuaBasSedimGuay4_FD_113735 | JGI IMG/M metagenome (GOLD analysis project Ga0164313, IMG submission 113735) | Subseafloor sediment microbial communities from Guaymas Basin, Gulf of California, Mexico - Guay4, Core 4569-4, 0-3 cm | ecosystem: Environmental > Aquatic > Marine > Hydrothermal vents... | reverse complement strand
GGCGGGAACCTTCTTCGCCACCTCGCCGTCAGTGCGGCTGAGAAGGGTCCAATCGCGGTTGACCTCGAGGGCGCTAAAGAAGGCGTTCGGTACCCGCACGCTGTTGTTGGCGTTCTGACCCGACACGGTGTAGTAGGCGTCTGAGTCCCAGTCGGTGTCGTACTCCTCGACCGGATAGGTGTGCTCGCCCTGAGCGGCAAGCTGGAGCACCCGTTGGATGGAACCGTCAGGAACTCCCTGCCGGCGAGCGGCCAGAATACAGCCGCGCAGCTCGGAGTTGGCCGAGAGATCCACGACGGGATCGGCCGAGCCTTCTGGGTAGCAGGCGTCCAGGACCTCCTGGAGCTGTCGGCGGAGAAGACGAGAGCCGGCGACCAGCGCCGCGACCTTGCGCTCCTCGACCGCCTTCCACGAGATGAACTCTTCCACGTCGGGGTGGTCGAGGTCGAGGCAGACCATCTTTGCCGCGCGGCGGGTCGTGCCGCCCGACTTGATGGCGCCGGCTGCACGGTCGCCGATCTTGAGGAACGACATGAGCCCGGAGGAACGACCGCCGCCGGACAGCCGTTCGCCGAATCCACGCAGCTTGGAGAAATTGGTGCCGGTGCCTGAACCATATTTGAAGAGGCGCGCTTCGCGCACCCACAGGTTCATGATTCCGCCCTCATTTACCAGATCGTCACTCACCGACTGGATAAAGCAGGCGTGCGGCTGCGGGTGTTCGTAGGCGCTCGACGAGGTCTTGAGCTTGCCGGTCTCGGGGTCAGCGTACCAGTGGCCCTGGGCGGGTCCGGTGATGCCGTAGGCCCAGTGCAGACCGGTGTTGAACCACTGCGGAGAGTTCGGCGCGGCGACCTGCGCCGCAAGCATGTGGCAGAGCTCGTCGTGGAAGGCCTCGGCGTCCTCATCGCTGTCGAAATAGCCGTGCTCTTTTCCCCAGTGGGTCCAGCATCCTGCAAGGCGGTCAAAAACCTGGCGCGCGTCTCGCTCGGGGCCGGTGACGGGTTCGTCGCTCTCCGACACTTCGGGATTGCCGTCCTCGTCGAACTGTGGCACTCCCGCCTTGCGGAAGTACTTCTGGACCAGCACGTCGACTGCCACCTGCGACCACCCCTCGGGCGCCTTGACGCTGTCCATGGCGAAGACGAGGCTGCCGTCGGGGTTTCGGATCTCCGAGGATCGATCGACGAACGCGATCGTTTCGTAGGGGTCTTCTCCAGCGCTTGTGAAGCGACGCGTGACCTTCATGTTTAGCCCTGAACCTCCCCTTCGATGGCCGTTTTCCGGCGCAAACCCCCCCCCGAAAAGCTCGTGTTGGAGCACCGGCTCGCGGAATCAACTCAGCAGACTTGAACCACTATATATTGGGTCTCCGGCCGATGTCAACACTACATGTTGGGGTTTCTTGGACAATTTTCTTTTCGCGGAAGTGTTTGCGATTGAGACATTTCTGCGGACTTGGATCGCTGGGACGCACATTCTGGCTCGAGCGTCTCGATACCCCGGTCGTAAGGGAGAATCCGGCCCTCACGTTGACCGGAACCTAGTACCGGTCCCGAATCCGTGGGATGAGGAATTCCTTGAATCCGGCTTCGATGTCGAAGCGCGGGTCGAGCCCCCAGTCGGAACGTGCCGCACTGTCATCCACGTCCGCCGGCCAACTATCGACGATCGCCTGCCGCTTGAGGTCAGGTTCGAAGCTGATCTCTGCGCCGGGAAAGCCGGCCATCACGAGTGAGCAAATTTCGTCCGCCGACGGGTTGAAGGCGGTGATGTTGTAGACGGTCTTTCCGAGTCGCGCCCGGTCGGCCCGCGCCAGACGGACCAGCCCATCGACCGCGTCGGACATGACCATGAACGGAATGCGGGTGTCGGGCCGCACAAAGCACGCGTAGGGCTCCCCCCTGGCGGCGGCGTGGATCATCTCCGGTGCGAAATCGGATGTACCGCCCGAGGGGACGGTGACGGCCGAGATCAGACCGGGGAAACGGATGGCGCGGAAGTCTACTTTGCCGGACAGATTCTCCGCCGCGAGCTGCTTGTAGTGGCATGCGAAGTACCGCCCGAGGTGCTCGCAATAGAGCTTGTTGCACCCGTACATCGTGGTCGGATTGTTCCACTCGTGTTCGCGGACCGCCCCGGCTGCGGCCTTTGTCTCCAGGTTCGGTAGACCGTAGGCTGCGATCGAGGAGGGATAGAGGAAGACCACCGCGCGCCCGTGGGACTCTCCCTGCGCCTGGGCGAAATCGAGCAGCTTGAGGGTGCCCTCGACGTTGACCTGGTGCGCGGTCACCGGTGTGAACTCGGCGCGGGTCGAGAGGATGGCGGCAAGGTGGTAGATCCTCTCCACCTCGTACTCGGAGAGTATCCGTTCGAGCAGGTGGGTCTCGAGGATGGAACCCTGGTACTCGTGCTCGACCTTCCCGGCGAACGCACCCTCGAGCGGATTGAGGTCGATGGTGATGATCGCGGTGTCGCCTTCGTCTGCGAGCCGCTCGATCAGGCCGTGCCCGATCTCGCCGCCGGCGCCGGTAATCAACGTCACGTGCTTGCGCATCCTGCTTCCTCCCGTCCAACCGCCAGATTCCTCGACGCGCCTTGCCCTGTCAAGTGATGCGGGCATCCGCAACAGCGCCACGCCGACTGAGGCTTCCCGGCGGAGGATTCAAGCTGGGGGACGTCAAATTCGAAATTCGAAATTCGAAATCCTTCCGTGTCCGAATCAAACCTGCCGGTCGGCTGTTGCATCTCATGAAGGGGCGCAGCACAGGGAACGGTGACGGGAAGGGGAGTTCGTCGAACTTCTCCAGACGATCTGCGTACTTGCTGATGGGTTGGAAAACGACGGAGGACGAGCATGGCGAAGGTATTGAGACTTCTGGTAATCGTGGTGGTCGTGGCCGGCGCTGCGGGTGCGATCTACGCGTGGGTCGGCTCGCGCGGTGGTGACGAGAACGGCAATGTGCTGGTCGATGCGGAGATTGGCTCGATTACGGAGAAGGCGTTGGCGGTGGGCCAGATCGAACCGCGCGAGAGGTTCCAGATCAAGTCGAAGATCTCGGGGATCGTCAAACGCTGCTTCGTGGAGGTCGGTGATGAGGTGAGCGCGGGTGACGCACTCTTCGAGATTGCTCCCGATCCGACCCCGCAGGAGCTTCTCAACGTGGATCACCGCGTCCGCTCGTCGGAGGCGAGCTTTCAGAAGGCGAGGGCCGATTTCGAACGCGGCCGGGAGCTGCACGAGGAAGGGCTGATGGCCAAGGGCGAACTCGACGCCCTGCGAGAGCTCTACGAACTCGCACGGATCGCCAGTCAGCAAGCCCACGACAATCAGGATTTGACGCGTAGCGGGCGGGTGACCGGGGGCGGTACCGAGGTCGAGGCCATCATCCGAACCACCGAAAGCGGTACGGTGCTGTCGCGCTCGGTCAACGTCGGAGACCCCGTGGTTCCGCTGACCTCCTATCAGCCCGGCACCGAGCTTGCCAGCGTCGCCGACATGGGTGACCTGATCTTCAAGGGCACCGTGGACGAGATCGACGTCGGCAAGATTACGGTCGGGATGCCGTGCCGGATGAAGGTCGGCGCCCTGCCTGACGAGATCATCACAGGGCACCTGTCGAGGATCGCTCCGCAGGCCCAGAAGAACGAGGGGGCGACCCTCTTCGACGTCGAGATCGAGCTCGACCCGGATCAGCAGGTGACCTTGCGCGCCGGCTACTCGGCCAACGCCGACATCGTGATCCGCGAGAAACAGGACATTGTCCTCATCCCAGAACGGCTGGTCCTCTTCGAGGATGATGAGACCTTCGTCGAAGTGCCGGGCGAGGGACCTGAGGCCGAGCCACAGAAGATTGCGGTCGAGCTCGGGCTGTCGGACGGACTCAACGTCGAGATCCTCTCCGGGCTCGGTAAAGGCGACCAGGTGGTCCAGAGGCCACCGCGGGAGATCTCTTAGTTAAATTAGGAATTAGGAATGAGGAATTAGGAATGCCGACCACCCGCCCAACCCCTCGGAGTATATGGATGGGTTGTGGAAAAATTCGAAATTCGAAATTCGAAATTCGAAATTGTGATGTGCCGGCATGACCGGCTTCGGATCCTTCTTCAGGCAGCTGGCTCGCGATCTGTGGAGCCAGAAGCTGCGCACCTTCCTCACGACCTTTGGGATCATCTGGGGCACGGTGGCAGTGAGCCTGTTGTTGGCCTTCGGCCACGGGCTGCACCGGCAAATGATCAAGAGCACTGCCGGGCTCGGCGACCGCATCGTCATCGCCTGGCCTTCGCGGACCTCCATGGTCTACGAGGGTCTCGGCAAGGGGCGGCGGATGCGAATGATGGAGGAGGACATCGAATACCTGAAGGCGCAGGTTGAGCTCATAGCCGGGATCTCCAGTGAGTACTCCGACAGCCTCATCGCCCGCTACGGAGAACGCCAGCGGTCGGTGAGCGTGTCTGGCGTGTCCCCAGCCTACGGCACCATGCGCAACATGATTCCGGCGGTGGGCGGGCGCTTTATCAACGATCTCGATGTCGAAAAGCGTCGGCGGGTGGTCTTCGTGGGCAACGAGCTGGCGGAGGATCTGCTCGGCACCCTTGAGGCGGTCGGTAAGACGGTCATGATCCACGGCTCGCCATTCCTGGTGGTTGGCGTGTTGGTGCCGAAAGAGCAGGACTCGGCATACTCGGGACGCGACCACTCCAAGATGGTCATCCCGGAGTCAACCTTCCGTGCCCTCACAGGCGACAAGTACATGAACAACTTCATCTACAAAGCGCCCTCCCCCGAGTTCAACGAGGTCTTGAATGACCAGGTCAGGGCTGCGTTAAGCAGTCGGCTGCGGTTCCACCCCGACGACGACCAGGCGGTGCAGCTGTGGGACACCTCCGAAATGTTCGTCTTCATGGACGCCTTCATGCTCGGGTTCCAGATCTTCCTTGGCATCATGGGCGTACTGACCCTGGTGGTCGGTGGCATCGGCGTCTCCAACATCATGAACGTGGTGGTCGAGGAACGGACCCGCGAAATCGGCATCAAGATGGCGCTCGGTGCGCGGAGCCGATCGGTCCTGACCCAGTTCATGCTCGAGACCATGATTTTGACCGCAGTCGGCGGGGGGATTGGGCTCGCGATCTCATTCGCGATCTGCTCGGCCTTTCCGGTCAACCTCGAGGAGTACGTGGGGCTGCCGACTCTGTCGCCGGGGCTGGCGGTGCTCACCGCCTCGATCCTCGGGCTGGTCGGCTTCGTAGCCGGATACTTCCCTGCCCGCGATGCCTCGCACCTCGACCCGGTAGTCGCGATGAAACTGTAGATGGGAGATCAAGAATTGCACATTTTGGATTTTGAATTTCGAATTTTTTCTCCCCGTGCCTCTGATTACCGGAAACAGGAGGGGGTGGGAAATCCGAAATCCGAAATCCGAAATCCGAAATTTGGACGGTGGACGGTATGAGGTTGCTCGATTGGCGGGTCGTGGCCCAGTTATTCGTGAAGGCTTCCTCCCTTCAACGCAAACGGGCGACGCTGACTGTCGCCGCCATCGCCTGGGGTACCGTGGCCATCGTCATGCTTCTGTCCTTCGGCGAGGGGCTCAAGATCCAGCTGATGAAAGGCCGCCGCGGGATGGGTGAGAACATCGCCGTGTGGTGGCCGGACGAAACCTCAAAGGTTTGGCAGGGCCTGCCCGAGGGACGTCCCATCCGGCCGCTAATGGACGACATCTCCTACCTGCGCGGGCGCATGACCGCAGCTTCCGGCGTCATCGGCGAGCTCACCAGCTGGTCGTCGTCGCTCACGTACGGCACAACCACCATCACCGGCCGTGTGACGGGCACCAACTGGGAGTACGGCGAGATCCGGCACCACTTCCCGCAAGCCGGTGGCCGCTTCTTCAATGTCAACGACGAGCGCGACAAACGTCGAGTGATCTTCCTCGGCGACGAGCTGGCTGAAGACATCTTTGGTGAAGTGGATCCGGTGGGTGAAACGATGTTCGTTGATCGGGTGCCGTATCTGGTCATCGGGGTTCTCCAGCCCAAGATGCAGATGGGGACGTACAAGGGACCCGACGAGGGCGGTTCCGTCATCCCCATCACCACCTTCTCCGCGCAATTTGGTCAACAGCGGCTGACCAACATCGTCTTCAAGACGCGCACCGCCGAGGACATGCCGCTCGCCCGTGAGCAGTTCAACCAGGCGCTGGCGGCCAAATACCGATTCGACCCGACCGATGAGCAGGTAACAGGAGTGTGGGACACCGTCGAGGGTGCGCGCGTGATGAGCAACATCATGACCGGCATGCAAATCTTCCTCGGCATCATCGGCGTCCTGACCCTGCTGATCGGCGGCATCGGGGTTGCCAACATCATGTACGCAGTGGTCAAGGAGAAGACCCGCGAGATCGGGGTGCAGATGGCGCTCGGCGCTCGCCGAGGGTGGGTGACCGGACCGTTCGTGCTGCAGGGACTTTCCTACACACTGGTGGGTGGTGCGATGGGTCTGGCCATCGCGGTTGTGATCATCCTCCTGCTCGGCCTGATCCCGGTGGAGGGCAATCAGGCTCTAGAGTTCCTCGGCAAGCCAACCCTGTCGTGGCAGATCGCGGCCGCCACGGCGGCGATTCTCGGTGGCATAGGCATTCTCGCCGGCTATTTCCCCGCCCGGCGGGCGGCCACAGTCGATCCTGCTGAGACGTTGCGTTATGAGTGACGAATTAGGAATTAGGAATTAGGAATGAGGAATTTCCGCCCCCCCGGCCCCCAGGCACGGAACACGGAGTGAGCTATGAACTGGCCATCGAAGAAGAAAAACATTGCGGAGTCGAACGGGCACATCATTGATATGCGGTCGATCACCAAGGTATACGACACCGGCAAGATCCAGGTCGAGGCCCTCCGCGGAATTGATCTGAAGGTGCGGAACGGCGAGTTTGTGGCAGTCGTTGGGCCCTCGGGCTCGGGGAAATCGACGCTCCTGAATCTCCTGGGCTGTCTCGACACACCGACGGGCGGCGAGTACCGCCTGAGTGGTGAAGCGGTGGCCGGCCTTGACCGTGATCAGTTAGCCGATATCCGCAACCGGCGAGTGGGCTTCGTTTTCCAGAACTTCAACCTGCTGCCCCAGCTCACGGCGCTCGAGAACGTAGAGATGCCGTTGCTCTTCGGCGGCGTCGGGCGGCGCGAGCGTCGCCGACGCGCCCTCGCGCGGCTCGATGCGGTGGGTCTCGCCGATCGCGTGGAGCACAGGCCGACCGAGCTCTCCGGCGGCCAGATGCAGCGGGTGGCGATTGCACGTGCGCTGGCGATGGAGCCCGACATCGTGCTTGCCGACGAGCCCACCGGCAACCTCGACACCGGCTCGGGAACCGACGTCATGGGGGCTCTGCAGGAGCTGTGGAATCAGGGCAGCACGCTGATCGTGGTGACCCACGACACCGCCCTCGCCGGCCGAGCCAATCGTATGGTCGAGATCCGCGACGGACTCGTGGTCGAGGACAGCCCCACTGGATGAGTTCGGAATTCGGAATTCGGAATGCCTCCCGCCCGCCTTGCGTGCGCAAGCCGTCAACGGCGGATCATCGAGTGTTAACAGCAACGAATTCAGTCGCTTGTCGGCGCGACTGGAATTCCGAATTCCGAATTCCGAATTCCGAATTTGCGACGGGGTACAATAGTGGGTGAAGGATTGGAAATGATCGAGGACGAACTCACCCCCACGCGACGACAGTTTCCCAGGATCCCGACGGAAAACGTGGTGATGATCCACCGCATCGGGCCGGCCGAGCAGCAGGAGATGGCGACAGCCCGCCAGATCGGGCTCGGCGGTCTCATGATCTCCAGCGTCGAACCGCTTGGGGTGGACTCGTACCTGCGGCTCAAGATCACCATCGACAACGAGGTCGTCGAGGCGACCGGCAGGGTGGTGTGGGAAAAACCGGCCGAAGACGGCTCGACCGACGTCGGGGTTGCCTTCATTTCGATCGACAGCGCCCACTCGGACACGATCCTCGCCCAGATGTGGCAGGCTGACGCGGGCTAGCGCCCACCACCGGATACCGGATACCAGATGCCGGATACCAGATCCGCCCGCCTACCTACCGCCGCATCTAGCATCTGGCATCTGGCGCCGAGCATCCACATCCGCCCACCCACCCCGTAACAGGCGTAAACCGTTACCGCCGTCAACGCGAGGGTCAGGATCGTGGTTGCAATGAGCGCCACGAGATAGCCGATCAACAGGGCCGCCATCTTGACCACGGTTAGAAATCGGCCGTGACCGTAGACGCGGCGCAGGGCGAGGAAGCTGTAAACCGCGATCACCAGAACCGAAAAGCCGTTGCCCAGACCCTCGCCCTCTCCCACTCGCATCGCCAGATCGATCAACAGGCCGATGAGAAGGGCTAGGAAGGCGAAGCTGTGAAGGTGGAACGAAAGGAACGACTCCATCGCCTCGTCGGCGAGCTCGCGGAACGGCTGGTCGAGATCGATCTGGCGCTGACCGCAGGAGGAGCAGTAGGGGCCGTTCAGCGTCGCCTGACAGTTCGGACACAGATGATCGTCACGCAGTGTTGGCTGATCGGGTACCATGTCTCCAGTCATTCTAGGAGAAAACAGTGCAGTACGACACCTCGATCGACAAGACCGACCTGCTGCCACCTCTTCCTGCTCTCTCCAACACCGTCCTTTTCAGCCTGGTGGCGGCCAAGATGCTCCTCCACGTTCCCGGTCTTTTCCGGTACGGCTACTTCCGCGACGAGCTCTATTTCCTTGACTGCGCGCGCCACTTGGACTGGGGGTATGTGGATTGTGCGCCGCTGGTCGCGGCGTACGCAAAGATCGCGCTGCTGCTCGGCGGCTCGTTGCCTTCGTTGAGGGTGCTGTCGATGTTTGCGGGGGCTGCCATGGTGACATTGACCGTCCTTCTGGCGAGACAGCTCGGCGGCGGCGCGTTTGCCCAGACTCTCGCCGGTCTCGGGATCATCATCGCCCCGGTTCACCTGATGGTCGACAGCATCCTGTCGATGAATGCGTTCGAACCGCTCTTTTGGATGGGCTGCGTCCTGATCTTGATCCGCATCATTCGCGGCGGCGATCCACGTCTCTGGATATTATTTGGGGTCCTAGCCGGTCTCGGGCTCGAAAACAAGCACTCGACCCTCTTCTTCGGGGCCGCCGTCGCGGTCGCGGTCGTTGCAACACCGCTCCGCCGTGAGCTCGCGCGACCCTGGATCTGGCTCGGCGCCGCGGTGGCACTGGCGATCTTTCTGCCCAACCTTATTTGGCAGTGGCAGAACGGATTCCCGACCATTGAGGACCTGCAGAGCGTCCGTGCCATCGGCAAGAACGTCAAGCTCGCGCCAATCCCGTTTCTCCTCCAGCAAATGCTGATGATGCACCCGGGCAACCTCCCGGTGTGGCTGGTAGGTCTGTGGTTCCTTCTTGTCGGCCACGGACGGGCCTTCCGGGCCATCGGTTGGATCTACGCGTCGCTGTTCGTGCTCTTCATGGTGCTGCACGCCAAGGACTACTACCTGGCGCCGGCCTACCCGATGTTGCTCGCGGCAGGAGGGGTTGCGATCGAGATGTGGAGCACCCGTATCTCGGGATCGTGCGCCCGAGTTGCTGTTCGCTATTCGATCGCGGGGTGGTTGGTTCTGTCGGGCGCCATCCTCGCCCCGCTTGCTTTGCCGCTGCTCTCTCCGGCAGACCAGGTGGCCTATCAACACAAGCTCGGGCTCGATCCCCCAAGATCCGAGGTCGCCCACGTCGGACCTCTTCCTCAGTTGTGGGGCGATCAGTTTGGATGGCCTGAGCTCGTCGAGGAGGTGGCCGAGATTTACTGGGCGCTGCCCGAGGACGAACGCTCGCGGACCGGGATCTTCGCCGGCAACTACGGTGAGGCCGGTGCGATCAACCTCTTCGGTCCGCAGCACGGGCTGCCGCCCGCCATCTGCGCCCACCAGACCCACTCGATGTGGGGACCGGGCGACTTCCGCGGAGACACGTTGATCTGGTTGCAGTGGGAACCCGAGTGGCTCGAGGGACGCTGCGGCTCGGTGGAGGTTGTGGGCGAACACCACAACCGGTGGGGAATGGCCGAGGAGAACGGGCCGATCCTGCTCTGCCGTGATCTGTTACCCTCCCTCGCCGAGCAGTGGCCTGAGCTCCGGCACTGGAACTGAATACGGTCCAACCCGCATATCTCACCATGTCGCGGGCCGCAGCAGCGACGTGGTGAGATATGCGGGGTCAATAGAGCGACCGCGGCCGTCCAATCGCATAGGTCACTCGGCTCAAGCCGAGCGATCGTACCCTGCCGATCTTCCACTCGTACCCCTGACCTCCGGTCTGCCGGACCAGGTCTCTCAGCTCTTCGACGGAGTAGGTTCTGAGGTTGGAGACGAAGCCATCCCACATGGCGACTATCGGCACCACTGGAATGAGATAGGTCCACAAGAGCCTTCGCCATCGGAAGGGCCGGAAGAACGGCGTACACAGCCAGACGAATAGTGGGATCAGCAGTGTCGGCAGAGTCCAAATCAACCAGTTGCGTTCGGTGTACTCGAAGATCCCGATACCCTCGTTCTTGCTCACCGCGTCCGCGAGGACCGTGCGCGCAACCTCAGGCCGAAAGTGGTGGAACGAGGTAAAGAGGGTCCTGAATCCCTTCAGGTCTGACGGCACGTCGATCGCATCAATCGAGATTTCAAGATAGGTCACGACGCCGGTCTGGCCGATACTCTTTCGCGCCTCCATGTTGGGGTACTTGTCGGTCAGGGTTACCCGGAGGTCATGGAGGCCGAGCCGGCGGAGTGACGGGACGAGCGACAGGAGGGGCCGACCGGCTCCCGAGCACAAATCGATGATCCTCGTGGCTCCCCCTCCCTTCAGAGCTTCGGCGAGAAGAGGAGCCACACATGCGTAGGGTTTGAAAACGGAGGCGTGGAACGACAGGAAATCGGTCAGGAGGTCCCGCCACACGGCGGGGAACCACGGCAGCTCGTGGAGCTCTACGAGGTGTTTCCGACCCATCTGACGACAATACACCGATGATGCGCCTCCTCATGATTGGTTTATGATTCACCGATGTTGAAGCATGTCATTTTCCAAAAAGGTTTCAGGCCCTTCTTTCTCCTGGGCGGAGCATTGGCCGCGTTTCTGGTGCCCTGGTGGGCCCACACATACCAGCAACCGACATCGGGGGAACCCGGCCTCGAGAGCATTTCCTGGCACAGCCACGAGATGGTCTTCGGATTCACGATGGCGATCATCGCGGGATTCCTGCTGACCGCAGTCGAGAACTGGACCAGTCGGCCCACCGCGCGCGGTCCATTCCTCGCAACCCTCGTCGGTCTGTGGATGATCGGGCGGCTGGTCGGTTTCGGCGGCGCGGCAGCCGCGATCGGCGGGCTTGCCGACCTCATCTTTCTTCCGGCCCTCACCGTTGCACTGGCCATCCCTTTGGTTCTCGCCCGGAGTCGACGCAACTACGTTCTCCTCGCCATCCTGCCGTTATTGTGGATCTGTGACCTCCACCTCCATCTATGGAGCTCCGGTCTGCTGCCACAGTCGAATCTGCGCACCGACCTCGTGGCGGTCGACCTCATTGTGGTGGTGCTCGTCATCATTACGGGCAGGATCGTGCCCCTCTTCACCCGCAACGCACTCTCCGACGAAAGCATTCGCTGCAATGCGGGCCTCAACACGGCCGCCATCATCGGCGTCATCGTGGTCGCCGGGACCGAGGTCGTCGCGCAGAGCGGTTACGTCATGGTGTTCGTGGCCGGCATCGCCGGGCTGCTGGTGCTCGCCAGATCCATGCACTGGGGATTTCAGAAAACTCTCGACCGGCCGATCCTGTGGGTGCTCCACGTTGGCCACTCCTGGATCTGGCTCGGTCTTTTCCTCAAGGCGGCCGCGGCCGCGGGCGCCCCTGTCCAGCCGAGCGTGGCGACGCACGCCCTGACTGCCGGGGCCATCGGCACGCTGGCCCTGGGCATGATGGCCAGGGTCACCCGCGGCCACACCGGGAGGTCGCTCTCTGTGTCGCCGATGATGACGATCGCCTTCACGGCCATCACGGGCGCCGCCATTCTGAGGGTCTTCGGACCGTTGCTAAGAGCCGACCTCACGCGGTCGGCGCTCCTACTCTCGGCCGGACTCTGGTCGCTTGCCTTTGCTCTCTATGTCGTTGGCAACGTCCGTTTCCTCATGACGCCCCGTCCCGATGGGAAGCCGGGTTAGCCCGCATCACTCACCGCCTCACATCGCGAGGCTGTCACGATGTGCGTCAATGCTGATTTCTGTGCGATGTGGAGCTGGAGGCGTTGTTGATAGCATGTTCACGACGGCGAGCCGCGAAGCGGCGACAGACAATCGGAGGTCAAAGGCTGCAGCTCACGCTGCAGCCGCAATCTGTCGCCCCTCCAGGGCTGGTTTCCAGAGAACCTCTCGTATCCTGGGGCTGATGCCCCAGGCTATGAATCTGACGCCCCTTCAGGGCTTTCGGAAGACCAATTTCCGGTGGAGTCGGGTCGTGGCAGAGAGCTGGTGAGGTATTCGGGTTGGCCCGTTCCACCCCGACGATTGGTGGTT
>Ga0164313_10004360_pt1 | contig 12601 bp, 10 predicted proteins | sample GuaBasSedimGuay4_FD_113735 | JGI IMG/M metagenome (GOLD analysis project Ga0164313, IMG submission 113735) | Subseafloor sediment microbial communities from Guaymas Basin, Gulf of California, Mexico - Guay4, Core 4569-4, 0-3 cm | ecosystem: Environmental > Aquatic > Marine > Hydrothermal vents... | reverse complement strand
GGCAAACGCTTTCTCGAGGTTCGAGAAGCATGCCGGCCACGGGGTCATTCCTTGCATTCGTGCATGCCAATGCAGGAATCAAGGTTTGACCCGAATGGCACCAAGTTAGGCGCCGATTTGGAGTTTCTCGACGAAGAGCAGCCCACGGGGTCATTGCTCATTATCTTGCATGCCAATGCGAGATATGTGCTTTGACCCCCTCGAAGCCAAGCTGACCGTTATTCATCCTAACCCCGCCTTAACATTGCCATCCAGGTTTGACCCCTTCGAATGCCCCCCATGGCGACATCGAGGCACGCCCCTCCTGATTCGGAAGGCGATCAATTGCCGTTGTATTCCCGAACCGCTTCGAGCATCGCGACGACGTTGGCAAGCGGTGAGAGCGCCTGGAGGTTGTGAATTGCGTTGAAGACAAACCCGCCACCGGGTCCGAAGATCCGGCATCGTTCCAGAACCTCCCTGCGAACCTCCTCGGGAGAACCGAAGGGCAGGGTCTGTTGGGTGTTTACCCCGCCTCCCCAGAACGTAATCCGCGAACCATACTTTTCCTTGAGCCATCCGGGATCCATGCCCTCGGCGGAGCATTGGACGGGATTGAGGATATCAAACCCGGAGTTGATGAAGGTCTCGATCAGAGGTTCGACCGCTCCGCAGGAATGTTTGAAGGTCTTCCACTTCGTATTCTGGTGAATCCAGTCGTTGATCCGACGGTAGTGGGGAAGCCAGATCTCACGCACCTTCGGGACGCCGCAGAACAGTGAAGTCTGAGTACCGAAATCCGTGCCACACACCACGACGACATCGATTGTGTCTCCGGCGATCGAGGCGAGCTTGTCCAGGTTGCGCAATGCAATCTCGGTTTGACGGTCGAAGATTGCTGCCACGTGTGCCGGGTTCGCTGCGGTCAGCATATACCAGTCGGCCACGCCCCTTACCCCCTTTGGTTGTTTCAGAAACGGAGCCGGGACCAGAGCGATATCTCCGAGACAGGTCCCGTTCAGATGGACCGAGATCGCTCTTGGACAATCCTTCCATCGCTTCGCCTGCTCGGTCCAGTAGATCTCCTCCCGGGCAGACATGGGGCCGAACTCCTCAAGATTGTCCTCCACCTGCAGTTTGTCTTCATCGTAACCTGGGTCAATGCGCTCGATCGTATCGAAGAAATAGCCGGTTCGCGGCATGAGCCCGCTGGCCGGGGCCTCCCGGTCGCCTTCCGGGTAGAGAGTGATATTGCCCTCGGCATCGGTCGTCGTCTGGAAGTGACCTGACACGAGGACTTCCTGCCCCCAGGGTGTTTGCCACGACTGCCAGTCCTCGTTGGGGAATCCGAATATGGTGCGTTGTGGAAAAATCGGCTGCACATCGCATCCCATGGCCTCCAGCAGGTCTTCTTCGACCTCTCCGAGCATCTGGTAGGGTTCGCAAACCTTGACCGGACGCTTTTCCAGCCCGTAGTGACGTCGAAGCTCCTCGACCACACTGCAGTGGATCCCGGTGATAAATGAACTGCCGAAATCAACCGGTACCCGATCAGGTTGCCGGTGTTCGATCGAAGCGGTGATACGTTCTTTCGAGGTCATAGGGGAGGCTCTGCCAACCTGTCTATCCGACTTCAACCGGCTGGGCAAGCCCGACTGGGCCTGGCTTCATCCGAAAAGCTCAATCCGCACAGATCGGGTAGGGGACCCTTTCGAATGCCAGGACCCTGAGAGACTGAGTTGCAGTATCCGGAGGGTCGATTACGACGTTTCGAATTCCAATTCAGATCCTGTTCTGGTACGACCGGCAGGATTCCATGAAGTCCATCCCTGAATCCCAGAAGTTCATTATTGCCGACCAAGAGTCCTATCCGGCGGACTTCCAATGCCCGAATCCCAAGGGGTGGTACCATTCGGTGGCGAATATCGCGTCGACGCCGGACGGTCTGGTCGCGGTCTATCGCTTGTCGGATTCCCATTGCGCCGTCACCACCCACATCATGGTCGCTTATTCTGCGGATGGCGGACGCACCTGGACCGGACATCGATCCGTTTCCAACAGAAATGTCTGGGAAGATCATGCCGTCTGGGCCGCACCCCAGATGCGGCGGCTGCGCGACGGGCGGCTGGTCATCATCTGCGACCTGGGTCAACGAACTTCTCATGACAATTGGCCGATGTTGGCCCATTGGCAGAAGCCCGACCGGGGCATGTGGAATTTCCTCTTCTGGAGCAACGACCACGGACGGACATGGAGCGATCCGGTCAGGTGCGACGATGTCGGGGGTGAGCCCGGCTATATCATCGATCTGGCGGACGGAACGCTTCTCTACACCGCAACGGTTTCCGAGGCATCGACCGAGATCATCGACGGCCCGGCGCCGTGGGGGAATATTTATTACCGATCGATTGTGATGGCTTCCGAGGACGGTGGAAATACCTGGAGCAAGCGATCCGACCTGACGAATGCCCCCTTTCAGGGTGATAGCGAAGTCGGGTTGGTCGAGCTCGAACCCAACCACGTGATCGCTGCCACCCGGATCGGTTTCGGAGGCGGGCAGTTCGGGCAGCCCAGCCGGCTGGTTCACAGCCATGACGGAGGGCGGACCTGGGGTGAACCCATCCTGATGCCCGCCTATATGCAGCGGGCCCATCTCAACCGGCTTCAATCGGGTAAATTTTTCATCACCTACCGCAACCGTTGGGGCAGTCTGGCCAGCTATGGTTTTGCTTTCGACCCGGGCGAGGAACTGGGTTTTGAGCCATCCAGCCAGATCCATGACGAGGAACGCTGCCGCTTGGAAGATGGCGTCATGATCCTGGATACGGATATTGTGCGAAGGGCCGGCCTGGCGACGGAGGGAGCGGCACCCCCGATCGGTGATAACGAACGGGACAACGCTGTCCTGTTCTCACTCTATCCGGTCATTGACCACCGCTCGAGTGTGGAACTGGAGTTGGAACTGCGAATTCGACCCGGCAGCGGAGACGGTTCGATCGTCATCTACGCTGGTTTTCGAGTGGATCTGACGGGAAATAAGATCCGGATACCGGATCGCCACAGTTCGGAATTCTCGGTGGATGCCACCGGCCAGAGAGATGAGACAGGAGTGGAGTTGGAGGGAGGAAAGGATCTCGCTGTCGAATTGGATGCGACCCGTTGGCATCGCTACCGGTTCGTCCGCAGGGACCGGCTGATCGAAGTATTTGTGGATGGAGAATCAATCCTTCGAGCGGATACTGAGGGGCGGAAGGAACGCCTGGTGCGTTTTGGCAGTCGGGGACGGCTGATCTCGGAATGGAGGAGCGGTTCGGCTCGGATCCGAAATCCTCAGGACACGGACATAGATTGGGACTGGAACGTCGAGAACGGATTTATCGATCAGTTTCGTCGCGACCGGATGGTAAGGTTGGACCATACCTCAGACTCCGGCTACACTCAATGGACCCAGACGGATGACGGGATGGTGGTCATCGCCGATTACACCAATGATTCTTTCGATAATGCCTCCTGGCAACATGCCGGCCAACCCATCCTGAAGGCCTACCTGGCCCGGGAATCAGACCTCTTCTCAGGAGATCTGGCTCACTGCACGAGACATTTCGGCAAGACCTGATTACCGGAAGATTGCTCTTGATTACATTTCCGTGTCCGCCTTGGTTAACGCTTCATCATGGATAAAGTCTTTGCCTATCCGGTGGAGTTGCAGCGGTTCAGCCCTCTGTCGAACATCCTCACCTACGATCGTTTCAGCACGGGATTCAACGGCTGGATGACGCTGATGCCGAATTTCACACAGGCGCCCGATTTCGGCACTCGTGAAACGAGTATAGACAAGTCCCAATGGCCGCCCGTTATGTTGAGCAGTGCAACCTACCGGTATCCTGGAACACACGGAGCGATGTCAGGGACTTATTCGCTCAAACTGTCCACCCGGCCTCTCGCCAGCCGTTATGAGAGTCCGCCACTGCCCGGAAGTATGGGCCATGCCATCAAACGCCTGTCATTCCACCGGCCGGGAAGGGGGCTCATGCAGCTCGAAATGTGGTTTGCATACACGGTGGAACAAGACCGCGTGGCCGGATCCGGGGATCTTGCGGGATTGAGTGAGCCTTCGGTTCGCGCTTTTGGTGCCGGATTCGATATCCAGGAAGGTGAAAAGCGCTATTTCGCCGGAGCCCGCTATCTGAATGCGGCCAACGGCAAATTGAAGCAACGTTGGCAGGTGATCAGGGCAACGGAATCTACTGACCAGGAGTGGGCGCACGGGAGGAAGGGTGAGTGGAATAGATGGGGCGTCGACCCCATGTGGTATGGAAGGCGTTATCCGGATGGGCGCCACGATGGATTTCAGGATATCTCAGAAGGGGGGCAGCAGCTCTGTTACAACGAAACAGACTGCAAGATCAACTGGCTCTATTTTCGGCTGCTCTTCGACACGGCCAAACGGGAGTATGTTGAATTGCAGTGTGAGGATATCACTTTCGATCTTCGCGGAATCGAATTCACGCTGCTTTCCCCGTATGCTCGCATTGAGAAGCTGATGAATCCGGTTCTCTGGGTGGAGAACGATACCGATCGGCGGGTATTCTTCTATGTGGACTCGATTGTGATTTCCAGCGAGTAGCAACCGTTTAAGGGCACTTTGATTAATTCGAGACAGTCAGCGCGGCAAGGATTTGGGCGTCGGGCAAGGCGGTCGGGCCAGTGGGCATACCGTGAGGTATGTACCGGCCCGGACAACGCGGCCCACGCTCAAAGCTTTGCCGCCCTTCGGGTTATGCAGAAATCCCAGGCCCGCGGCGTTGGTCGGATCGAGGATAGCCCTACGGGGATACCCTCGACACGACCGCCTTGCGGTTCCTGGTTTTCTGCAAAACGATGACAATCTCCAATTAATCAAGGTGCCCTAAATTCTTCTGTTATGCGCGAATTCAATACCGCTCCGCTCGAGGTCAGAAAGGAGATTCTAGAGGATTTTCAGACACACCCGTTCGAGTGTGGCTGGGCAAGTGAAGCCATCTTTTTCATCAGCGTGGAGGATGTTTCGGGCAAGGGCGCTATGCTCGATGCAACGGTACAGATATCCAACGATGGCGTGTTCTGGACCGATGAGGGTACCTGCTTTGTTTCGATGGCGGAAAAAGGGCTCACCTTCGTCCGGGTGGGCCACTTTGGTGGCTGGCTGCGCCTGAATTGTTCGGTTTCAGGAACGGACGCCAGATTTCGGCTGAATATCCAGCTCGCCCTGAAGGAGTGATCGCTGGATTGTGCCCCGGGCCGGTTAACCCCTTGAACGACTGCGGGTAGCTACAACGTCGCGGTGACCGATGGCGATGTCTTCAGTCGTTGCCGCGTTTGACTCGATTCTTCGGTTGGAGGAATCGAGGACTGAATTGCTATTTTTTCCAGTCTCGAACCACGAGAGAGGTCCCTTTGCGCTCGACCACCACCTTCTGGCGTTCCTTCCAGCCGAGTTCCTCGATCAGGGACTTTGGTATGGTCACGTAATAGGTGTAGTTCCCGGTCTTGGTGATCTTGCGAACGGGTTCTGTCCTGCTTCCCTGGATACGCATGGTTTTCTTCCTGACTGATTTCTTTTTCATTAAACAAACCGTAGTGCACTACGTATTGTTTGGAAAGCGAAATCAGAGTGTGACTTCGGACCCCGTCCACAGCCCACCACGCAAAGGGGTCAAAGCTCACATCTCGCATTGGCATGCAAGATGTTGAGCAATGACCCCCCGTTCGGACCTTTGACTTTTGACACAACATCCGACATCCGACATCTGACATCTGGCATCTTCTCCTCTCCTCTCCTCTCCGTCCACCGTCCACCTCAAAAAGGGGTCAAAGCTCACATCTCGCATTGGCATGCAAGATGTCGAGCAATGACCCCCCGTTCGGACCTTTGACTTTTGACGACCGATTTTCTACCACAGCCCACAGCCCACAGCCCACAGCCCCCTGTCCACCGTCCACCTCAAAAAGGGGTCAAAGCTCACATCTCGCATTGGCATGCAAGATGTTGAGCAATGACCCCTCCGCCGTCGCGTAAAGCTATGGCGGACACGGCCGTTCGGACCTTTGACTTCTGACACAACATCCGATATCCGATATCCGATATCCGAAATCTTCCCCTCCCCCCCTCCCTTCCTCTTCCCATGTCCGATTCTCCAGAATCCGTAAACATCATCTGCATGAAGTGGGGGACCAAGTTTGGTCCCGAATACGCCAATCGTCTCCACCGGATGGTCAGTCGGCACCTGAAGCGGCCGCACCGATTTGTCTGTTTCACCGATGACGGGGCGGGGCTCAATCCGGGGATTGACGCACGGCCCCTGCCGCCGATGGACCTGCCACCGGGCAAGGAACGCGGCTGGCGAAAATTAAGCACGTTTCAGGACCCTCTTGCGGATCTGGTTGGCACCACGCTCTTTCTCGATCTCGATGTGGTCATCCTGCAGGATATCGACTGCTTCTTCGATCCTCCGGGAGACTTCCTTATCGCAAGGGACTGGATGTTTGCCCGGCCCTGGAGGAAGACGGGGAACAGTTCGGTGTATCGCTTTGAAGCGGGCGCCCACCCTGATGTCTACTCCGAGTTCATTGCGGATATCGATGCCGTGAAAACGCAGGTCCGCAATGAGCAGGCCTACCTGTCGAACTGGATGAAACGGGCCGGGAAGTTCCAGTTCTGGCCGGAGGGCTGGTGCGTGAGCTTCAAGGGTCACTGTCTGCCTCCCTTTCCGATGAACACCTTCCGGGCTCCCGAGCGGCCAAAGAATGCGAAAATCGTCATTTTCCACGGCAATCCGACCCCGGAACAGGCCCTGGCCGGGCGTTTTGATGGACCCTTCCGCTGCGTCCGCCCAACGAAATGGGTGGAGGATGCCTGGAGCTAAGGGGTCAGACCCCTTTAGGACAGTTCAGTCTTTCAGCCCGAATATCTCCTCTTTAAGATCGAGGTAATAGAGGTAATCGTCGGGATTGACGTTTGGGGGGCAGCGATGGTCGCAGAAGGGGATGAAACCACCTTTCTCGACGTAGGGTATCAGCGACTCCACCCACTCCCGAATGGCCTCACGACCGGCGCCGAGGGCCATCTTGTTGACGCCGCCCATGATCCGCAGTTCCGGTCCCCAGCGATCGAGAGCCTCTCCCGGGTGGCCGGAACCGTTGACCTCCCACGGGAACATCGTGTTGACGCCGCCCTCCAGAAAATGGGGGATCAGCGGTCTGACATCCCCGTCGCAGTCGATCCACCAGATGTCGATACCGTGCGCCTGCAGTCGGTCTCGGATCCGCTGGTAGCGAGGGACGACGATGTCCCGGAAGAACGAGACCGAAACGAGCGGACCGCTGCTGTAGCAGATATCTTCCCAACCCTCCGCGAAATCGAATTCAAAATGCGGCAGCACCTGGTCTAGAAAATCCTCCACCAGTACACAGGAGGTTTCGACCATGTCTTCCACCATGTCCGGGTAGTCGTAGGTCGCATAGGCGAGGCCTTCCACCGTGAGCAGGTTGCGCACCCTCCCGATCATGGAGTTTGTGTTCACGCCCAATGGGTAGTCCCGGTCGGCAGGGTGCTTCTTTTTCAGGGCATCGATGTCGATCCGGCGTACGGGGTCGTCCCGCCGAAAACGCTCGCGTTTCACCTTTTCCCAGTCGGCCGGTTCCTTGATGGACGAGCCGAGGTAGTGAGGGATGGTGTCATGGCCATCGATCGGCACTTCGGCCAGCAGTCCGTCACCATTTCGGAGAATCCGGGTGGTTTCGGTCCGGCTCACTTCTATTTCCGGGAATACCGGGTGCATGAAAGGCGCCCCGAATGACTTTGATCGATCAAAATTCAGGAAGATATCAGCGGTATCGTTATCGCGGATCCCGTTGTCCCGGAACATCGGCCAGGTTTCGAAATTGTCGTCCCAGTAGCCGAACTCTCTATTGAAACAGCGGTCCACCGGTTCGAAATGCATCTGTCGGCGAAAACGCTCCCGGTCAGTCATCGTTCCGCGCCACCTTGGACGGAACGGTGAGATTTCTATTTCCGGATCAACTGCCTCGGCGTTGCTATTGGTGTTTTTCTTTGACGAACTCATAAAGTCTGGAGTTGGAGATCCATGCCATGGGGATCAGTGCGGGGTGAGGGGTCAAACGCAAAATATTGAGATCCGCGGTTCTCCATTATTTGCGTTTGACCCCTTGGGAACAGTTTGACCCCTGGTTTTCCGGCTTCTTGAATCCATAGTGAGAACGATGAACACGATATGAAGGACTTCGAACCGTTGGATGGCGCCCTGCTTCACGAACGATTGGCGTGGCCGGAGGGGCCGGTCGATGTCTGCCTGGATACCGATACCTATAACGAGATCGATGATCAGTTCGCCCTGGTCTACACCCTGCTGTCTCGAGAGCGGATCAACCTGAAGGCCGTCTACGCGGCTCCTTTTTTCAATGAGCGTTCCAATGGACCCGAGGACGGTATGCTCAAGAGCTACGACGAGATTCTCCGCATACTGGACTTCACCGGGGCGGATGCGCGACTCGCGTTCAAAGGGAGCGATCGTTGGCTTCCCGATTCGGAGACCCCGGTTCTGTCACCCGCGGTTGAGCACCTGATCGAGATGGCGCGGGCGTCGGACAAGGCGCCTCTCTACGTGGTGGCGATCGGTGCCATTACCAATGTCGCATCGGCCCTGCTGGCCGCACCGGATATCCGCGAGCGCATCGTTGTCCTCTGGCTCGCCGGTCAGCCGCGCTACTGGAAATCGGCGAGCGAGTTCAATCTGGGCGGCGACCTGACCGCATCGCGGGTGATCTTCGACTGCGGTGTTCCGTTGGTTTTCTTTCCCTGTAACCATGTGGCCGGGAGCATTCGAACCACGGTTGCCGAAATGGAGGCGTATGCTCGTGGTCGGGGGAAAATCGGGACCTATCTTTGCAAGATCTTCCGCGATTTCGAGCACACCGATCTCACCCGGATGGGTGTATCCAAAGCGATCTGGGATCTCGCCCCATTGGGATGGTTGGTCAACCGGGAATGGTGTCAGACTCAACTGGTCAACAGTCCGATCCTGACCCGTGATGTGACTTGGAGTTTCGACGGCGACCGCCACCTGATCCGGGAAGCCGTCAACATCAGTCGCGATGGCATCTTCTCCGATTTCTTCAGCAAACTCGAACGCCAGGGAAACTGAGGAATTTACAGTTCAAATTGCGTCTCCACTAGAGCTTCCGGTCGAATTTTGGGAGACAGAACATCTCCCTGTACGCCTCAACAATGGCCAGGTAGTTTTCGAATGGCACACTGGCCATAATGGCATTGCTGGCGCACAGGATATGCCCGCCGTTGCCCAGGCCGGCTTCGAGGCAATCGATGGTATGCGTTCGAACTTCTGCCGGAGTCCCAAAGCTCAGTGTGTTTCCACAGTCAAGATTGCCATATAGCGTTATCCGATCTCCACAGGCGCTCTTCAGCCTCCCCATGTCCATGGTGGCATGCATGTCGATTTCCAGGTATCCGTCCACCTCGCATCCGAAAAGAAAGTCATCAAGGACAGACCACAGGTTGCCGTCGCTGGCGTTGATTGCATATAGTCCCGCCTCATGAATGCGGCGGGACAGCTTCCGTATCTCCGGAACGATGAACTCCCGATAGGCTTGTGGAGAAATCAGGGGGCGTGTCCCGGAGAAATCTCCGCCTACGCCGATCTGGTCGATGCCGATCGTTTTGTATCTTTCGATCAGCGCCAAGGTGCGCGTGCTTGCCAGGGAAAAGTGACGATGGGCCACGTCAGGCGCGAGAAGCATGGTCTCCATCAGGTCGACGTCGGTCCACACCCCGTGAGCATACGCCGGCGCCAGGACCGGGAGATCAACCCCACGACGATGCATCTCTTCCTTCAGATGCACATGGATCATCAATGCTTCATCCGCCAGGGGAGGGGCATCCAAGGCGAGATCGTTTCGAAGCCGAACGCGTTCCACCGGGTCGTCCGGACCTTCAGGGTTGATCATCTGCCCGGGGGGATCCTGGAGAACCGGGTTGAGCGGTGGTGGGAGTGGTGCCACGTACATCATGTCATGACCGAGGAGCAGGGCGAGATCCACCCGGTCGACGGCGTTCTGACGGTTGGCGCCTTCCCATCCCTTCTCCTCCACGATTGAATTCCAGTTTGCGGGATTTCCCGCATACGGTCTTTCCAGGAAGCGATCCGCCAACGGGGACAAGAGCAGATACTCGAATACCGGTGTTCGATCCGGATCTCCATGCTGCAGCGCTGCCTGGACTCTTTCCCGTGCGGTCATCATGTGGTTTTCAGGCACATGACCACAAGAGCCCGACCGAGAGCGATGATATTCACTTGAGATTGAAGAAACAGGAATGGGACAGATCGGGCCGCGCCTGTTTCCCTGTAGCAAGGGGCGTGCGCCCTTCCCATCTCCTGCTTGACCTCAATGATCCGCCCTTCCACTCTGCGCCGCGTGGAAACACACGCTTTGGGACTCAGACTCCGGGCGGACGCCCCGGAGGGAGCAAGGCGATATCCTTTCAGTCGTCTTCATCCTGTTCGTTTTCTCGTCTTCTTCGTGTCCTTCGCCCCTTCCTGTTTCAAACCAAACCAACTCAGCCGGGGTCCCTCCTCAAGGATCGTGGTTATCTGACCGATAAGACCCGGATTCAATGGGATCGAACGACATGGACCTGCTGACGGCGCTGGCATCCGGTCCAATATTGGCCGACGGTGCGATGGGGTCCTATATCTTCGAACAGACGGGTCGTCTTTCGGAGGCGAACCATGTCTACGAGGCACTGAATATTGATAGTCCGGATCTGATCCGTCAGATTCACTTCGCGTATCTGTCCGCAGGCGCCCGGTGTTTGACCACGAACACCTTCGCTGCCAATCGCACGCGTCTGGCACCTGTGGGAGAAGGCGTCCGATTGGCTGAAATCAATCGAGCCGGCGTGCGCCTCGCGCGTGAGGCTATTTCTTCGTTCCAGCGCCAGACCGACGCGCAATCCCCGTGTTTCGTGCTCGGGTCGATCGGGCCGACGCACGAGACCAACGAGTCGCAGCAGCAGGCAAAGCAGGTGTATGCCGAACAGCTCGGCGCGTTGCTCGAGGCCGGTGTGGATGCGATCGTGCTGGAGACGTTCACGTTCCTGCCGCACCTGCGGGCGGTGCTGGAACTGATTGGCGAGGGCGTCAATTCACCGCCTGTTTTTGCCCAGATGAGCTTGCAGCAGCGCGGAGAGGAGGCGACGTGGGACCCGGATCCGGTCGCGTTTGTCGAGACGGCCGCGGACCTTGGCGCCGCCGTGGTCGGGGTCAACTGCTGCGCTCCGTGGGAGGCGTCGGCGTTTGTGGACGCGGTCGAGCAGGTGCCGGCCGTCCGGCAGCGGCACATTCATCTCTCGGCAATGCCCAATGCCGGCGGCATCCAGCGCATCGGTCATCGGTACATGACGCGCGTCAACCCGGAATACATGGGCAAACTCTCGCGCACCCTGGCCGACCGCGGCGTGCGCCTGATCGGTGGTTGCTGCGAGGTGCACCCACGACATGTGCGGGAGATGCGGAACTTTCTCACGTCGCGGCGGGCGGGCGGAAAGACTGCGGCGATCGTCGCGACCAACGGCCATGCACCCGTCGGTGACGAGGTCAAGAAGGACAACGGGCCGTTCTCACGCAAGATCAAGGAGGGCACGTTTGCCGTAAGCGTAGAGGTGGTGCCGGCCCGGGGTACGGGGCCGCATGTCCTGGCGCGAAAGGTGGAGTTTGTACGGCATTTGGCCGCTTCCGGGTTGGTGGACGCGCTCGATGTCACGGACGGCTCGCGGGGCATCCCGCTCATGCCGCCTGGCGATTTCATCAACGTGTTGCGTGAAGGGCTCGGCTGGACGACGTCCACCGGCGACGGCGTCGAGTTCATCGCTCACTTTACTTCGCGGGACCTGAACGTGTTGGGGTTGCAGAGCCGGCTCATCGGCTACTGGGGCAACCGCATCCATAACATGCTGTTTGTTACGGGCGATCCACCGAAGATGTCGCCGACCTACCCGCGTTCGACGGCGGTGTTTGATCTCGATTCGGTCGACATGATCCATCGTGCGCAGGGTTTCATGAATCGGGGTCTGGATTTCGGTGGTCAACCGCTGGGCAAACACGCGGACCCACGCACGCACTTCACCATCGGCAGCGGATTCGAACCCGAGGCGGTCGATGGTGCGCATGAACTGGACAAGCTGCGACACAAGATCGATCGGGGCGCGGACTATATCATGACCCAGCCCGTGTTTCGTTATGAATCGTTCAACAGACTCGAGCCGTTCCGCGACCAGGTTGCAATTCTCGTCGGCGTCATGATTCTCACCGGTCTCGAGCACGCGCGCCGCGTGGCGGAAATTCCCGGCGTTTCAATCCCGGCGGACTTCCTCGATCGGCTCGGCGCCTATCCGGATCCCGCGGACCAGGCCAAGGTCGCAAAGGACATCGCCCTCGAACAGGCGCGGTGGGTGAAGCGGCAGGGATGGGCGGGCCTGTATCTTATGTCACCGGGGTCGATGCAGCTGACGCTGGATGTGCTGCAGGCGGGGGATTGAGGGTGTCGC
>Ga0164313_10004359_pt1 | contig 12604 bp, 10 predicted proteins | sample GuaBasSedimGuay4_FD_113735 | JGI IMG/M metagenome (GOLD analysis project Ga0164313, IMG submission 113735) | Subseafloor sediment microbial communities from Guaymas Basin, Gulf of California, Mexico - Guay4, Core 4569-4, 0-3 cm | ecosystem: Environmental > Aquatic > Marine > Hydrothermal vents... | reverse complement strand
CCGCGGATGGCGTTGCGCGTACGGGTGAAGGTAAATTCCTCGATTCCCTCGGCAATTCCGTAAAGCACCACCAGGGCGGCAGCCTCATCCCATAAATCCAGTACGCCGGCGCCGGCCGTGGCTGCCAGCATCAGTATGGAGATGCCAATCTCGTGTTCTTCAATCAGGTCCTCAAGGCCTTCTCTTGCCCAGAAATAACCACCCAGTGCAATGGCTATCCAGTAAATCCACGTGACCAACTCATCAGTGATTACAGAGAAGTAGCCAAGGAGAAACCCGGTCAAGGCAATGGCGCCCGCCAGGATGGCATTACGCAACGGTGGAAAAAGCCACCAGGGGCCGGTGAATGGTTCGTGTTCATCTGACACCTAAGTGATCTCCGTTCTCGACAACAAACCGGTCACATAAATCCAGCCCGCATGCGTCTGGCCAGTCCGTGCATGTTCCCGGATCAACTCTACCGCCTGGTGCATGCGGTCTTCACCTTCACAGACCAGTTCAAGTTTCACTTCCGTGATCACTTTTTGTCCAATCTCTACCGAATACTTTTGCTCCTTGCTGTCCAGGGCCTTGAGCAGGCCCCGGACATCGATCACGGTGAGATTCCTGAAGCCCGCCTGATACAAGGCATCCACGACATCAGCTACACGGTTTCTATGGATAAACGCTTTTACTTCTCGAGTGTTCATGATGACTCCTTGCGGTTTTCGATCCACTCATAGATGACCGGTAGCAATATCAGCGTCAGCAAGGTGGATGTGATTAGCCCGCCGATAACCACCGATGCCAACGGACGTTGTGTTTCCGCCCCCACACCGGAGGACAGCAGCATGGGGATCAGTCCGAGAATGGCGACGCTGGCAGTCATCAGCACCGGCCTCAAGCGCATTTCGGTACCGTGGCGAACGGCCTCGGAAACGCTCATTCCTTTCTCGCGCAGTTCATTGATAAAGCTCACCAGGACAATACCGTTCAGCATGGCAACGCCAAATACGGCGATGAAACCGATTGCCGACGGCACGGACACATACTGTCCGCTGATAAACAACGCAAACAGGCCTCCAATCGTGGCGAAGGGAACATTTGCGATAATCAGGGTGGCGTATTTGATCGAGTTGAACGCCGTATAGAGCAATACGAAGATGAAAAAGATCGTAAGTGGTACGATTACGGCCAGGCGCGCCAGTGCGCGCTGTTGATTTTCAAATGCGCCACCCCATTCGATCCAATAGCCAGGCGGCAGATCAATTTCAGCTTCAATCAGTTTGTTTGCGTCACTCACAAAGCCATCGACATCCCTGCCCCGCACATCCATCTGGATTACGGCATAGCGTTGCAGTTGTTCCCGGCGTATGAATGAATAGCCCTCCGCGACGGTGACATCGGCAACCGAAGCCAGCGGCACGATGGCGCCCGTGGCTGTTTTCAGCGGGATGCGCTTGATCGACTGGAGGGAGCTCCTGGAGTCATCATCAAGCCGTGCCGTGATATCAAACCGTCGCACGCCATCTATCAGTGTCGAGACCGGCTCATTTCCGATCCCGGTCCGCACCACGGAAAGCACATCATCGGCATTGAGTCCATAACGCGCCAACTGGTCCCGGTTAACTTTAATCCGAATTTGCGGCTTACCGATATTGGCTTCAAGTGACAGGTCGGCAACGCCCGGGACATCTGCGATGATGTTCTTAACCTCTTCACTCAGCCGGTCGAGTTCCGCCAGGTCCTGCCCGTAAATCTTGGCTGCCAGTGTTGCTCGCACACCGGAAATCAACTCCTCAACCCGCATCTGGATGGGTTGGGTGAAGGCGATCACGGCGGTTGGAACCACTAATTCAAGTTCTTCACGCATTGCAATTGCCAGTTCCTCAATATCGCGGTCTCCTTCCCACTCTCCGGGCGGTTTGAGCTCGGTATATATTTCCATGTAGTTGACATCGGCTGTTTCACCTTTTTCCGCCCTGCCGATCATGGCCACGGTTGTCTTCACTTCCGGGAACCCGGTAAGGGCGTTCTCAATGTCCTTGGATATCTGGATGGATTGTTCCAGCGAGGTTGAAGGAATGGATGTCACGCGCCACATGATAGATCCCTCCTGCAGTTGCGGCATAAATTCTTTACCCAGGAACGGAAACAGCGCGAGGCTGAACAGCAGCAGCGCCACCGCTGCGGAAATGACCTTCTTTTTGTGCTCGAGAGACCACGACAACAACGGCAAATAGCGGGCCTTGATGACCCGAATCAGCCAGGTGTCCCGCTCTTGTTTAGGTTTGAGGATCAGGGCCGCCAACACGGGGATCAGTGTCATGGTCAGGACCAGGGAACCGGCCATGGCGAAACTGATGGTGAAGGCCATGGGCTTGAACAGCTTGCCCTCCAGTCCCTCCAGTGCGAACAAGGGAATAAAAACCACGATGATGATCAATATCGCAAAAGCGATGGGATTTGCGACCTCCCGCGCCGCGGTGAGTACCGCAGCTGTGCGATCCACAGGCCCTCCGGTCGCCTTGCGCTCGGCCATGATCCTGAAAGCGTTCTCCACCATCACTACGGCGCCGTCCACCATCATTCCAATTCCCACTGCCAACCCGGCCAGTGACATCAGGTTGGCCGACAAACCCGTCTGGCCCATGAAAATGAATGCGATCAGCATAGCCAACGGCAAGGCGGAAACCACCACCAGCGCAGACCGTAATTCTCCCAGGAAAAGGAACAAAACAACCGCAACCAGTAATGAGCCTTCGATCAGCGCTTTCACTGCTGTCCAGACAGCCTTGTCCACCAAATCTGTGCGGTCGTAGACCGGGCGCAGCTTGACTCCCTCGGGCAGTGACTGGTCGACAATTTTGACTTTTTCCTTAACTGACTCCACCACGTTAGCCGCGTTTTCACCCATTCGGGAAAGCGCCATACCCAACACAACTTCTTTGCCATCGCGTGTAACAGCGCCAAATCGCAGGCCAGGCCCTCGTTTGATTTCGGCGACATCACGCAGGAACACCGGCGTGCCGTCATCAACTTTTACAACCATCTCACCGATTTCATGTTCGTCTTCAACCAGGCCGAGGCCCCGCACCAGGTATTGTTCGGAACCCAGGTTGATATACTGCCCGCCGACCTGCTGGTTATTCGCTTCAATCACGGCCATGATGTCGGTAAAGCTCAGGTCGTACTTGATCAGTTGCAGGGGGTCAATCACTACCTGGAATTGCTGCTCCTGGCCGCCCCAGGACATGACATCATCCACCCCAGGCGCCGTGCGCAGGATCAGGCGGACGCTCCAGTCATGAATGGTACGTAAATCCATATCGGTAATGTCTGCGTTGAGTTGTTCGTCTGCGCGCTCCAGCGTGTACCAGAAAACCTGTCCCAGGCCGGAGGTGTTCGGGCCCATTTCAGGTGTTCCGTATCCTTCAGGGATGCGATCGCCGACCTCCTGCAACCGCTCCATCACAAGACGGCGGGCAAAATAGATGTCCATGCTGTCTTCGAAGTAAACCGCCACATACGACAGTCCGAACAGGCTGACCGAACGAATTTCCTGCACGCCGGGAAGCCCTGCCATGCCCGATTCAATCGGAAAAGTCAGTAACTGCTCAACATCCTCGGCGGCGAGTCCGGCCGATTCCGTGTAAATATTCACCTGCGTGGGGGTGACGTCCGGAAAGGCATCGACGGGTACAGTAACCACCGCACGCCAGCCGAGGAACGCCACCACGGCGAACAAGATGAGCACCAGGAATTTATACCGCAGTGCGGATTCTACGAGTTTTTCCAGCATCACGATCTCCTAGTGCTCGTCGCCAATGGACGATTTAAGTAACATTGATTTGAGATAAAACACACCCTTCACTGCAATGACATCACCCGCCTCGACCCCGGCGCTGATCACGGTCCAGTCGCCGATAACGGTGCCGATGTCCACGATCTCCGGATGAAATTCACCCCCGTTTTCCATTTTAAAAAGAGTTGAAGCACCCTTGATCAGAGTCAGGGATTCATTGGGAACAGCCAGCACGGGGATGCCGGAACCGGTAATAATTTCCACTTCTGCAAACTGACCGGGATGAAGCTGATCATGCAGATTTTCCACAGCGATCCGAACCCCCTGTGTTCGCGTGGTCTCGCTCAAGCGGTGGTGCAACTGCACGACGTTGCCGTCGAACCAGTCCGTACCGTTCACGCTGACCTGTGCCGGGGAACCCACTTTGATGCTGGACAGCGAACTGGGTCTCATCCGGGCTTCAACCCACAAGATGGACTCATCGCTGATGTCGAACAGAACACGGCCGGGTTCGATCAATTCACCGGTGATGAAGTTGTCCTCCAGGATGGTGCCGGCCAGCGGTGCGAGCAAGTCGAACTCGCCAACTGCATTCGCTGCATTTGTGATTTTCAGCAACTCTACGGCCTGCTCTTCCTGCATGCCATAAGCCAGAACTTTCGCGAACGCCTGCTGGCGCGCCACCTGTGCCTCGGTATAGCGGCGCTCCCCTACAGCCTTGCGGCCAAGGGATTTTACTCGCCGCCACTCCCGGTCAGCGACAATCAGATCGCCCTGCGCTTGTGCCATGGCAACGCTGGAAAGTGTCACCAGGGGCTGTCCGGCAATTACATGATCGCCCAGGTGGACATGCCGCTTGAGCACCTGAGCCTGCATACGGGGTGTTACCCGTGCAGACTGATATGCGTTGATTACGACTTCGGCTGGCACCCGCAGCGTCTCATCCAGGGCCTGTAGAACCACTTCTTCGACCACAATACCTGCAGCTTCGCGCTGTTTTTTGGAAAACACCAGTTGGCTGCCTTCTTCATGCCCCACTTCATCGTGACCTTCTTCGGCCAGAACCGGGGACGAGTTCAGGGCCACTGCCAGGCAAATCACCCCCAAATTGAACATATTCATTACATATTTCTCCAATCGATCATTTGTTTTTGCGCTGGTCATGGGGATTTCTCCATGCCCAGCCAGTTATCTACCTGTCCTGATGCCGCCAACCACTCGAACCAGGCACGCCACATGGTTAACCTGAGATCCAGTGCGCTTTCACGCGTGTCCAGCGTCTGGCGTACCTGGACCAGAAAATCTGTTGTGCTCAATTCACCTGCCTCCCACAGTCGCTGCAGCAAATCACCCTGCCTCTGCAGGCTGATTTGCCCGGTTTGTTCCCAGCCCCGCCATGCATCGCGCGAAATTTGGTAGCGTTCAGAGGCGCCGATGAAACGGACGTAAGCTCGGCGCAGCATATCGTCGAGAATTTGTTGAGCCCGGTCCCGTTCGGCCACTGCTGCAGTCACCTCGTATTTGAAGGAATTGCGAATGAACAATGGGATTGACAGGTTGACGCCGATCAGGGTCGAATCATCTTCCTGGCCGCCACGCAAACCCAGCCGGGGATCCGGACGCCGCTCACGCTCACGCAGTTCCACCAGTGCATCGGCTGCATCAACCCTGCGTTGCGCCGCCAGAATTTCCGGCAGGCCCAGAACCAGCTTCTGTGGGTCATCCAGATTTGGCATCGAGGGCAATTCTGTTTCCACTACGGGCCATTGGTCAGATGCCGAAAGCAGTGTGAGATTTCGCACCTCCTGTTTAGCCTCCGCCAGGTCGGCCGCAGCTGTTGCGCGTTGAATTTGTGCTTCAACATAAGCGAGGGTGGCAAGGTCCGCCTCGACCTGGTTCAGATCGCCGGCATCAAACCGCCTCTGGGCCAGTTCAGCGAACTCGCGCATGATCCGGTCACGTTCGATGGCCAGGGCATCACGTTGAACGCCAGTTTGGTAGTGGGTCAGCCCTGCAAGCAGATCGACGGCAATATCGCGTCTCGTGGCCATGTAATCAGCTTCGATTGCATGTCGATCCGATGCCGCTACGGATGTGCGTGCTTTACGCTTACCAGCCCAGTCGAGAGTCTGGCCGATGCCGACCTCCCAGGTTCGATCTACGGCGTTTTCATAATCTGCTTCAAGCTCCGGGTTATAAAGGGGCATGCCTGCAGCGGATTCACGCGCACGACTGGCATCCAGTGCCGCACGGGCCGCCTGGACACGGGGGTTGGTATCGACCACGACCCGCACAAAGCGGTTTAATCCGGGGTCGGAATAGGTTTCAAAAAATAACTCGCCAGCGGATTCTGTGTTTTGTACAGACCACACGGTAATTGGCAGGCAGCCGATCAAGACCACCAAACCTGATAGGGGTATTCGCATATTTTTCTTCCACGTACAGTAAATCGCAACAGGCGCCTGAATCTCGGGCGCCAGGGGCTTCCAAAAGACGAATTTACGCGTTCGGTGGAGGAGTGGGTGGTGCCTGGGAACGGTCCGAGACCGGGGATGAACTGAAGGCTATGTCATTGCCGTTTTCGACAATCAGGAATTCATCAGAACCTGAGGTGATACTGGACATATGTCCGTGGCACAGATGGCCGCATTGATTGCCGTCACCGTCGGAAAGCGGGTCCGGATCAACCGGGCCATCGGCATCTACCTGGTGAGCCAGGCCATCTCTGTGAGCATGCGACTCCTTTGCCATGTCCCACGCGCCTTCGGCGCTCATGAAGAGCACCAGAACAGCTAGTAACCGGCAAATGAATATCCGCATAGGGTGCACAGGGTAGACTAATTCGTGTCGTTTGTCATGACTCGCCTGTGTCATGGACCATGATGTTCCCTCACAGCTCCTGTTGCCTCCTGATTCTTAAAAGTATTATATATGGGCTATCATATATATGGATAGGCATATATAATAGGATCCTGATGGAACCTAACTTTCTGTTTAATATTCTTTCCGATCCAACGCGATTGAGAGCACTCATGCTGATCCAGGCGGAAGGTGAGGCTTGCGTTTGCGAACTCACTTTTGCTCTTGATGAGTCGCAACCCAAGATTTCCCGGCACCTGGCGTTGATGCGCGAAGCGGGAATTGTTAAATCACGCCGGGAAGGAACCTGGATGCATTATCGTATCAATCCCAGTCTCCCCGCCTGGTCAAGGGAAGTTATCAGGCATGTCTTTGAGCAGATCAGTGGATTGAGCCCATTCAGAGGCGATGCAATACAACTGAAGCGGATGAACAACCGCCCGGAGCGAATTTGTGCCTGAACCAGTAAATATCCTTTATTTGTGTACCGGGAATTCTTGCCGGTCCCAGATGGCTGAAGGAGTCGATTGATGAGTGTTCAATGCGAAACCAGCGGCCGGCGGGCAGCGGGCGCCCAAATGCCGTTTTTTGAACGCTACCTGAGTATTTGGGTAGCGTTGTGTATCGTGGCCGGAATCGCACTGGGACGGTTTTTTCCTGGCCTGTTTGAATCACTGGGCGCAATGGAAATCGCCAGTGTCAATCTGCCGGTGGCGGTGCTGATCTGGCTGATGATCCTGCCAATGCTGCTTAAAATTGACTTTCATTCACTGAAGGAAGTCCGCCAGCACTGGAAGGGCGTTGGTGTGACGCTGTTCATCAACTGGGGCGTCAAACCGTTCTCCATGGCCCTGCTGGCCTGGATCTTCATCCGTAACCTGTTCGCAGGCTGGCTGCCGGCGGACCAACTGGACAGTTACATTGCCGGACTGATCCTGCTGGCGGCGGCGCCGTGTACCGCCATGGTGTTTGTCTGGAGCAATCTCAGTAACGGCCACCCCGGGTTCACCCTTTCCCAGGTGGCCCTGAACGACCTGATCATGGTGTTCGCCTTCGCCCCAATCGTCGCCCTGTTGCTGGGGATTTCGTCCATCCACGTGCCATGGAATACGCTGTTTCTGTCGGTTGTTCTTTACATCGTATTGCCGGTGGTTGCGGCCAGCCTCTGGCGCAGGTGGCTGATGCGGGACGAGCAAGGGGAAGCCAGACTGAAACGCGTGCTCGAGCATATGCATCCGGTTTCCCTGTCCGCCCTGTTGATCACCCTGGTACTTTTGTTCGGCTTCCAGGGCAGCCAGATCATCGCCAAGCCGGTCATTATCCTGTTGCTGGCCATACCGATCCTGATCCAGGTCTATTTCAATTCAGGCCTGGCGTACCTGCTCAACTGGAAACTGGGTGAGCAGCACTGTGTGGCGGCGCCATCGGCATTGATCGGCGCCAGCAATTTCTTCGAACTGGCCGTTGCCGCAGCCATCAGTATCTTCGGCCTGCAATCCGGTGCCGCCCTGGCGACCGTCGTGGGTGTGCTGGTTGAAGTCCCGGTGATGCTGTCGGTTGTGTGGATCGTCAACCGGACCCGGCCCTGGTACGAAGCCGGGCTGTAAGGATGTGTTCACCAAACTGACATCCCTGTACCGGGAGAATCGGGAGCAAAGCCATTTGCTGCTTCTCATCCTTGGCGTTTTCCTGGTCATTTATTTTATTCCCGCAGGCAATGCCCGCTTTGACAATGCAGTAATTGAAGCGGTCCGCCTGACAAACTGGTATGCCCGCGAGCATGTCATTCTGTGCCTGTTTCCTGCTTTTATTATCGCTGGTGCTATGGCGGTCTATATCAGCCAGGGCTCGGTATTACGCTATTTGGGCCCGCAAGCGCCCAAGCCGATCGCTCTGGGTGTGGCTGCAGTCTCCGGAACCCTGCTGGCCGTTTGCTCATGTACAGTGTTGCCTCTTTTCGGAGGAATCTACAAGCGTGGCGCCGGCCTGGGAGCTGCGATCGCGTTTTTGTACTCTGGTCCGGCCATCAATATCATGGCCATTGTTCTCACCGCCAAGGTGCTGGGGCCGGAACTGGGTATCGCCCGGGCGGTGGGCGCCATTGTCTTCGCGGTGGTCATCGGGGCCATCATGCATATGATCTACCGGAAGGAAGAATCCGCCAGGGCTCTGGCGTCTGTGCGCGGGTTCGAGGCCGAAGAGCAGGAAAAGCCCCTCAGCGTGGTGGTGGCTTTCTTCACCTTGATGGTAGGTATCCTGGTATTCGCCAACTGGGCTGCTGCGGACAGCCCGGCATGGATGAAGGTTTACCAGTGGAAGTGGCCCATCACTTCATCGCTGGCCATCCTGTTTGCCGGGCTACTCGTCTTTCGCTGGCAATGGCCTGCCCGCTCCCTGCTGGCTCTTCTGGCCCTGGTAGTGGTCAGTGCTGTATTGGTTCCCGGCACGCCGCAACTGCCTTTTGCTGTTGGCGCCCTGGGCCTGATGTTGCTGGCGGCCACCCGTGAGCAGGACCAGGAGTGGGCTGCCCAGACCTGGGGTTTCACCAGGCAGATCATGCCGCTGCTTCTGGGGGGTGTGTTTATTGCCGGATTGCTGCTGGGCCGCCCCGGGCACGAGGGCCTGATACCATCCGGGTGGGTCAGTATGGCCGTCGGCGATAACTCGCTGTTGTCTACGCTGCTGGCCTCGGTACTGGGCGCATTCATGTATTTTTCTACCCTGACCGAAGTGCCCATTGTCGAAGGTTTGCTGGGTTCGGGTATGGGTAAGGGACCGGCGCTGGCCCTGTTGCTGGCCGGACCGGCGCTCTCATTACCCAACATGCTGGTCATCCGGTCGATTCTTGGAACCGGGAAAACAGTAGTCTACTCTACCCTGGTGGTAGTGATGGCGACGGCTACCGGCTTTATTTATGGAAACTTCTGGTAAGTACAAAATAGAGGTATTGAAATGAACCTGAAAATCTATGGAAGTGGATGCGCCAAATGCAACCTTTTAACCACGCATACCGAAGCGGCTGCCCAGGCGCTTGGAATCAGCTACCAGCTTGAAAAAGTGACTGACATGAACGGCATCATCGATGCGGGTGTCATGCACACACCCGCACTGGCGGTGGATGATGACCTGGTCATCGAGGGCAGAGTTCCAAGTGCGGAGCAGATAAAAAAATTACTGCTTGAGTCGGCAACAATATGCCCCTGACACAGGATGGAATCACCATGAAAAAGCCGGTTCGCTACTCGCTCGTTGCCCTCATTTTTTTCGCCCTGGTCGTGGCGGCCCTGGCCTTGCACCGGCAGCGTCAACACCAACTGACAGTCATGGCGCCACCACAAATACTTCCCTGGGCGGTGGATACTACCGTTGTCGCAACAGGCAGGGCGACACAGGGTTTCCCGGCGCTGGCCCTGGTCAAGGGTGAGAACGATGTAGCCGTCTCGCCCCGTCTGGGCGGCATCATCCTGGAGATGGGCCCACGCGAGGGGGAGCGCGTGGATCAGGGTATGGTGCTGGCCCGTATCGACACCCGTGAACTGGATGACAAGCTGGCCAGCGTGCAAGCACAGCTTGCCGGGGCCCGTGCCGATGCTCAACGCAAGGCCCGGGATGCCGCCCGTGTAACAGAACTGCTGCAGGACAAGAGCATCAGCGAATCACAGGCCGACCAGACCCAGTCGGCGGCACGTAGCGCCCAGGAACAGGCAAACAGCCTGGAAAAGCAGATTGCCGCAGAGCGTACCCGCCTGGGCTATGCCGAAATCGCTGCTCCATTTACTGGTGTGATATCGGAACGCCTGGCCGACCCGGGGGACCTTGCAGCCGTGGGCAAACCCCTGTACCGCATCGTGGCAACCAGCGGTGGACGCATCGAAGTGCGCCTGCCGGCTTCAGTGCTGGAACAGGTCAAACCAGGCAACGAGGTGGTCCTTGAGCATCATGGCCAGATAGTGAGCCTGCAAGCAGCGCGGGTATACCCCTCACTGGATGAGCGTTCACTGGGTCGCATGGAGATCGACGTGGACGAACTGCCTTTCAATGTCGCCCCCGGTGGTTTGATTTCGGCACGGGTCATCACCAAGGCGATTGATAAGGCTTTGCTGGCTCCAGCCGATGCCGTGTTATCCAGTTCAGATGACAGCCAGGCCTGGGTGTACAGGCTCAGCCCAGACCAACCGCCTGTTGTGACCCGTGTACCAGTCAGGATTCGCATGCGCGGGGCAGAGGGCGTTGCGCTGGAGGGAGATTTACAGTCAGGCGATCGCCTGATCGTTGCGCATGAGACGTTGCTGCGGCGCCTGCAGGACGGCGACACGGTGCGCATTGAAAGGCAAGCTCAATGAGTCTGATGGAACGGCTTTTGCGCCGGCCCCATACCATCATCGCCTTTACACTGGTGGCGGCCCTGATGGGCATCATTGGCTTTACGAACATGCCGGTTAACCTTTTTCCGGACACCAACCGACCGATGGTATCGGTGGTGACCCAGTGGCCCGGTGCGACTGCTGATGACGTGGCGCTTGAGGTCACACACCCGGTGGAAGTCCGCCTGTCAGCTCTCGACGGCGTCCGCCGGGTCACGTCCACTTCACGCGACCAGGTTTCGCTGGTGCAGCTAGAGTTTGAATACGGCAACGACATCGATCTGGCGGCGGCACGCGTAGAAACTGAACTCAAGCGGGTAACCGGCGAGTTGCCGGACGGCACGCGTGATCCACTGATTTTCCGTATCACCGATGCGGCCCAGGCCGCCATGGTGCTGAGCGTGAATGCGGCTGCGGATACCGGACTGGATCCGGGCGGTGTCCGCCGCCTGGCGGAAAACCCGCTGCGAGACCGACTGTTGAACGTTCCTGGCGTGGCCGAGGCCGAGGTTTTCGGTGGCGATATACGGCAGGTTGCGGTGGACCTGGACCGCGACCGCCTGGTGGCCCATGACCTGGATATAACACAGGTCGCCGCCGCCCTGGCCGCTGACAACAATGCCCGCCCGGCTGGTCTGATTGAGCGTGATCATTTTCGATTGCTGCTGACCACGCGCAACCTGGCGCATGGACCGGATGACCTGGCCGCGATCCTGGTGCCGGTGGACGGCGGCGGATTCGTACGCGTTGGCGATCTCGGCGTGGTGCACTGGGGCCGCGCTGACCCCGTCAGCCTGTACCGGGGCAATGGCAAGGACGGCATCGCCGTTGCGCTGCTGCGAGGTGAAGCCGGCTATGCCAGCGAGTTGGTCGAAGCCATGGAAATCGCGCTGCCCGCTATTCGTGAGGATTTTCCGATGCTGGACATCCAGGTCGCCGATAGCCAGGGCCGGCTGATCGACCTGACTGTATCCAATATGCTCGATGCCTTACGCGATGCGGTGATCATGGCGACGCTGGTGATCCTGCTGTTCCTTGGCAATACCCGCGCTGCATTTATCACGGCGCTGTCATTGCCGTTCACTTACCTGCTGACTTTTGCCGTAATGTGGCTGATCGGCTATGAATTCAACATGGTCACGCTGACTGCGGTGATCATCGCCGTTGGCATGCTGGTGGACGACGCCATCGTCGTGATCGAGAACATCGAGCGTCACATCGAGGAACTCGGTGAATCCGGCCTCACTGCGGCCGTACGCGGCACCCGCGAGATCCTGCTGGCTGACTTCTCCGGCACCTTCAGCACCATCGTGGTGCTGGTGCCCATCGTATTCATCGGCGGCTATGTCCAGACCGTACTGCGGCCGCTGTCAGTGGTGCTGATCATTGCGCTGGCTGCATCGTTTGTGGTGTCAGTCACCATCATCCCGCTACTGACTCCATACCTGCTGCGCCCTGGCGCGCGCGACCCACTGGGTTTTCTATTGCGCCCGTTTCAGCGCTTCATCCTGGAACCATTCAAGGCCTTCTACGTCACCCTGGTGCGCTGGGGTCTGGCGCACCGCGCACTGGTGCTGCTGAGCTTCGCGGTACTGTT
>Ga0164313_10004357_pt1 | contig 12607 bp, 9 predicted proteins | sample GuaBasSedimGuay4_FD_113735 | JGI IMG/M metagenome (GOLD analysis project Ga0164313, IMG submission 113735) | Subseafloor sediment microbial communities from Guaymas Basin, Gulf of California, Mexico - Guay4, Core 4569-4, 0-3 cm | ecosystem: Environmental > Aquatic > Marine > Hydrothermal vents >... | reverse complement strand
GCAAATTATGCGGCGAGTCGATGTGCAGCGTTGTCCGGCAGTACCAACAGAACCGAACACGATGCCCGGGACTGCAATATCGAGGTTCGCGAATTCATCAATAATAATTGCGTTGTTGCCGCCGAGTTCGAGCAACCACTTGCCCATTCTGGCTGCAACTTGTTCGCCAACTTTCCTGCCAACTGCCGTCGAACCGGTGAATGAAACCAGATCAACACGACGGTCGTCCACAAACTTCTGCGCCAGCTCGCTACCTGCGTCGTTAAAGACGAAGAAAATTTCCGGCAAACCCGCATCAGCAAGTGCTGCATTACAAATCTTTTGTACTGCAATTCCGCAAAGCGCCGCCTTTGGCGAAGGCTTCCAGACGTTAACGTTGCCGCAAATCGCTGCGATGCACGCATTCCAGGACCAGACCGCAACAGGGAAGTTAAACGCACTGATCGTTCCGACGACGCCCAGCGGATGCCATTGCTCGTACATACGATGGTTCGGCCGCTCGGAATGCATGGAGTTGCCATAGAGCATGCGCGACTGTCCAACTGCGAAGTCAGCGATGTCGATCATCTCCTGAACTTCGCCGTCACCTTCGGCTTTGATCTTGCCCATTTCCAGGCTGACCAGGCTACCCAACGCGTCTTTGTTCTCACGCAATGCATTGCCAACCTTGCGAATCGCTTCGCCACGCGCGGGAGCAGGGATTTTGCGCCATTCAGCGAACGCCTCGCGCGCTTTTTCGATCAGCTGCTCGTACTCCGCGGGAGTGGTTGCTCGCACGCTGGCAATCAACTCGCCTGTCGCAGGATTAAACGATTCAATCAATTCCGCAGAGTCGTCCTCAAGCGCGGTCGAGCCAATCCATGTACCAGGATTGGTTTCTGCCAGGCCGAGTCGGTCAAGAATGTCTTTCATTGTCTGTATTCCTTGTAATCTTTATTGCGATGCGCGCTGGTGGCCGGCTTCGCCTTGTGCCACGAGCTCGGCAGACAGCTGATTGCTGCCGCCGTGTGAGTAATACTGTCCAAATCGGTTCTCAAGAATATTTTTCAGACTGAATTCTTCCTGAGCAATGAATCCCTTTTGCTTCTTCGGGTCCTGCAAAATTCTATCCAGCACGCTGCAAATACCCGCAGCAGTCGTAATCTGAATGGCGGACCAGAGCCTGCCTGCGACAACTTCCGGATAAACCTTGTTGACGTAATTCTCTTCCCGAAGCTCGCCATCCTGCAGGCCGGTCACAGCTGCGTAAACAATGACAACATCCTGCAGCGTCTGCGGTATTGCGTTCTCAAGAATTCGCTTTAGCGTACCGCGGTCGTAATTCAATTTCAGGCCGTTCATCAGCAAACGCATCTGCTCACAATGACCTGGATAGCGGATCGTTTTGTAGTTCATTGTTTGTACACGATCATCGTAGGTTTCTGCGAGCGAACCCAGGCCGCCCGAGGTGTTAAATGCTTCGTAGAGCGTGCCGTCAATTTCAATTTCTTCGAGACCTTCCAGCGGCAGCACATCAACTTCCTCACCATTGATAATGCTCTGGCAAATATTGCCGTACTCATTAATGATGCCGTCAGTTGACCAGGTGAGAGAATATTTCAGAACATTGTTCGGATGTTGCGGCAACGCGCCAACACGAAGTTTTACTGACCGCAATTCATCGAAATGCTGAATGAGTTCATTAGCCGCAATGCTGATGAAGCCCGGAGCGAGACCACACTGCGGTACAAATACGGTTTCAGCGCCTTCTGCAAGTTTGCGCACTGCTTTGGTAACTTCGACATCTTCCGTCAGATCGAAATAATGCAGGCCCTCAGCGCGCGCCACAGTGGCCACACCAACATTGCAGTAATAGGGCAGGCCGGATACGACAGCGATGGGCTTTTGATTACGCACGTGATCCGTTAGTGCTTTTTCATCTGTGGCATCAAAAGTGAAAGCCTCAATATTGTCGAGGCCATGAGCCTTGACGACCTCGTCCGCAGCACCGACAGCACTGTCAGCGAGTTGTACCCGGTAGTCACCACTTTCTGCCAGGAGACCTGAAATAAGCGCGCCAATCTTGCCGGCACCAAGGACCAGAATTTCTTGCATGGATTTCCCCATAAACGACGTATAAAAATTTACCCGGCACACTTCACCGGTTAAAGCAGGCGCGCATTGTGCCAATGTCTTGAGCCGCTTTCCAGACTCTTTTCAAACTGTAATTACGGGCCAAAAAGTGCTGCCCCGAGCGGCAGACCGAAATTCCTGGCAGCGAGCAGCAGAATTAGTTAGTAAGCTGATGTAAGCGCTTGATTACGGAAGAAACTTTTGCTTCAACCCGGCACATGGGGCATAGTCCGCGCATTAGCACTGCCAATTATCCATTTATCGCAGGCAGGCACAGGAATTCGCGTGACCCGACCCGTTTCGAAATCAGACTGGCACCCCGCAAGCTGGCAATCGCTTACCGCTCAGCAGCAGCCGTCCTACCCGGACAACGCAGCGCTGGAGCGCGCCATTGGCGATCTGAGCCGCTTGCCGCCAATTGTTACGTCCTGGGAGATCGAGGCGCTAAAAGAGCAGATTGCGCGAGCCCAACGCGGTGAAACATTTGTGCTGCAGGGCGGCGACTGTGCCGAGAATTTTGCCGATTGCACCTCAGAGAGCATTGTCGACAAGCTAAAGATTCTGCTGCAAATGAGCCTGGTCATGCTCTATGGCCTGAAAAAGCCGGTAGTTCGAGTCGGGCGCATGGCTGGCCAGTACGCCAAGCCACGCTCTGCTGATACCGAAACCCGTGACGGGGTCTCGCTACCCAGCTTTCGCGGTGACCTGGTCAACCGTAAACCGTTTACAGCGGATGATCGCGTGCCGAATCCAGAACTTTTGTTGCGCGGCTATGAGCGCTCGGCGCTGACGCTGAATTTCGTTCGCTCACTGATCGATGGCGGTTTCGCCGATTTGCACCACCCGGAATACTGGGACCTGGATTGGGTTGGCCATTCGAAAATGGCGGACCAGTACCACGACATAGTGAGTGCAATTTCCGATTCGCTGGATTTCCTCGAGTCAATTTCCGGTCGCGCATTGCATCAGACCCAGAGAGCCGACATCTATGCCGGCCATGAAGGGCTGCACTTGTCCTACGAACAGGCACAAACGCGTTTTCTCGACCACCGTAAGCGCTGGTACAACCTGACCACCCACTTTCCGTGGATTGGCATGCGTACAGCGCAGATCGATGGTGCGCACGTTGAGTATTTCCGCGGCATTGCCAACCCGATGGGCATCAAGATTGGTTCTGGTATGACGGTAGAGTGGCTGCAAAATCTGCTGCGTGTCCTGAACCCGAACAACGAGCCTGGCCGTATCAGCCTGATTCATCGTTTCGGCGCCAAGGCGATCGAAAAAGACCTGCCGCCACTCATCACCGCAGTTCGTGAGACGGGTTCACCGGTATTGTGGGTTTGCGACCCGATGCACGGCAACACCGAAAGCACGGCCGATGGCACCAAAACACGTCGCTTCGACAATATCGTGAGCGAGCTTGAGACCGCATTCCAGGTGCATGAATCCATGGGTAGCTATCTTGGTGGCGTACATCTGGAGCTAACCGGCGAGGACGTGACCGAATGTACCGGTGGCGCCCGTGGACTGACCGATGGCGACCTTGCTCGCGCCTACAAATCGAGCGTCGATCCGCGGCTGAATTACGAACAGGCAATGGAAGTCGCCATGCGTATTGCCGGCGTCGGTCAGGCTAATGGGTCCTCCAGATAAGCCTTCAGGTCCTTCCAGGCCACTTCAGTATCAATTGCGAGCGATTCACCGGGGGCCAAGCCAGCAACGCTCCACGGGCCGATACGGTGGCGGATCAGGCGCAAGGTAGGTAGTCCAACAGCAGCTGTCATTCGCCGCACCTGCCGGTTACGACCTTCGGTAATGGCAAGATCAATCCAGCTGGTCGGTATGCTGCGTCGTTCCCTGATTGGCGGCACTCTTTCCCATAGCCCATCCGGGTCTGCAATCGTTACTGCTTTAATGGCGCTGGCGGGGCCATCTTTCAGAGCCACGCCCGTGGTGAGTTCTCCCAGTTGCCTGTCCCTGGCCAAACCATCAACCTGTGCCCAGTAATGCTTGGCCAGCTTGCTTCGTGGCTGGCTGATCCTGGCCTGTAACTGACCATCATCAGTGAGCAGCAGCAATCCTTCGCTATCAAAGTCGAGTCGACCGGCCGGATACACGTCGGCTATATTGATATGGTCAGCCAGTGTCTCGCGACCCTGGTCGTCTTTAAACTGGCACAGAACACGATAGGGTTTGTTGAGGAGAATCAGCGGCATGGCAGGCGCGCAGCATAACAGGGCAGGTTGCGCATTGCGGCTGGCCAGTCGCGCGCGTAACATTCCGCGCCGCAGGTCGATACTCGATCATCAGCAATAATTTAAATTAAGAAACAATCGTAAAGCATGGTTTTATAACAGTATTATGCCCGATAATAATCACGACCTTGAGATCACTACCAGCATCAGTCCGTCTTATACGGAAATTCTGAGCGATGACGCGCTCGCATTTGTCGGCGCGTTAAGCAGGGAGTTTGGCCCGCGCGTTGCCGAATTGCTGGATAAGCGACAAGATCGGCAGAAAGAAATCAACGCGGGTCAGATGCCCGACTTTCTGCCACCACGAGCAGAGGTTCAGGACCCGGCCTGGCAGGTTTGCGACATCCCGGCGGACCTGACAGACAGGCGCGTCGAGATTACCGGTCCCACCGATCGCAAAATGATCATCAATGCGCTGAATTCGGGCGCCAAAGTATTTATGGCAGATTGCGAGGACTCGCTGACACCAACGTGGGATAACGTCGTCCAGGGGCAGATTAATCTTCGCGACGCCGTTAATCGGGACATTGAGCTCGAAACGAACGGCAAGCATTACTCACTCAATGATCAGATTGCGACGCTAATTGTGCGCCCGCGCGGCTGGCACCTGCCCGAGAAACACATTCTGCAGGATGGCGAGCCCATTCCCGGTGCGTTTGTCGACTTCGGTCTGTACCTCTTCCATAACGCTGCTGAACTAAGAAAGCGCGGTAGCGGACCGTATTTCTACCTGCCAAAACTCGAATCACATCTTGAAGCCAGGCTTTGGAGCGATGTTTTCAAATTTGCGGAAGAATCTGGCGTGGTTGAGCCCCGTGAAATCAAGGTCACGGTGCTTATCGAAACAATCCTGGCAGCTTTCGAGCTTGAAGAAATTCTTTTCGAGCTGCGTGAGCACATCGTCGGCCAGAACTGCGGACGCTGGGACTACATCTTCAGCTTCATCAAGAAATTCAGCCGATTTCCAGAGTTCGTACTGCCGGACCGCAGCGAAGTCACTATGACAACGCATTTCCTGCGCTCATATTCCAGGCTCGTTATCAAAACCTGCCACAAACGTGGCGCCTATGCGATGGGCGGCATGGCAGCGCAAATACCAGTCAAGAACGATGACCGTGCCAATAAACTGGCTTTGGCCAAGGTTCGCGCTGACAAGGAACGGGAGGTTCACGACGGGCACGACGGCACCTGGGTTGCGCATCCGGCGCTGGTGCCACTGGCTATGGAAATATTCGATGAGCACATGCCCGGGCCAAATCAGCTTGATCGGAAGCTTGAAGACGTAGACGTGAGCGCAGCGGATCTCCTGCAGGTAGTGCGGGGCAAAATTACGGAATCCGGTCTCCGCGAAAACATCAATATCGGCATCCAGTACATGGCGGCATGGCTGGGTGGAAATGGTTGCGTACCGATTAACGGCTTGATGGAGGACGCAGCGACTGCAGAAATATCCAGGGCGCAGGTGTGGCAGTGGGTGCATCACGCCACCGGCATTCTGGATGAAGGACGCAACATCACTTACGAATTTTTCCAGGCCTTGTTGAAAGAGGAACTGGAAAAGTTAAAAGAACAATTTGGCGAAACAAACTTCGCAAATGGTCATTTCGAACATGCGGCGAAATTGTTCGACGAAATTATTGCGAATGAAGAGTTTTCGCAATTTCTGACTTCTGTCGCGTATCGCGAAATCGAATAAAGAACGGACTCACTTAACGGAACTTTTTATGCAATACGATCAAATCAAGATACCGAGCGACGGCTCGGCGATAACTATCAACCGCGATCATTCGATCAACGTTCCCGACCGACCGATTATTCCTTTCATTGAAGGTGACGGCATCGGCGTAGATGTTTCGCCAGTCATGATCGACGTGGTTAACGCCGCTGTGCGCAAAGCCTATGGCGGCAAACGCGAAATTCAGTGGATGCAGATTTACGCCGGACAAGCGGCCGCAGATCTGTATGGCAATGATGATTACTTGCCACAGGAATCGTTGCATGCATTGCGTGAATATGTTGTTTCCATTAAAGGTCCACTGACCACACCAACGGGTGGTGGCATCCGCTCGCTTAACGTCTCTATTCGCCAGACGCTCGATCTCTATGCCTGCGTACGGCCGATTCGTTATTTCCCCGGCGTCTCGACACCGATGAAAGAATCAGACCTGGTGGACATGGTCGTTTTCCGTGAGAACACAGAAGATATATATGCGGGCATCGAATTTCCGACCGGATCTGAAGAAGTACAGAAACTGATCAATTTCCTGCAAACGGAACTGGGTGTTACCAACATTCGTTTCCCGGCGAGTTCCGGTATCGGTATCAAACCAGTTTCCCGAGAAGGCTCGCAACGATTAGTACGTAAAGCCATTCAGTACTGTGTCGATCGTGATTTTAGCTCAGTCACGCTGGTGCACAAAGGCAACATCATGAAATATACCGAGGGCGCGTTTTGCCAATGGGGTTATGCGCTCGCCAAAGAAGAATTTGGCGCGAAGGAAATTGATGGCGGTCCATGGGTGAGTTTCAAGAACCCGGTTACCGGCAGGGAAGTTATCGTCAAAGACGTTATCGCGGATAATTTCCTGCAACAGATCCTGATGCGTCCGGAAGAATATGATGTCATTGCTACGCTGAATCTCAACGGCGATTACATATCGGACGCACTGGCGGCACAAGTCGGCGGCATCGGTATTGCACCCGGTGGAAATATTGGTGGGGGTGTTGCCGTTTTTGAAGCAACCCACGGCACGGCACCAGGTTTCGCCGGCAAAGACCGTGTCAATCCAGGGTCGCTGATTTTATCGGCCGAGATGATGCTGCGTTATCTCGGCTGGACCGAGGCTGCCGACTTCATCCTGAATGGTGTTGCGAGCACGATTGCCAACAAAGAACTGACTTTTGATCTGGCGCGGCTACGCGAAGCAATTCACCAACCCGTTCGCAAGGAACGTCCGCAAGACAAAGAGGGCGTCGAAAGCGAGCTGGAGCAGATGATCCCCGGCGCAACACTGGTCGGCACGAAAGGATTTGGTGAAGCAGTCATCCGGCACATGGATGACTGACATCTTCGACAGGGACTGCCGCCTTTGCCCGCGCCTCGCGACGTTCCTCGACAGGGTGAAGGACAAATACCCGGACTATTACTGCGGTCCCGTACCACCTTTTGGCGATGCGACGGCACGTTTCCTGATCGTTGGGCTGGCACCCGGCATGCACGGCGCAAATCGATCCGGCCGGCCTTTTACCGGGGATCATGCGGGCATTCTTCTCTATGAAACCCTGCACGAATTCGGCTTCAGCTCGCACAAGGAATCGGTCTCGGCCGACGATCAACTGACGCTCACGAACTGCCGGATTACGAACGCAGTCAAATGCCTGCCGCCCGACAACAAACCGGTTGGAGCGGAAATAAATATCTGCAATCAGTTCCTGATCAACGAACTTGCCGCATTGCCTGATAATTCGGTACTGCTGGCCTTGGGTGGCATCGCCCATCGTGCCGTTATCAAAGCCATCGGTGGACGCCAGGCCGACTACAAGTTTGGTCACGCGGCTGAGCACAGAATTGATGACCGGTTGCTGATGCTGGACTCGTATCATTGCAGTCGCTACAACACCAACACGCGTCGTCTGACAACACCAATGTTTCGTGAGGTGTTTGCCCGCGCGAGGGAAATCCTCGATCAGCCTGTAAAATCATAGAACGCCATTTCGGATCGAAAATGATACCAGTGCGTGGCATTCGCGGCTAAAGCCCAATTTGCCCGCATGATCTAGATGGGCGAATCGGGTCGGTGCAAATTGATCTTTAGTGCAATAAATGTCAGTTCGCAATCGCCCTCACCGCGTTAAGTAATTGATAGGGCGAACTGGCCGCGAATCACAAACCAGCACTCGGGCCCAATAATGTTGCAATATAACGGCTCATGACCACGCAAACCGACAACCAATTCGACGCCAAACCGTTCCTGCGTAACCTGACCCACCGTCCGGGCGTTTACCGGATGCTGAACGCAAAGGGCAAGATCATCTATGTCGGTAAGGCACTCGACCTGCGCCGACGAGTATCGAGTTATTTCAAAAGCTCGCATAGTGATGCGAAGACAGCATCAATGATGCCCCTGGTTGCAGACGTTGAAATAACAGTCACCAATACCGAAGCCGAGGCATTGATCCTCGAGTACAACCTGATCAAGCGTCACAAGCCACGTTTCAATGTCACGCTGCGCGATGACAAAAGTTATCCCTATATTTATGTATCGACGCAACATCCATTTCCACGGTTGCAATTTCATCGCGGACCGAGAAAAGGGAAGGGACGTTATTTCGGTCCGTACCCCAACACGAGTGCGGTAAGAAAAACACTCAACGAGTTGCAGAAACTGTTCATGATTCGACAATGCCAGGACAGTTACTTCAACAATCGAACCAGACCGTGCCTGCAATATCAGATCAAACGATGCACAGCACCGTGTGTTGGTTACATCGATGAAACGACCTATCGCGAGGACATCGGCGCCGCGATCCTGTTTCTCGAGGGCAAGAACCGCAGCGTTATTGACGGCATGGTTGCACGCATGGAGGCCGCAGCTGCGGAACAGGATTACGAACACGCAGCGCGCTTTCGTGACCAGATCACCAAGCTAAAACAAGTAGAAGCAGAACAGATTATTTCGAAGACCAGCGCCCGTGATTTCGACGTCATCGCTGTTGCCTCTGAGTCCGGAGTGCACTGCGTGACCCTGTTGTTTATTCGTGGCGGCAAGGTGCTGGGCAGTCGCAACTATTTCCCAAAGGTCGGTGGAGATACGTCTGACGAGCACATACTCAACGGCTTCCTGCCGCAGTACTACCTGAATAAGCACGCACCCTCGGAGATTATTGTGGATGCCAGCATCGTCGATCGGGAGTTGCTGGAAAGTGTGCTTGCGGAGCGCGCTGCACACAAAGTGCAGATCAAACACAAAGTTCGGGGCGATCGCCTGCGCTGGCTGCAGCTGGCGAGAACAAATGCGACTCAGGGCGTGAAATTGCACATCGCCAGTAACGCTACTATCCGCAAGCAGTTCGCGGCACTCGGCGAAATCCTGCAGCTGGAGGCGCCGCCAGAACGCCTGGAGTGTTTTGATGTGAGCCATACGTCCGGCGAGGCGACGGTCGCGTCATGCGTTGTATTCAACCAGGCCGGTCCGCTGAAAAGCGATTATCGCCGCTTTAACCTGACGCCCGAATCAGCCGGTGACGACTATGCCGGTATGGCCGAGGCGCTACGCCGACGCTACGCGCGGATCAAGAAGGGCGAGGTTGCTATGCCCGACGTGCTTTTCGTGGATGGTGGCAAAGGCCAGCTCTCAGAGGCGCTGAAAGTGCTTGAGGAGCTCGAACTCGACTGGTTGCTGGTGGTAGCCGTTGCGAAGGGCAGATCACGCAAACCAGGGATGGAGCAGCTTTTCTTGGCAGGACAAAGCACGCCAACTATACTGCCCTCAGATTCACCGGCGTTACACCTCATCCAGCAAATCAGGGATGAGGCGCACCGATTCGCGATAACCGGTCACAGGCAAAGACGGGCCAAGGCAAGAACAACGTCGCGCCTCGAGGAAATACCGGGACTGGGACCGAAGCGTCGGCGGGAATTATTGAAGCAATTTGGGGGTTTGCAGGGGGTTCGTGGCGCAGGTATCGACGACCTGGTAAAGGTACGTGGTATCAGCAAATCCCTTGCAGAGAAAATTTATAACGATCTGCATCTCGAAGGCGGCACCTGACAGATCGAAGAGCGGGCCACAATTTGAAAGCAAATATCGCCAATATCCTGACCTGGATCCGCATCGCCGCGATTCCTGTTGTCGTGTGGTGCTTTTTTAGCGAGATCGAGTTCGCCAGGCCAATAGCCGGAATGTTATTCGGACTTGCGGCAATAACCGATTTGCTCGATGGCTACCTGGCCAGAAAACTCAACCAGACATCGCGTTTTGGCGAGTTTCTCGACCCGGTTGCGGACAAGCTGATGGTCGCCGTTTCCCTGGTATTACTGGTGCAAAGCGATCCGCGCGTCTCGGTCGCGCTGATCGCCATGATCATAATTGGCCGCGAGATCACCGTATCCGCTCTGCGCGAATGGATGGCCAGCGTCGGTGCCAGCGCAAAAGTCGCCGTCACATTCGCCGGCAAGCTCAAAACGACGCTGCAGATGTTCGGCATCGCCTTCATGGTTTACGAGCGCAATATCCTGGGTATCGAGATTTATGAGCTCGGATACGTCCTTTTGATCGCCGCGGCGGGCATGACCATGTGGTCTATGATCGTGTATTTACGCGCAGCATGGCCCTCAATGGTCAGCAATGGCTAGCCAGACAACAGATCAATACACGGATATCCTTGACAGCGGGCCACCAGTCGCTAAAATCTCGCCCCTCCCGGCTAAAGCGGGAGAAACAAAGCGGGCGTAGCTCAGTTGGTAGAGCGCAACCTTGCCAAGGTTGAGGTCGACGGTTCGAACCCGTTCGCCCGCTCCAGACGCTAAAACGGGTCCACATTCGTGGGCCCGTTTTTTTTGCTTGTCGGTCCGATGTCGGCCGTAAGGTCAAGTAAGCGGTGAGTTACAATTACGGCATGGAATCCACTGACAAGGCTGGCCGGTGAAAGACTGTAATCAGTGTGGCAAGTGCTGCAAGCACTATAGCGATGGCGGGCTGTCCGCAGAAGCCAGCGAGATAGATTGGTGGGAAGAACACCGGCCCGACATTTTCCGTTATGTCCGCGATGGCAAGATCTGGATCGACCCAGCTAGCGGAAAACAACTTACAAGCTGCCCCTGGTTGCAGAAACTACCCGGACAAAGCAAGTATATCTGCAGCATCTATGACGAGCGCCCCAACGATTGCAAATACTATCCGGTCACCATAGTGCAAATGATAAGCGACGACTGCGAGATGCTGGAACCCCGGGATCTTCGCTACCTGGAAAAGGCGCAACGAACGCTGGATGGCCTTATGGCGGATAGCCGCCCGCCTGTTAGCAGGTAGCAGCCTCGGAATTGGAATAATTAGGGGGACAGTGACCCTAATTGCCGGAATTAGAGGGACAGTGACCTTAACTGTCGCGCCATCGTTCTAATTAGGGGGACAGTGACCATAACTGCCGCAGCATTTTGCCAACCACAGTTATGGTCACTGTCCCTCTATCTCACGAAATGCTGCTGAAGTTATGGTCACTGTCCCCCTATCTCATAGTTTCCCGAGCGGGATGGATGCGCTTTTCACGTGGTACTCATCATCAATCTTGCTGGTCCACGATGCGATCAGGTCATCGTTGTGCAGCAAGAGTTGCGGCACGCTGAAGGCAAAAATATTCGCTGCTTCCTGAAGCACGTGAACGTCACCCAGGTCACCTGACGGGGATACTCGCCGTAAATTGAGTTCTGCTGTGCCACCACCCGTGTTGTGGTGCCAGCTAACGATCAAATCACCATTGGGCAGCAGGGCAGAACCTACGTGTCCCAGCGGCTGGTCTGTCGATACTTCAATGGGATTTGAAAACGACTTTCCGGAGTCCGCCGACCATGCAGCCTGCACCCTGGGCCGCTCATCTCCCGCCGAAAACCATGCGACTGCGACGTTCGATCCATTCGCCCTGATCACCGGACCATTCACCGGGCAGCCTGGAATCTCCCAGTTGTCATTGCTGACTGCCTGAGCTTCTTGCCACCGTCCAGCAACGAACCGCGAGACATAAATATCCCGAATCTCATTGACGCTCCGATCCCGATAAACAGCAACCGGACCATCCGCAGTAATCGCCACATCCGTCTGGCAGCAATCACAGGTCAGATCATCGACCAGTACCTCGCTGGTGCTGGATAAATCGGCGGCAAACGTTGCGGATCGAAGTGTCATGCCACTGGCAGCAACGTCATCCGTTACGTCATTGACCATCTTGCGGCCATCCAGCCAGATCATGCCCACGCCACCATCATTGGGGAAAATCGTGACGAAACCATGCTCGGTATCGGTGCCATCCGTATGCGGATTGAAGGGCTCCGACCAGGTAGCCCCTGCGTCAACTGAGATCGCCGCAAATATGTCGTAGGCATAACCGCCAGCCTCACGCCGTACCAGCCAATGCGTCGCCCACAGAGAGTCTGAAACAGGCACGACCGAGGGGAAATCGGCCCAGTTAACGAACCAGTTCTCACCTGACGTTACGGTCCGGGGAGCCCCCCAGGCGCCGTCATC
>Ga0164313_10004356_pt1 | contig 12612 bp, 11 predicted proteins | sample GuaBasSedimGuay4_FD_113735 | JGI IMG/M metagenome (GOLD analysis project Ga0164313, IMG submission 113735) | Subseafloor sediment microbial communities from Guaymas Basin, Gulf of California, Mexico - Guay4, Core 4569-4, 0-3 cm | ecosystem: Environmental > Aquatic > Marine > Hydrothermal vents... | reverse complement strand
ACGAACAATAAATTTTTCAAAATTTTTAGGATAATCTTCCTTGATCAAGCTATTGCCCTCACGTAATTGGATGAGCCCATATACTACATATTGTATTTACTTGAGTCAACCGGATACCCAGTTAAATCAGATAATATAAAAAAAATGTTGATATAGTTGAATAAAAATGATTACCTATAGATCAATTTTATTCAATGCCTATTTATAAAGGTTTTATACTAATGAATAATTCAGAATCAGATCAAGAAAATGGTATTAATCAAAGTGACAAAAGTAATATTCTAAATGATATTCCAGTGGATCTGTTGACATGCCTTATTGATAACCCTTATGAGCATTTAATTTTGATTGATAAAGAGGGAATTGTACGTTTTCTGAGTCAAGGCGCAGAGGAATTGTATATAGAATCGAACAAGGAATGTATCGGACGTCACATTAGTGAAGTAAATTCTGATTCCAAAATGTTAAGAGTGCTTAAAACAGGCAAAGCCGAGTTTGTCAGCAATATAGTGTTGAATAAGAAAAAATGTTCGATTCTACGGTTCCCACCAAAAAAAAAAGGCAAGGTTGTTGGGGTTGCAGGAAAATTAGTGGCCATTACCCCTGGTAGAATTAAGGTGCTTTATAAACGGATTGATAATCTTAAAAAAGATCTTAACTATTACAAAAAAACGGTGAATCAATTATATTCTTCCCGCTACACTTTTGATAATATTATTGGTAATTCTCCTTTGATTAAAAAGGTCAAAATCCTGGCGCAACAAACCGCAAAAACCGATTCTTCAGTACTTATTACTGGTGAATCAGGCACAGGAAAGGAACTCTTAGCCCATGCAATTCATCAGTACAGCCAGCGTAAGAACAATAGTTTCATAGAGATCAACTGCTCCTCAATACCAGAGGAACTTATGGAATCTGAGTTGTTTGGTTATGCCTCGGGCGCATTTACAGGTGCCCGTAAGCAAGGGAAAATAGGCAAATTTGAATTGGCCGATAAGGGGACTATATTTCTTGACGAAATAGGCGACATGCCCCTACTTATGCAGGTTAAACTAATGCGTATCCTGCAAGAAAAAATTGTTGCACCTATTGGCGGTAAGCCTAAAACTGTTAATTTTAGATTGATTAGTGCCACGAACCGGAACCTTGAAAACATGGTAAAAAAAAAAAAATTTCGATTGGATTTATTTTATCGGCTTAACGTTGTTCCCATCAAAATGCCGGCATTAAGAGAAATAAAAGAAGATATCCCACTGATTTTCAGCCATTTTCTTAATAAATTTAGCCGTGAGAAACAAATACCAGATATTGGAATAACCCCAGAGGTTTTAAAAGCGATTCAACTTTACGCATGGCCGGGCAATATCCGAGAGCTGAAAAATGTTGTGGAACGAGCGACTATCATATGCCAGGGAAACCAGATTAAATTGAATGATTTGCCTGCAAATCTCATAGAAAAGCAGTTCACCATGCCTTCTATCAATACTGCATCAATTGGGATGTCGCTTAAAGAACTGCTGGAAGAAACTGAGCGGCAGGCAATTATCAATGCCTTGAAAAAAACAGGAAATAATAAGGCCAAAGCTGCGGAGCTTCTTAAAATCCATCGGACAGGGCTCTATCAAAAATCAAAAAAATACAATATTATCTGATCTGGTTCAACTCGAACCCTGTCAATAATCTCTTCCACCTACCGAGTCTTCCTTTAGAAGTGCTTATATTGTTAGTATAATATTTTAGACATGCATATGATCTTATTCGTTTGAAAAAAAGTATTTTATTTCATGAGGTTAGTTGTATCTCTCATGGTTTATGTAGAGCTGTCTATTCATTTTTGGTTTTGCTCTATTTGCTGGAATAAAGGCAAATTCCTAATATATTCTTACAGTTAAAAGATAAACAAATTATCTTAAAATATTGGCATGAAATGTGCTGTTTATGGATTCAATGGTTATTTTTCCCAAACTAAATCATATGAGGAATAATTAAAATGAATATACAAAAGGTAATGGTTCTGGGGTCTGGATTAATGGGTAGCGGGATAGCACAGGTTTGTGCTCAATCCGGGATACAGGTGATTTTAACTGATATTTCTAAAAATGCTCTTGAAAAGGCATTGAAAAATATCGCATGGTCTGTTGGTAAATTTGTTGAAAAAGGCAGGGTGTCTGAAAACGAAGAGACAATAATGGCACGAATTAAAACAGACAGTAATTACGATGCTGGCGCTGACGCCGATTTGGCCGTTGAAGCTGTTTTTGAAAATGTTGAATTAAAATTGGAACTGTTCAAAAAAATAGATGAGGTCTGCGGTTCTAAAACTCTGATTGCCAGCAATACTTCTGCTATCCCGATTTCCGAGCTTGCTGCTGTGACCAAACGTCCTGAAAAAGTTTTGGGACTTCATTTTTTCAGTCCTGTTCCAATGATGCAGGCGGTTGAAGTGATCAAAGGGATTGAGACTTCTAATACAACGGCACAGATCGGAAGTGATTTTATCAAACAAATCGGTAAAGAACCGATTATGGTTAACCGGGATGTTGCAGGGTTTGTAATCAATCGAATCAATTTCCCTTCACAGATCGAAGCAATGAAGTTAGTGGAACAAGGCGTTGCAAGCGTAGAAGATATCGACAAAGGGCTTCGCCTGGCATCAGGCAGGAAAATGGGCGTTTTTGAAACCGGTGATATGGTTGGCTTGGATGTAACTTATGGGGCAATGACTGCTATTTACAAAGAAACCGGTGATTCTGAGTTCTACCCTCCTTTTTTATTGAGGCGGAAAGTCAAGGCAGGCCATTTAGGCCGCAAGACCGGTAAAGGGTGGTACGAATATAACAAAGATGGAAGCAGAAAAGAATAAGGATTAATAATATCGATGGGACATTTTATTGTAAATAAAAAAGATATTTTTTTTATTTTAAAAGAACAGCTACACTACGGCAGCCTCTGCACCCTTCCAAGATATACCGATTTAAATGAAAAAACCCTTGATCTTATGGTTACTGAAGCGATCAGTTTTGCAAAGGGTGTTTTGGATCCTCTTAATGAAATTGGAGAAGAATGGGGTGTGAAATATGAAAAGGGGGATGTCTTATGCCCACCTGAGTTCAAAAAGGCCTTTAAGCAATATGGTGCAGACGGTTGGACCGCCGCGGCAAGAGATCCGGAATATGGAGGGCAAGGTTTCCCTCATATGATGCGGATTGTTATCAATGATATGATGTATGGCGCCTGCCAGTCATTTAATATGGCCCCCAGCCTTACACACGGGGCAGCGCATCTTATTGAAAGTTTTGGAACAAAAAATTTAAAAAAATATTATGTGCCCAATATGTTCAACGGTCTGTGGTCCGGCACCATGTGTCTGACTGAGCCTGATGCGGGTTCCAATCTGGCTGCCGTCACCACTATTGCTTCCCGTGAAGGAGATCATTTCAAAATTAAGGGAACAAAAATTTTTATTTCCTGGGGAAATCATGACCTGACAGAAAACATAATTCATCTTGTACTGGCACGGATTGAAGGTGCTCCTATAGGAATTGGAGGAATTTCACTTTTCGTAGTTCCTAAAATGAAAGTTAATTCTGACGGAACCATTGGCGAGCCCAATGACGTAATCTGTTCCGGTGTTGAAAAAAAACTTGGATTACATGCCTCGCCCACCTGTTCACTAAATTTTGGAAATGCTGATAATTGCATCGGATACCTCTGTGGTGAGGAGAACAAGGGACTTACCCACATGTTTCAGATGATGAATGCTGCCAGGATCAATTCCGCTGTCAGCGGTATGACTCTTGCCAGTTCCGCTTATCAAAATGCACTGGCCTATACAAAGCAACGGATTCAGGGAAGAGATATTAACCGTAAAAATAAAGAAGAGGTCCCGATTATTAATCATCCTGATATACGCAGGATGCTGCTCTGGATGAAGGCCATGGTGGATGGAATGAGATCAATGATTTATGCGGGTGCCTTCTGGTCTGACCTTGCGCTTGAAATGCCTGAGGGAAAAGAGAAAGAGCATTATCAAAATTTGGTGGAATTTATAACCCCCATTATAAAAGCATATTGTTCAGATATGGGTTTTCGCGTTTGTGAGACTGCAATGCAGTGCTTTGGAGGTTATGGCTATTGTAGTGATTATCCAATAGAGCAGTACATGAGGGATGTAAAAATTTTGTCACTCTATGAAGGCACTAATGGTATTCAATCCATGGATCTGATGGGTCGAAAAATGACGATTAAAGATGGTCGGTCGTTTGAAGCTTTCCAAACTGAAATAAAACGTTTTTGTAACAAAAATATGAAGCATGCTGAATTAGGCGACAAGATTCGTGCCTTAAAAGGCGTGGCAGAGATATTATATGAATCCGCCACTGAATTAACAAACAAGATGCACACGGATCCTTCTCAATGGGCATCCTATTCTTACTCCGCCTTGACTGCATTCAGCGAAATATTCATAGTCTGGCGTTTGCTTGATATGGCCATCATCGCCCATCCATTTGCTCAGAAAAAAGGGAAAAAATATGACTATCACAGGGGGAAAGTCATGCAGGCAACTTATTTTACAGATATTACCCTTCCCCATACAATGGCTACCATTGAAACTTTTCTTCGTAACAGCAGAGAAGTTATGAAAATTTCAAATAATGCTTTTTAAAATAAAATAAGAGTGAGGCTAATGACAGAAACAGTAATTATCAGTGCAGTGAGAACACCAGTAGGTCGTTATATGGGTGCTTTAAAAACAGTACAGCCATATGACCTGGCATCCCTGGTTCTTAAAGAGGCTGTAAAAAGGGCAAAGATTGACCCAGGCAGGGTTGATGAAGTGATAATGGGACAGTCGTATCAAAATGGCGAATATGTCAATATTGCACGGATGGCGCTTTTAAACGCAGGATGGCCGGAAAAGATCCCCGGGTTTACAATAGACCGCCGATGTTGCACAGGCATAGACGTGGTTCGGCTGGCATCTGCTCTTATACAATCCGGGCAGGCACAAATTGTGGTTGCAGGAGGTGTTGAGAGTATGAGTAATGCTGAGTTTTATCTTCCCGGAAATATAAAATGGGGGGTGGGCGGCAGCAAGGGTATGCCCAGAGGGCACGGGGATTTATCCATGTGGGGTCTTCCATTTTTTGACCGCATCCAGAGAGCACGTGTTATGTCTCAGCCTGAAGAACGCTATGGCATACTTCCCTCTATGATGTCCTGGGCAGAAACAGGAGCAAAAGAGGAAAATATTTCAAGGCATGCCTGTGACCAATGGTCTGTTGAAAGCCATGAAAAGGCTTGTGCTGCAATGGAATCAGGTAAGTTTAATGATGAAATCATTCCAGTGGCTGTTCCCCAACAAAAGGGAGAACCCTTGATAGTAGATAAAGATGAAAACCCAAGACCGGGGACTTCCATTGAAAAACTTGAACGGCTCAAACCGGTATTAAACGGGGTTTGTACAGCCGGCAATTCATCGACTGAAAACGACGGAGCAGCGGCTGTAGTTGTGACCTCGGCTGAAATTGCTGCTGATCTTGGCATCAAGCCTTTTGCAACATTTAAGAGTTGTGCTGTTGCAGGGGAAGATCCAAGAAGGGCGTATAAAACTGTTCCGGTAGCCGTAAAAAAAGCATTAACCTCAGCCGGGTTAAACATAGGGCAGATGGATCTTATTGAAATACAGGAAGCATTTGCTGCTCAAGTTCTGGCAGACCTGAAAGTAATGGGAGTGGGACAAAAAGATTACGCAAAGGTAAATGTGAATGGCTCGGGGATATCTTTAGGTCATCCCATCGCCTGCACCGGCACCCGGGTGCTTGTCACATTGCTCCATGAGATGAGACGGCAGAATATTCAATATGGATTGGAATGTATATGTGGTGGCGGCGGACTTGGAATAGCAGCTGTTCTTGAAAATAAATAATTATATAGGAGAAATAATAGATGACCAGACAGCTAAACGATGTTGTGGTAATTGATTCGGTACGTACTGCTTTTGGAAAAGCAGGAGAAAAAGGAATATTCTGGAAAACAAGAGCTGAAGATCTCTCTGTGACGTTGCTCAAAGCATTGATTGAGAGGAATCCAGAGGTAAAACCTCAAATTATCGAGGATGTGGTTTGGGGCGCAACGAATCAGATGAAGGAGCAAGGAGGAACCATTGGCAGGATGATTTCAATGCTGGCAGACTGGGGATGGGAAATACCCGGCTGCTCCATAGACCGGATGTGTGCCGGTGGCCTGACTTCTGTAGGGTTTGCAGTTTCCTATATTGCCAGTGGTATGGCGGATTGTCTTATTGCCGGAGGTGTTGAGCATATGGGGCATTTGCCCATGGGTTTTATGCGCGACCCCCATCCAAGATGCGAGGAAGTTATGGGAGATGCGTCTGCTTTTAACATGGGAATGACAGCTGAGAATATCCATGATCGTTTTCCAGAGATAACCAAGGAAATGGCCGATGAATATGCTGTGCAGTGTCAAATTAAGGCGAACTCGGCTGTTAAAGAAGGAAAAATGGATGATATGATCATCCCCATTGAAGTAGAACTGGCTGACGGCAGTTCTATCATGGCGGATAAAGACCAGCAGCCCAGACCCGGCACTACTCTGGAGAGCCTGGCCTCTTTGAAGACGCCTTTTAAAGAAAACGGCAGGGTAACTGCAGGGAATGCCTCCGGACTCAATGACGGAGCAGGAGCTTTGCTGCTGATGAGCCAGGCAAAAGCTGAAGAACTGTTACTAAAACCATGTATGCGCTGGGTTGCAACTGCGGTAGCGGCTGTCGATCCAAGGGTTATGGGGACAGCTCCGGTCCCTGCCACTCAGAAAGCACTGGCTAAGGCCGGGCTTACCATGGATGATATTGATATCATAGAACTTAATGAAGCCTTTGCAGTTCAGGCACTGCATAACCTTAAACACCTTGGTCTTAAACCGGATGACCCAAGAGTTAACAAATGGGGTGGTTCAATTGCTTATGGACATCCCCTTGCTTCATCCGGCCCTCGTCTTGTTGCTTTTATGCAAAGACTTTTCAAAGAAGACTCCAAGGCCAGATACGGCCTGACGACCATGTGTGTGGGTAGAGGTCAGGGATATTCAGTCATATGGGAAAATTTGATGAATGTATAATCATTATAAATAAAAAATAGAGGTTAATTATGGATTTCATGTTCAGTACTGAATTAAAAATGTTAAAAAAATCAGTACGAGAATTCGCAAGAAAAAAAATAGCCCCATTTGTTGATGAATGGGATGCCGATCATTATCTGCCAGTAGAGGAAGTTCTTAAACCCATGGGAGAACTGGGTTATTTTGGGGCAGTCATACCTGAAGAATATGGTGGAGAAGAAATGGGTTGGCTGGCCGCAGTAATTATCACAGAAGAACTTGCCAAGGTCTCAAGTTCATTAAGGGTACAATACAATCTGTCAAGCCTTGGATGTGCATATCCAATATACAGGTATGGAACAGAAGAGACAAAAAAAAAATATGTGTCCAAGCTGTGTAATGCCGAATATCTTGGTGGTTTTGCCATTACTGAATCCGATGCGGGTTCCGATGTAATGAGTATGAAAACCACTGCTGAAGATTGTGGAGACCACTGGTTGCTGAACGGGTCAAAGACCTGGATATCAAATGCAAATCAGGCAGATGTGGTTATTTGTTATTGTTACACAGATGCATCTAAAGGAAGCAAAGGAATGTCTGCTCTGGTGGTTGAATTGAAAAATTTTAACGGGATCTCTACAACGGATCTTGAGAAAATGGGTTCCTATTCTTCACCCACAGGAGAGATTTTTTTTAACAACACAAAAGTGCCTAAAGAGAATCTTCTCGGACAACCAGGTGATGGGGCTAAAATAGTTTTCAGTTCACTCAACAACACACGCATCTCAGCAGCTGCAGGAGCTGTGGGGTGTGCTCAGGCCTGTCTCGACATCGCTATAAAGTACTGCAAAGAACGGAAACAGTTTGGACGGCAGATCGGAAAATTTCAGATGAATCAGGACATGATTGCCCAAATGTCGAGTGAAATTGAAGCTGCACGTCTTCTTGTGTATAAAGGTGCGTGGCAAAAAGACCAGGGCAAATTGAACAACGGCCTTGAGGTGGCCCAGGCTAAATATTTTGCCGGTGAAGTGGCAATGAAATGTGCTAATTATGCTATGCGGATCATGGGTGCTTACGGATATTCAACTGAATATCCTATTGCCCGTTATTACAGGGATATTCCAACGTATGTTATCGTGGAAGGGTCGGCAAATATATGCAAACAGATCATAGCAATGGATCAGCTGGGTCTGAGAAAAGCAAGCAGATAATAAGCCTTTTGTAAATGGAATATATTTAAATAGGTATTCTTCTTGGATTTCTTGCCAAAGCATGAGCTTTTAGTACTTATTGAAATACTTAAATTTGAAAAGGAGTCTTATATGAAGTCATTTAAACCTTTGGATTTAAATTATGAAAAGAAAGTAAAAGAAAGCTTTTCTCGTCAAGCATTTATGGATTTTATCAATGCTGAACTTGCTGAGGTTAAACCAGGCTACTGTGAAATACATCTTCCCTATAAAAAAGATCTTTCCCAGCAGCACGGATATTTTCACGCTGGCATTATTGGTACAATTTCCGATAATTGCGGAGGATATGCTGCTTTTAGTTTAATACCTGCCGGAGCATCTGTATTAACCGTTGAATATAAAATGAATCTTGTTGCACCGGGAGATGGCGAACTATTGATTGGCCGTGCAAAAGTAATAAAACCCGGGCGCACATTAACTATTTGCAGCACAGAAGTTTTTGTTGTTAAAAATGGAGATGAAAAGTTGTGTGCCACATCTTTAATGACACTTATGGCAATGCATGGCAAAGCAGACACACCTTCATCTATAAAGAAAGAAAGGTAAAAGAAGTATGGCAAACAATCATAGCAGGGAAAAAAGATATGTGCTCATATTTGAATCTTAAATTTGAAGTAAACGGTCATATAGCTATCATAACGATCAATCATCCGCCGGCTAACACCTGGAATCTTAAAACTTTTAAAGAATTCGAGAATGCGATTAATCGGGTAGAAGATGATAATGACATTAGAGTACTCATTGTTACGGGAGCGGGTGAAAAATGTTTTTCAGCCGGGTTTGATGTCAATGATACGGCCAATGTTCACTTAACAAGCCCTTTGGGTCGCAAGTTATGGCAAAGAATTGACCGTTTTCCAAAACCGGTTATTGCCGCCATCAATGGCCATGCTCTTGGCGGTGGCCTTGAACTGGCAATGTCCTGTCATTTTAGAATCATGGTCGACGAACCAAAGGTGAAGCTCGGACTTACTGAACTGAACCTTGGGATTATTCCCGGTTGGGGGGGAACCCAGCGACTTTCCCGAATCGTTGGGAAGAAAACGGCACTTGACATGATTTTATTCAGCAAAAGAGTTTCCCCTCATACTGCATTAAAAATTGGTCTTGTAGATCAGATTTCTGATTCGCTTATGGAGGATGTTCTTGATCTATCACAAAAGCTTGCTAATCTTCCACCCATAGCGGTGCGCTGTGTGCTGAATGCTTTTTCAGCAGGTTTGTATGATGGCCTTGCCGCGGGGCTTGCAAAGGAAGCGGAGGGAAGTGCAATCGTTCGAGAGACTGAAGACCGGAACGAGGGTTTTGCAGCTTTTTTAGAAAAGCGTGAACCACATTTTCTGGGCAGATAGAAATAGAGTCATAGAATTTATAAATTATAGGAGTCCATTATGAAAATCATGATTGGATATAATGGTGGTGACGTCGGTAAAAGAACCCTGTCGCTTGCAAGAGATTATGCTAAAGTCAATAATGCATTTGTGTATGTTGTCTTTTCAAGTGAAGGCGGTGCTTCTGAAAAACAGGATGATGTTTTCAAGGGTCGGGAGTTTCTTGATTTTGCAGAACATTTTATGCTGGAAGCAGGTCTTCAATGCAATACTCGACAAAGTGTGCGAGGACTTTCTCCAGGCGAAGATCTCATAAAATTTGCCCAAGAGACAAAAATTGATCATATTTTTCTGGGAATTAAAAAAAAGTCAAGTGTCCAAAAAGCCATTCTCGGTTCGACGGCACGATACGTGATTTTGAATTCAAGCTGCCCTGTTACTACAGTTAACTGGGATCTTGAAACTCTAACAACCAGGGATATTTTAAAAGATAGAAAAATTCTTGTAGTAGATGATGAACCCGATATTATTGAAACAACTAAAGAAATTTTAGACATGTGCGCCATTGATTCTGCTTTAAACTTTGAAAGCACAAAAAAGCTGCTTAAAGCAAACACTTATGATCTTGCAATTCTGGATATTGCAGGTGTTAAGGGATTTGATCTGCTTGAAATGGCGGTTAAAAAGAATATTCCTGTTCTAATGCTTACTGCCCACTCATTAACACCTGAAAATTTAAAAAAATCCATCGAAAAAGGTGCTGCTTCCTATATTCCAAAAGATGAATTGGTAAATATAGCTGATCATGCTGCAGATGTAATAAGAACCCGTCTTAAAGGAAAGAAGTATGGGGCATGGTTTTCGAGCCTGAAATCAGTGTTTGATGATAAATTTGGCCAAAAATGGAAGGACAAGGATAGAAAATTCTGGGATACTTTTGATGATAAGTCTGGGCAATAGGGACAGGAAAATAAAATTAAGAGGGAAAAATGGAAATCAAGAAAGTCTGTGTGATTGGCATGGGTACTATGGGGAGCCAGATTGGAATCGTCTGTGCTATGGGTGGTTTCGATACCACTATGGTGGATCTTACCCCGCCGCAAGTTGAAGAAGGTCTTAAGAATATTAAGGTTTTTTTGACAGGGCAGGAGAAAAAAGGGAAAATTGAGAAGAAAGAAAAAGAAGATATCTTTTCACGCATAACCACGACTACGGATTTGGTTGAGGCCGTTTCCAGTTCAGATATGGTTATTGAGGCGGTATTTGAGGATGTGGAAGTAAAAAAAGAAATTTTAGAGAAAATTGATCGATCTTGCTCGGAAGATACCATAATTACCAGCAACACTTCCACTCTCTGGATCGCTGAATTATCTGCAGCCACCAATCGGCCCCAAAGGTGTATCGGTACCCATTTTTTGATTCCGGCTGCCCTGACTCCTTTGGTGGAAGTCGTTCGAGGGCCTGAAACCTCTGATGAAACCCATGATACTGTTATCGAATTTCTAAAAAAATGTGGGAAGGAGACAGTGACCATTACAGACTCCCCAGGTTTTGTTATTAACCGTCTCTATCTCCCAATGGTTAATGAGGCGTTCTTTGTCCTTGAGACCAATGTTGCAAGTGCCGAAGAGATTGACAGAAGCTGTACCAAAGGTCTGGGTTTTCCTTTGGGGCCGTTAGCGGCAGCAGATGCATTCGGTCTGGATATTTTACTGGCCTGCATGAATACTTTTCATAGGGAACTTGGTGATAAATACCGACCATGCCCCTTGCTTGTGAAACTTGTTAAAGCGGGACATTTAGGCAGAAAAACCGGGAAAGGGATCTATGATTATAGAAAATAATATATTCGATTGTGACCAACAGCCTTCTTTCTGAAGGCAGCTTAATTATGTTACTTAATATCCAACAATTTTTTAAAAGGAAATATTCATGGACACCACAGTAAATTATGAATTGAAAGAACAAATTTGTACGCTTACTCTTAATCGACCGGATGTATTCAATGCATTAAATTTGCAACTGGTGAGAGACCTGATATCTGCATTAAAGAGGGCAGATGCTGATCCATTGGTTCAGGTAATCATTTTAAAAGGTGCCGGTAAGGCGTGGTGTGCTGGAGGGGACCTCGATGAATTGCTGGAACTCACAAAGGGAAGCGCAACTGATCGGCGTACTTATCTCCTTGATTTCAAAGTAATGATAGATACAGTCAGAGGAATTTCAAAACCCGTGATCGCAGCTGTGAATGGGGCGTGTGTTGGTGGAGGGAATGAACTTAACATTGCATGCGATCTCACGATTGCGTCTGAAAAGGCAAAATTTGGCCAAGCCGGGCCACGAGTTGGTTCTATGCCGGCTTTTGGCGTGCCTCAGACCTTGCCTCTATTGGTAGGAGAAAAACGATCCCGTGAAATCTTATATCTTTGCCACCTTTATACGGCTAGCGAGGCAGAATCCATGGGCTTGATTAATAAGGTAGTCCCAGCCGAAGATTTGGAGAAAGAGGCAGAAAAATGGGCAAAAGAAATTCTGGAAAAAAGCCCGACTGCCATCACACTGGCTAAAAAAATGCATAACCTATATTATGACATGCTTTCATCAAGCGCTGAGATGGGAGTTGAGATGTTAACATTTTTCTGGGGCACAGAGGAAGCCAGAGAAGGGATGCTGGCATTTAAAGAAAAACGAAAACCAGTATTTAAACCATAGGACGTGCATTTTTGCTTCAAAAGTGCAGGAATTCTTTTTTACCATTATTTTCAAATAATTAATGGAGAATGGAAGACTTATGAATATGTGTAAAGGGGTCAGTGTCGATCTACATATAAGATACAGGGAAATTGATCTGAGGGGCATGTGAATAATGCTGTTTTCTTTACTTTTTTTGAAGAAGGAAGGAAAGAATT
>Ga0164313_10004355_pt1 | contig 12613 bp, 12 predicted proteins | sample GuaBasSedimGuay4_FD_113735 | JGI IMG/M metagenome (GOLD analysis project Ga0164313, IMG submission 113735) | Subseafloor sediment microbial communities from Guaymas Basin, Gulf of California, Mexico - Guay4, Core 4569-4, 0-3 cm | ecosystem: Environmental > Aquatic > Marine > Hydrothermal vents... | reverse complement strand
GACTCTTGCAAAATCTTCAACACTTCAAAGTTATCACCTTCGAGATACACATTTTCTGTGCTATCAAAGTTCACACTGTCTTCACGACAAGGGCGCAAGGTTTTGGTGATTGGGGTGTTGGCTTTGAGTAACGATGCTTTCTTGCCGGGCCAATCTAAACGATAGCGTTCATCGGCATCATCGACTAAGACACTAGATAAACTTTGTTTTAATAGGTCAAAATCAATCGCCTTGCTAATGTTGCCCTGTTCATCTTGGGTCTCAGTCATTACATTAGGAAACAGGGTGGCAATCTGCGCTATATTCTGCTCAGTAATATTAGGCGTTTGCATGTTTAACTTGTCCATTATTGCGCATCCTGTTTGCTGTTGAAGCGGTCGTTATTTTTAAGGGCTTTTTTATCATCTGCATTGAGCTTTCGCTCTATCTTTTTCACATCAACTTCTGGTGGTAGGTTTTCAGGTGTTATGCCACGAGAAATAAGGGTGTTTCGGACAGTTTTATTATTGGTAATATGCTCATCGGAGATGGCATTTTCTGTTTTCATATTATTGTTTTTGGCATTAAAGATAGTGATTTCTGTAGCAAAATCTTTGGCTTTTAATAAAATAGTCGGCATAAAGTCTGCCAAGGGTTTATTTTTATTGATTGCCCATTTATCTTTCATTTGTTGAGTGCTGTGATTAAATAGGGCTTTGTCGCCTTTACTTCTAATCAGTGCAAAATTTTGATTGCCGCCTGTTTGCTCAAAAATGACGGTTGAAAGTTCTTTTTCTGTGGTGGCTAACTTTTGTCGCGCTTGCACCCGTTCAGCTTCTAATAAACGTTGCTCTATCAGCTCGGCTTTTCGAGTTTGCATGGCAAAGTATGTTTGAGCAAAGGCTATCTGTTCTTTTTTGCTGTCGCCATTTTGGGCAATAAGGTAGCAGGCATAACGCGTGAGCATAATGTCATCTATTTCTTTGCTTGCGCCCTTGGGCATTTCTATCGTTTTGTTGAGGTCAACAAAATGATGGGAAATAGTAAGCTCCGATAATTCACAAGCGGTTTTTGCTTTTAATAATACTTTTTGGAAGTTCCGCCACTCTGAGTAACCGAGTAAATGTTGCACATCTCTTGCCAACCAGAACTCGATGCCTTCATCTGTTTTGTGGGCACATGATTCAAAATTAAGGGTCAATGATTGTATGATGTTACTTTGCATAATTGTCACCACTCCGAATATCTTTTAGTTGATTTTTTTCTGGTTCCCATGCTTCTGCGTGGGAACGAGGCATCTTCATTTTATAAATAGCATATTTGAAGTTGTACTGTCATTCTCGCGAATCGTTACATGGATGTAACTTAGTAGAGCAATGCAGGAGCAATTGCCGAACGCGGGAATCCAACGATAGTGAATATTGCCACAGCCCATGGATCCCCGCGTTCGCGAGGATGACAAGTAAAGGTTTTTATTCATCAGTGTTTGTGACCTACTAATCGCGTCCATTCATCTTTGAAAACAGCATCTTCCATCTCAAACCATGTTTGATAATGTTGGCGAAGTGCCTCAGCTTGCACATCTAAAATGCCTGATAACACAATCGGCGCGCCAGATTGAATTAAGTTGGCAAGTCGTGGTGCTAATGATTGCAAGGGGCCTGCCAAGATATTAGCCAATAATAAGTCACAGACAACATCAGGACAATCATCAGGAAGATAGGTTTCAATAGTGACATTATTGCGTTGTGCATTGGCTTGGGTGGCTTCTAAAGCTTGTGGATCAGTATCAACACCAATAACTTTCTTTGCGCCTAATAAGGCGGCGGCAATGGCTAAAATGCCTGAACCACAACCATAATCAATCACGACTTTATCTTTCACATCGGCTTGGTCAAGCCAGTTTAAACATAAGGCTGTTGTGGGGTGTGTGCCTGTGCCAAATGCCAAGCCAGGATCAAGCATAATATTAACAGCATTTTTATCGGGCGGTGTATGCCAACTTGGGCAGATCCATAACTTATCACCAAACTGCATAGGGTGAAAGTTATCCATCCACTCACGTACCCAATCTTTATCTTCAACGGCTTCAATTCGATAAGGAGGGACTGTTTCAGGTGATAACATGCCTGTTAGCATGGTGAGAATAAGATCAATATCTGTTGTGGCATCAAACAGGGCAACAACATTCGTTGCCGCCCATAAAGGGGTTGTGCCTATTTCAGGTTCATAGATCGGTTGATCTTCATTATCTTGAAAAGTAACCGCCAGTGAACCACATTCAACAAGATGGTCAGATAAAGCATCAGCCTGATCGGGTGTGCTGTTAAATATAAATTGGATCCAAGCCATGCTATATGACGTTCTTAAAGACCTAGTTTCTTTTCAAGATAGTGGATATTAGTGCCACCTTCTTGGAAATGGGTGTCATTCATAATGTCTTGTTGTAGGGCAACATTGGTTTTGATACCTTCAATGCCAATTTCATTTAATGCAGTCAACATACGAGCAATGGCTGAATCGCGTGTCGGGCCATAAGCAATCAATTTGCCAATCATTGAATCATAATTAGGCGGCACACTATAGCCACTATAAACATGAGAATCCATGCGGATACCGACACCACCAGGGGCATGATAATGGGTGATTTTGCCGGGACTTGGCATAAATGTTTTGGCATCTTCAGCATTGATACGACATTCAATAGCATGACCATTGAGCGCAACATCATCTTGGGTAAAGGATAAAGGTTCACCCGCGGCAATTTTGATTTGTTCTGCGACTAAATCAACCCCTGTAATTTGTTCAGTAATGGTATGTTCAACTTGAATACGGGTATTCATTTCAATGAAATAGAACTCACCATTTTCATATAAGAACTCAAAGGTGCCTGCACCACGATAACCAATACGCACACAAGCATCAGCACAGATCTTGCCCATTTTCTGGCGTAACTCTTCCGAAATACCAGGGGCTGGCGCTTCTTCAACCACTTTTTGATGGCGACGTTGCATTGAACAATCACGTTCACCTAAATGTACGGCATGACCATGTTGATCTGCTAGCACTTGAAACTCAACATGACGTGGGTTTTGAAGGAATTTCTCCATATAAACCATGCCATTGCCAAATAAAGATTTCGCTTCACTTTTGGTGAGTGAAATAGCATTGAGTAAGTGAGCTTCACTATGCACTTCACGCATACCGCGACCACCACCACCGCCAGAAGCTTTGATAATTAAGGGATAACCAATTTCACGGGCAAGTCGAAGATTGGTGTCATCATTGTCATCTAAAGCCCCATCAGAACCGGGTACACAAGGCACGCCTGCTTCTTTCATGGCTTTGATGGCTGAGACTTTATCACCCATCATGCGAATGGTTTCAGATTTAGGACCGATAAAGATAAAGCCACTTTGTTCAACTCGTTCGGCAAAGTCAGCATTTTCAGATAAGAAGCCATAACCGGGGTGAATAGCAGAAGCATCGGTGATCTCTGCCGCACTAATTAAAGCAGGCACATTAAGATAACTTTCTGCCGAAGGTGCAGGGCCAATACAGACTGTTTCATCGGCTAATAAGACATGTTTTAAGTCGCGATCCACATCAGAGTGGACTGCGACGGTTTTAATACCTAACTCTTTACAAGCGCGGAGAATACGAAGGGCAATTTCCCCCCGATTGGCAATAACTATTTTATCGATCATAATATTTGTATCCGTTGTTGAGGCTTAATGAACAGGCTTATTCGATGATGATTAAAGGCTCATCAAACTCAACGGGATGACCGTTTTCGACCAAGATTGCTTTCACAGTACCACTGCGATCAGCTTCAATTTGGTTAAACATCTTCATGGCTTCTATAATGCAAATAACGTCACCTTGTGCCACGGTTTGACCGACTTCAACAAAAGATGCAGATTCTGGTGAAGATGAACGATAGAATGTGCCAACCATGGGTGATTTAACAGCATTATCATGGTTTGTTTCAGCAACAACAGGTGCAGCTTCAACAGCAGCAACGGGTGCGGCAGCAACAGGTACAGCAGGAGCTGCCATCATAACAGGTGCGGCAGTTGAACTTGCACGGCTGATACGGACTGACTCTTCACCTTCGTGAATTTCAATTTCAGCAATATCAGATTCTTGAATTAAGTCGATCAGTTTTTTGATTTTACGAATATCCATTAAGATAATCCTATTTGGTAGAGTGTTTAATAGCGGCTTGCAAGGCAAGTTCATAACCTTGAGCACCAAGCCCACAGATCACGCCAACGGCAACATCAGATAAATATGAATGATGACGGAAGTCTTCGCGTTGATGAATGTTTGAAAGATGAACTTCAATAAAGGGAATTTCTACGGCAAGCAAGGCATCACGTAATGCCACGCTGGTATGTGTGAGTGCCGCAGGGTTGATAATAATAAAATGAGTGCTGTTTGTGCGTGCGGCATGAATTTTGTCTATTAGTTCATGTTCAGCATTACTTTGAAAGCTTTCTAGTTGAAAACCTTGTTCAGCGGCTTGATCTTGCAATCGATCTGCAATATCAGCAAGGGTGTCGGCACCATAATGTTCAGGTTCTCGCGTGCCTAATAGGTTTAGATTGGGACCATGTAAGACTAAGATTTTTGACATGAACAACTCCCAAGCGATAGATGTATTTAGAGACCTTTGCACGAGTCGTCTTTTTCGCCATAGCGAGGCAAAAAAGACGACTCGTGCAAAGGTCTCATTAAGGTTGTGGATTGTGCACTAATTTCGCGATCTTGTCTAGTTTTTCCAGAGAAAAAGCAGGATCATGTTGCTAAGTTCGTCGAAATAGGAAAATAATTTACGGATAGTTTTTATTTTAGGTATAGAGTTACATTTGCTTAAATAGATCAGCATGACTACGACTTGCTAATAGTGTTTTATTTCGACCTTTAAGTTTGATTTGATAGCGACTATTATTATCGCGTTCAACAGATGTAATGTAGGCTACATTGACAATGATGCCGCGATGGACTTGCCAAAAATGATTAGGATCGAGTTCGTCGACCAGTTGTTTTAGTGGTTTGCGAATAAGTAGTTCTCTTTCGTCAGTTATTACACTAGTGTATTTGTCACCAGATTGAAAGTAGACTATATCTTCCACAGCTATCAGACGAATGGTGTCTTGATATGAGGCACGGATCCAGCGCAAACAATCTTTCTTGGTGGCCGTTTGTAAATGATCGAGTAGATCAGTTAAATCAGGTGGCGTTTGTTGAATATCTATAGACGATTGTAAACGTTTTATCGTTTTGAATAAGCGTTCATCACGGATTGGTTTAACTAAATAATCCACAGCTTGTTGTTCAAAAGCTTGTACGGCATAGTCGTCATAGGCGGTTACAAATACAATACGACAATGATCGGCAATTTGTTGGGCGACTTCCAGACCAGTAAGCTCCGGCATGCGAATATCCAGAAAGGCAATATCAGGCTCATATTGTTCAATCATAGTCAGCGCTTGGCGACCATTTTCTGCTATGCCGCAAATGTTTAATTCAGGCCATAGATTGGCTAAACATCGCACAAGATGATCGCGCAATATTTGTTCATCATCAGCGATAACTGCACGTATAACTTTATTCATAAGGTATTTCCAGCGTGATCTTTAACCCAGAAGGTTGGTTCTCTTCCAGTAGTAATTTTGCCTCATTATTATATTGCATTGCCAATCGTTGACGGATATTGGCAAGCCCCAACCCGCCTTCACGTTCACCCTGAAAACCAACGCCAGTATCAGCAAGGATAATGCGTAATATAGTGTCTACTTTTGTTATTTTTAGATCGATAGTGCCACCTGTTGCGGCTGGCTCCAGCCCATGTTTGATTGCATTTTCCAGCAAGGGTTGCAGTAATAATGCGGGGAAGGAGTGATCGGCAAGTTCTGTAGGCAAATCAATGGTAAATTGCAGTCGTTCGCCCATGCGTATTTTCATTACTTCAAGATAAGCTTGCAAGGTAGCCACCTCGACTTGCAAAGTGGTTATTGAGTCACGTGATTCTGACAAAGTAGCACGCAAATAGTGGATAAAGTTTTCCAACATTAATTTTCCGCGTTGGGGATCGGTTTCAATCAGGCTGAGAATATTGGCTAGGGTGTTAAACAGGAAATGAGGTTCAATCTGGGCTTGCAATAAATGTAGTCTGGCTTCCACATTACGCTTTTCATTGTCCAGATTTTTGAGTTGCTCCTGATGCAAGGCGGCTTGTGTTTTGGCAATGTGATCACGCGAAACAAAGAAATAGACAATAATGACACCAAACAACAAGCCGTAGGCAATGGCTTCAATCAATCCCTTGGAGGCTTGTGATTCCTGTGGAAAAAGTGTTGCTTCAGTAGATAAAAATCCTAAAGTAACCCCTATAATTGTTCCTGTCATAATTGCCAGCAAGATACGGGGTATTGAGAGTGTATCGCCAGAGGATAAATAATTCATTGCCCAGAAAGACATAAAAATAGACAGACCAATGCATTGTGAAAAAATAAAATTTATTCGGAAACTATCTTCCCCCAAAATAGTGAGAAACAGGGCGATCAAGCTGTTAAACAGCAAAACGGGCAATAATTGAGGAATAAAGAGGCGTTTATCCATATCAAAAAGCCAGATCAATACCAGCAAAGGCAAATGATTGATCTGCAATTTCAGAATAAGCAGAATCAGTATCACCAGTAAAATAGCGTACTGCACCGAGCAATATCATATGTGAATTTAGCTCGTAGTTTAATCGTGCAGTGATAGCAATACCTTGATCATTTGGAGTAAATAACATGTCGATAGAAGGATCAAGTCGATTTCCATCATAAGATAACATCATAAACAGATTATTCTCTAATAAGACTGGTTGGTCAAAAAATTGCTGATCAGCCTTTAAATTCAGGTAGACAGCATCTGATGGTACCGCAGGCACATTAAGTAAGGCACGTTGTTTTACACCCAGTTCACGTTGTTGATCCCATTCTTTCTCTGAATGTGCCTCACCATCGTGCCAGGCTTCAAATAGCAGTCCAATACCAGATTCACCCGTCCAGGAACCACCGATCAATACCTTACTACAATTGCCTACATCAACATCAATAAACGGATCGCTGGTTGATAATAAACCACCATTGATTGTCAGGCTGTTTAAGCTTCGTATACATTGTTCCCGGTGTAAGAAAGAACCATGGATCTCCATTTCATTACTAATAACCAATGCGGCACCAGCACCACCGGCAAAACCTTCATCTTCAGACCAGTGTGCGACAGCTAATGTATCCCAATCGCCAATCAGCTTGTAATATTTATAGGCTACTTCATCACGTTCACCATCGAAATCTACCTGATCCAGTTCAGTACGTCGGGCATATATTGCGGTATGTGATGAACTATCAGTAAAATATTCAGCACTGATTTGGGGTAGACCTTCCAGATCAGTCGGGATCAGTCGGCGGCGATCTTCGCGCTGGATCACATCCAGAGGGCGAAATGCTTGGCCTACCCCCCAACCCAGTATTTTTTTACCGATAGTAAAGTCGAACACATCGGCTGAAAAGTCATAATACAACTCGTTGAGAATGACTTTATCTTTGGGATCATCATCTTCCCGTACAGTATAACGCCCTGTTATTAGCAGATTTAACCCACTTTGCTGATAACTGATCCAGCCTTCCTGGCGCAAACTATTACGTGGAAATACAGCAAATTCTTCTGGTGTTTGAAAAATTGAATCGTTATTGGTTTCCACATGCTGACCATAAGCTCGATAGCCACCCAACACTTCCGCATGTGAAGCTGGAAAAGCTATTAATAACAATAAGGCGGTAATAACGCTTTTAATCTGGCAATTCATTATTACGTGACAAATAAGCTGGGTTATAGAATTTGTCCGGAATTTCTTTGGATTGCATAGCCTGATAATGTACTCGTGTTTCACGATTTTTATTGATCTGATCCAGTAATGTCATAGAAACAACACTACGTCGTCCTTGCAGTTCCCCCATCGTAAATTGTGCTTGTTTGGCTAACTTGCCGGATTTTAAATATAAACTTGCCTTGATTGGAATAAATTCATCTTGTGACACATAGAGTTCGATCCGGTCATAAGTGGTGCCAGAACGGTTGGAATTTAATTCCAGTTTAAGACTGGGAGTGCCATCAATATCAACATCTTGCTCAATAATTGTAGCATCGTAATCTTCATGCCAGGTCATGGTGGCAATATCGCCTGTTGACGCTTCACCCAGTAATTTTTGGGTAGGGGTAATACGTACTGGTCGTTTTGAACGGGGCAACACCATCCAAAATTTATCATCAACCATCAGAACTTTTTGACCTCGTTCACTTGGGGTTCGAAAGTCCACCAATGATCGGTGTCCTGGTTTGATATAAACCTGATATTCACGTTGTTTATCTAATTCACCATTTTTGAACAGTTCCACCTTAGTGGTGACGATAACGGCTCCTTCAGGCAAACGAAACTGATCAGCAGTAGCAAGAATAGTGGCCACATCATCTTGAGCAAATAAGGAAGTGGCTGAGAAAAGTAATAAGATAATTAATAAATTTCTAATTATTGTTAGTTTAAACATGGGTTAATGCCTCCACAATAGGTTTCCGCGCGCCTTTAATAGAAGCATGCCAAGCGGCAATAACGGAAATAATCAATAGGCTACTCGTGGTGAGTCCAACAACCATTAGTGAGAAGTTGATAAATAAGGGATACGGTGTGGTCATTCCTGGTGGTGGTGGCATCTGGATCCCAGCAAATACCAACGATAGAGAAACGATTGCTGTTAATATGACTGCTAATAATGCACCAATAATGCCGATACAGGCTGACTCTAATATAAACACGCGTACAATTTGCCCTGGCATACTGCCCAAGGCACGCAGGGTGCCAATTTCACGAGTACGCTCAACCACTGTCATAGTGATGGTATTGGTCACGGCAAAAAATACCATCAGAATGATAATTAGTCCCATCACGCCAAAAATACGATTATATAAACCACGCACTTTAAAATAATAATTGGCTAAATCAGCCCATGAACGCAAACTTAAATCGGGATAGGCAGTAACAAGCTCTTGCTGCACGGTGGCGACATTATTCATATCGTGTAAATAAACGGATAAGGCACTAATTTTGTCGGTAACTAAAATATCCTGTGCCGTTGGCAAGCTGACCAATAATTTTCGTTCATCCATTTCAGGTTTGCCTGTGCTGATAATGCCAACAACTTTGACATCCAAGCCATTCAGTCCACCTTCTGTGGTGGTGGTTAATAAGGTTAAAATAGAGCCAACCTGCACATTCATGCTACGAGCCAAACCTTGTGCTATTAATGCTTCTGGCTCGTCGTCTGGATTTGTATCTGTTTTTAAAATATGACCTTCAAGCACATCAAGAAACGGTCCGCTAACCCGAAACTCAACGGATGGGTCAACACCCGTACCAAGGAAAATAGCTGATTTTTCACCATTAGATACCAGCCCAGAAAATTGCAAACGCGGAATAACAAATCGGGTATCTGATCGCTGTTTTAAATTTGCAGAAATGTGTTGATAATCTGGCAGGCCAAATTCCAGAGCTTGTTCTTCATCTCGATCAAAATAATGTTGATGTGCAATAACAAGATGACCAGTTTCTCTTGCGGTCATTTCACGTAGCGATTCATAGGTAAATAAGCCAAAACCACCCGCAATCATTAATGATGCGCCTCCAATACCAACAATCAACATGGTAATCACCGAACGACGGCGATTGCGTAATACATTGTTAAATGCAAATAATAGCCATTTCATGATAAACACCCATCAGTTAGTTCTAATATACGATCACAATGTGCGGTCATCCGTGAATCGTGGGTAGCAATAACAAAGGTGGTTTGGTTTTCGCTGCCCAAGGTCTTCATCAGATCGATCACTTGTGTTGCTGTTTTTGTATCCAGATTCGCGGTAGGTTCATCGGCAATAACCAAAGCGGGTTTTTTTACTAATGCACGCGCTATTGCAACGCGTTGGCGTTGTCCACCAGATAGTTGATCTGGCCGTCTATTTTGCTCAGAAGAAAGCCCCACTTGTGCCATCATTTCACTAACAAGGGAATGCCGTTGTGCGGCTGGAATCCCTTGCAATAACAAGGGATATTCAACATTTTCAGCGGCACTCATTACTGGCACCAGGTTGAAATTTTGGAAAATAAAACCTAATTTTTCCCGTCGAAATAAGGTCAATTCGGTATCTGTCATTTTGCTAACATCATGGTTATCAAGAAAATAAGCACCTTGATCAAAGGGATCAATCAAACCACAAATATTCAACAAAGTGCTTTTACCACTTCCCGATGGTCCACTGAGCGCGGTAAACTCACCTCGTTCTATTTCCAAATTCAGATCTTTTAACGCATTGACACGAGCAGAACCAGAACCATAATGTTTGCTCAAATCGTGCATTTGAATGAGTGCACTCATTATTTGCTACCTTTTTGCATAAGACGTGCTTTTGAACCATAACGACCATGGGGATCCAGATTAAGTACTTGTTTTAAAGCAGCCTGAAAAGCCTGGTCATCTTTTTCTTGTTCAGCAATAAGGGCCACACGCATTTGTACAGCGGCACGGAATTGTGCAGGTGATGTGGCATAATCAGGATGAGCCAGTAATTTTCTTATTAGTGCGGTGCCATCACTATAACGATGGAACATATCAGGTACAGTAGTAAAGGTATAGGCTGAAACCAGCCAAACTTCCAATGTCATCGGAACACCAAGGATATCGCGATCTTCATCTGCTTTTGTTAATTTGGCCAGATTTGCATCCAGCATGTCCATCCCTGTTTCGGCCAATTTCATTTTTTTCCATGGCCAAAAAGCATGACCTCCTGCTAATGTTGTAGCCCCTCCTAAGTAAGCTGCAAAAACAACATTATCGGGTTGTTGGTCGAGTAGTTGTTCAAATAGAGCGGTTGCTTTTGGTAATGATGATTTATCACCTTCGACGGCATCCAGAAAAAGAGTTTTTGCATTGGTAAACTGGCGTATTTGAGTATCATCAGTAGCCGTGGCAATAAAAGGTAAAAAGAGTAATAAAGAAATGAAGCTGTAATAAAGTGTTTTCATGATTGTTATCCTCGTTAATTTATAATGTGAGAAACAAGTAAACATCTAAGATTAACAAATTACAATTACTATGTGATAAAGAGCTCTAAAGTAGGATGAATGGCATATGGGAGGTGTTAAATATATTGTTAAAGGTTAGCTTGTATTATTATGCGCATGGATCTACAAAGGTATAATTATTGAAATTGTTCAATCTGCTTGATTAGTGCTGAAGCTGAAATATTACCGATCAAGCGATGGTGACGATATTCATTACCATTCGAATCAAAAAACAAAATAGTAGGTGGGCCAAAAACAGTAAAGTGTTTGAGGATAGCCTTATGTTCAACTGTGTTTGCTGTCATGTCTAATTGCAAGGCTTTGATATTAGACAATGCGGCAATTACCGCGGGATCTTGAAAAGTTGTGGCTTCCATTCGTTTACAATCGACACACCAGTCGGCATAAAAGTCGAGCATAACAGGCTGATGAGCTTGATCGAGTTGTTGTTGTAGTTCTGCTAAAGTTGAAACTTGTGTAAAAGATGAATGAGAGCTTGTGGTTGATTGTGTGATTGAACTTGAACCTTGTAAAGGGTTCCACACATTATGATTGCCACTTGCCGCACCAAACAACATGAGACCACCATATACTAATAATATGATCCCCAAACCTTTCCATAGTTTATGCCAACCATCCATTGCGGCATGGGTTGAATGAAGCGCGCCGAGATAAACAGCACTCACCATCAATAAGCTTCCCCATAGGAGTAAGCTGACCCAACCAGGAATAATACGTTCTAACATCCAAATGGCTAATCCTAACATCAACACACCAAACACGGACTTAACATGATTCATCCAAGTACCAGCACGTGGCAATAAACTCCCTGCTGATGTACCAATAATAAGTAATGGCAGTCCCATACCCATACTCAATGCAAACAAAGCACTGCCGCCTAAGAAGGGATCACCACTTTGACCAATAAAGATCAATGCACCTGCTAAAGGTGGTGCAAGACAAGGGCCGACAATTAAGCCTGATAATAAGCCCATTAAGCCTGCACCCGCTAAACCACCACCTTGTTGACGATGGCTGATTTGATGTAGACGATGTTGCAAGGCATGAGGAAGTTGTAGTTCAAATAAGCCAAACATGGATAAGGCTAATACAATAAATAACACACTGAAACTGGCAATAACCCAAGTGTTTTGCAACAGTATTTGCAGGTTTTCGCCCATTAATCCTGTTAATACCCCTGCGGCAGTATAGGTGACTGACATGGCTAAAACATAAGTAAGCGAGAGCACAAAGGCGCGATGTGTTGACATGTTCTCGCCATCACCGACGATAATGCTCGATAAAATCGGGATCATCGGAAACACACAAGGTGTGAATGCCAACAATAAACCAAAGCCAAAAAAGACAAGTAGAATTTTAGTCAGACTATCCTGCTCTAAGCTTTGTGCAATACGATCTTGTTCTTGTAAGGGCGGCGTTGTCTTGTTGTTGCTTTGGGTGTCG
>Ga0164313_10004354_pt1 | contig 12614 bp, 8 predicted proteins | sample GuaBasSedimGuay4_FD_113735 | JGI IMG/M metagenome (GOLD analysis project Ga0164313, IMG submission 113735) | Subseafloor sediment microbial communities from Guaymas Basin, Gulf of California, Mexico - Guay4, Core 4569-4, 0-3 cm | ecosystem: Environmental > Aquatic > Marine > Hydrothermal vents >... | reverse complement strand
TCCGTCATCTGTCATCCGTCATCTGTCATCTGTCATCCGTCATCTGTCATCCGTCATCTGTCATCTGTCATCCGTCATCCGTAATCTGTCATCCGTTGTCCGTCATCTGTCATCCGTCATCCGTCATCCGGTATCCGGTATCCGTCATCCGTCATCCGTCATCTGTCGTCCGTCATCCGTCATCCGTCTTTCCTGAGCTCCAGACAGACGGTCGCCTCGCCGATAGGTATCGGCTCCGTCTCTACGGTGTCCGTCTCGGCGAGATTCGCAGCGAGCACCTCGCCAGCGATCAGGTCGGCATGGTCTCTGAACGCAGCAGCGATGTCAGAGTTGGGGCTCTGCCAGTGGACGGTGATCCTGTCGCTCACATCGAGATCGAGCTGGCGGCGGGCGTTTTGGATTCTGTTGACCAGCTCTCGTGCAACACCCTCGATCCTGAGCTCCTCGTTGACCGTCGTATCAAGTGCAACGGAGATGGCGTGATCTGTGGCAACGACGGTCCCTGGTCTCGGCTCTCGGATAATCACGATGTCCTGGGCAGTCACAGGGAACCCGACGACCTCGACGGATCCACCGTCGAGGAGCTCGGCGATGGCCCTATGATCGAGGTCCGTTATCCCGCTGGCGACGGTCTTCATGTCCTTCCCAAGACGGGGTCCAAGGACCTTGAAGTCCGCCCTTGCGGACAGGTCGACTAGCCCGGCCTCGTCCTCGTGAACCTCGATGGAGTGAACGTTGAGTTCCTCGGCTATCAAACCGGCGTGGTCTTCAACAGCCCGTTTCGTGGCCTGGGACCTCGTCACGATGGTGACCGAGCCCAAGGGCTGGCGCACACGGACATCGTGCTTCTTGCGGAGGCCGCGTCCGAGCGTGACGATCGTTCGTACATCTGCCATTGCGGATTCAAGGTCGCGGTCTATCGCTGAAACATCGGCGACCGGGTAGTCGGTGTGGTGCACGCTTCGTGGGGCGTCGGGGTCGACGGTTGCTATGAGGCCCTGGTAGATCTCCTCTGTGATGAATGGGAGGATTGGTGCAGCGACCTGGGCGAACGTTGAGAGCACCTCATGCAGCGTTGCGAACGCGGCGAGCTTGTCCGCATCGGAATCCACCGTCCTGCGGGCCCAGAACCGTCGCCTGCTCCTGCGGATGTACCAGTTCGTGAGATGCCCGACGAATCCGATGATCGGAGGCACGACGGCGTAGAGCTTGTATGCCTCCATCTCCGTGTTCACATCGGCGATGAGCGACTGGAGCACGGAGATGATCCAACGATCGATCTCAGGACGTTCAGCAAGCACTGGTGCGTTGCTGAGGTCGTCGGCGGTGAGTCCGTCTGCTCTGGCGTAGGTCGTGAAGAAGGAGTACGAGTTCCACAGCGGGAGCAGAACCGTACGTACCACATCCCTGACTCCGGACTCGAGGAATCGGAGCGGTTCGCCTCGCACGATCGGAGAATTGATCAGATACGCGCGTAGAGCATCGGCGCCGAACTCGTCGATGACGTGTGAAGGGTCGGGGTAGTTCTTGAGCGACTTGGACATCTTCCTGCCGTCCTCGGCCAGCACCATTCCTGTCACGATGCAGTTCTGGAAGGGTGCCTCATCCTTTATGGCGGCAGCGAGCACAACCAGGGTGTAGAACCACCCGCGTGTCTGGTCGAGCCCCTCTGCAATGAAGTCGGCGGGGAACCTTCGATCGAACCGCTCCTTGTTCTCGAACGGATAGTGGATCTGGGCGTAGGGCATGGCGCCGCTCTCGAACCAACAATCGAGGACCTCGGGGACGCGGAACATCGTTCCTTCACACGAAGGACACGGGATCGTCACCTCGTCCACGAACTGCTTGTGAAGATCGTCGAGCATGATGCCCGAGAGGTCGAAGAGTTCCTCGCGAGATTCAATCGCCAGGTTCTCGTCGCATGCATCGCACTCCCACACAGGGATGCACGATCCCCAGTAGCGGTTGCGCGAGATAGCCCAGTCGCGTGCGCCCTCGAGCCAGTTGCCGAAGCGTTTCTCGCCGATCGACGCCGGTACCCAGCGGATGTCATGGTTGACCTCGACCATGCGGTCCTTGAATCTCTCGACGGCGACGAACCACGTTGGGATCGCCTTGTAGATGAGCGGCGTACCGGTCCTCCAGCAGAACGGATACGAGTGCCGGATCGTCGAGCGGCTGATGAGCGCTCCGCGTACCTTGAGGAGGTCGATCAGGATCGAGTCTGCATCCTTGACGTTGAGCCCTGCGACTTCTGGAACCTCATCGGTGAAGGCACCTACTGCATCAACGGGGTCAACAAGCGCCGAAATGCCCGCAGCCCTCATCGCCTGAAAGTCGGCCTCGCCGTATGCAGGAGCCATGTGGACCATGCCCGTGCCTTCGGTGGTCGTGACATCGGGCGAGCCCACGAGCCTGAACGCACCGCGCTCGCTTTCATCGAGGAAGTAGTCGAAAGGCGGGGTGTACGTCGTCCCAACGAGTTGTGCCCCGGTCGCTGAGCCGATGATCTCTGCCCCGTCAGGGAACACAGTATCGACAAGGGCCCTCGCAACCCAGTGTGGGTGCGAATCGCCTTCAGGGAGCACCCTGGCGTACTCGATATCTTCGCCAACAGCGATGCCGAGGTTCGATGGCACGGTCCAGGGTGTCGTAGTCCAAAAGACGAGCCAATCGCCGGTTTCGGCAGGCCCGTCGCCTCCAGCCACCTCGGCACGTACCGTGATCGAAGGGTCGTCGACATCGCGATAGTCGAGGTTCGCCTCGAAGTTCGACAGTGGTGTCGTCGCGCCGTACGAATACGGAAGAACCTTGAATGCCTTGTAGATAAGGCCACGGTCCCACAATTGCCTGAAGACCCACCATACTGACTCCATGAAGTCGGTATCCATCGTCTTATAGTCGTCCTCGAAGTCGACCCAGCGCCCGATCTTGGCTGTGATCTCGTACCAGTCCTCGGTTGTGCCGTTGACCATCAACCTGCACGCCTCATTGAACGTATCGATGCCGATCTCGGCGATCTCGCGTGGACCGGATACTCCGAGTTTCTTCTCGACCTCCATCTCGACGGGTAGGCCGTGAGTGTCCCAGCCGAAGCGCCGTTCAACGCGATAGCCGCGCATCGTCCAGTACCTGGGGACGATGTCCTTGATGACGCCCTGGAGAATGTGCCCGTAGTGGGGAGAACCTGTAGCGAAGGGGGGACCATCGTAGAACGTGAACTCGTTCTCAGGGTCCCTCATCTCAATGGAGGTCTTGAAAGCATCGATGTCGTTCCAGAACGTGAGGACTCGTTCATCGAGCTCGGGGAAATTGACTGCGGGGTCGACCTTCGGGAAGGGATTGGTTGTCATTGCGGGTGTTCCTTGTCTCGTCACCTGTCGGTGCCGGGACGGGGGGACCGCGGTACCACCCGGCTTGCTGGCAGGACCAGCCGCTTCGTTCGTCCGTATCGTGGACCATTCGTCGGGTTCTACGCCTTGAAGGTTTCTTCCCGCTGCTCAGGGGTGATGTTCCAGCCTGATCCAGATGCAAGGCTCTCACCAACCCCTGCTCGCTGTGACCCGAGATCTTGACGGACGCGTCCCCATCGATGCTGATAGGAGGCTAGCACGGGAGGAGAGAACACAGGCGGAAGGCTGCTATCAGCCGTCAGCCGTCAGCCGTCAGCTGTCCGCCTTCCGCCAGAACTCGGAGTACAGGCGGAAGTCTGCTGTCCGCCTTCCGCCAGAACTCGGAGCACTATTCCTCGCGGAATGCGGAATGCGGAATGCGGAATGCGGAATGCGGAATGCGGAATGCGGATAGCGGTTTGCGGAATGCGGATAGCGGTTTGCGGTTTGCGGATAGCGGTTTGCGGAAACCCGCGTTTATCCGTCGCCGATCAGGCAGGCTCGAACTGCTGCGACGCTCACACCGGTGAGCTCGACTGTTTTACGCCGTGACAGCTCGCCGGACACGACAGTTGCGCTGGTCGCGTTCGTCGTCGCAATGAGGAGGGCTACGAGCGCCTTGTTCGCCTTGCCCTTCTCGGGTGGGGCGGAGATCCGGATCTTCACCCTGTCCCCATGGAGTCCGACCACGTGAGACCTTGAGGCGTTTGGCACCACGAGCACATCAACACGCACCGTGTCTCCTGCACCGCGAATAGCTCGTGTTCCCACGAACCAACTGTACTCAAATCCAGCCCGATTCTGTGTTCCGTGCTCTGTGTTCCGTGCTCTTCCCCTGTCGTCGTCAGTCCAAATGAGCGGAATACGGAGAAGGCGAACCCAAATATGCAAACAAGCGCACAGGGCTGCTACATTCCTGCTCGCTAGGAGGGATGCATGACCAGACAACTTGCGGCTTCAACGCTCACAAGACTCGAGAAGAAACTCGCTGTTGAACGTGGACGACTTGAGGCGATCATCGAAGATCATGAGCGTGACCGCGAAGCAGCGATGCTTGCGGAGGGTTCTGCAGACCGCAGCCCCGACCCGGACAACGTGGACGGTGGCGCGATCGCTGTGGAACTCGAAACGGACCGTTCAATGGTACAGAACACCCGCGATCTTCTCGATGCGGTGATCCATGCCCAGGATCGGATGGAGAAGGGCCTGTACGGAATATGCGAAGTGACAGGCGAACCGATTCCGGTGGCGCGGCTGGAAGCGATTCCGTACGCGACAACGACGGTACAAGCCGCACAACGGGGTTGACCAACAGGCAACTCGCTGTTGTCGTAGGCCTCGCTGTTGCAGCGATCGATCAGCTCACCAAAACATGGGCTGTCAATGCGCTCGCGGATGGACCGATCACCGTTATCCCGAACGTACTCGAGTTCAGGCTCACCTTCAACACCGGCGCCAGCTTCTCGATTCTCTCCAATCAGGGCCCGATCCTTGCTGTCGTGGCGATCGGCGTCATCATCATGATCATGGTTGTCCTCGGCGAGGCGTCCCGACGGATCGAAGCTGTAGCCCTTGGCCTCGTTCTCGGCGGGTCACTCGGCAACCTCATCGATCGGGTGTTCCGCGGGGACGGCTGGTTCGACGGGGGCGTGGTCGACTTCATCGATGTGCAGGTGTTCACGAACAATCTTGCTGACATCGCCTTGTTCGTCGGTGTTGCGCTACTCCTATTCGCAGCGTTCGTGCACCGATCATGACTGACCATGTGCTGACCGTGCCCGTCGACATGGCAGGGGAACGTCTTGACAAGGTGATCGCGGTCCTTCTTGGCCTCTCGAGAGGTCGCGTCAAGGAGATCATCGAAGAAGGCTTCGCGACAATCGAAGGGGTGCCCGTACGATCTGGTGGACGGGCGGCACCAGGGACATTGATATCAGTGAACGTTCCTGTCATCGATGAGAGCCTGGCTCCGGACCCGAGCGTGGACTTCGATGTCGTCCACGAGGACGCAGACATCATCGTGGTGGACAAACCGGTCGGTCTCGTTGTCCATCCAGGCTCCGGACGATCGATGGGCACCCTTGCCAACGGCCTGCTCGACCGCTTCCCTGACCTCGAGGGTGTTGGGCAGGAGGGCAGATGGGGGATCGTGCACAGGTTGGACAGGGACACATCTGGCCTACTCGTTGTGGCACGCACCCAGCCTTCCTACGACGCTCTCGTCGAGATGATGCGCGAGAGAAGCATCACCAGGCGATACCTTGCCGGAGTTGCCGGCGCCTTCACGAATACCACAGGTACGATCGATGCCCCTATCGCCAGAGATCCATCGAACCCAACCCGCATGAATGTCGAACGATCTGGACGAGAGGCGCTGACCCACTACAGACGCCTTGCTCAGTGGACTGATCGTGATGTCACCCTGTTGTCCGTTGCTCTCGAGACGGGAAGAACTCATCAGATCAGGGTCCACATGCGAGCTATCGGACGGCCGATTCTCGGTGACAGTGCCTATGGGAGGCGGGGAGTCATCGGAGATCCGGGACGACCGTGGCTCCACGCACGGCAACTCAGCTTCGACCATCCAACCCAGGATGTGAGGGTCGACCTCGTGTCTCGCCTTCCAGCGGACCTGACAGCTAGTCTTGATACCTTGGGAGTCCCCGACATCGGGGTCCGAAACGACATCGACGGGATAGCGATATGACGGTGCACTACGAACGACTATCGGGGCTTGATGCGTCCTTCCTCGCGCTCGAGTCGAGAGAGACCCACATGAACGTCGGCGCGGTTGCCGTGTTCGGTCCCGGCCAATATTCGACGGACGATGGTGTCGACATCGATGTTCTGCGTCAGATCATTGCAGCAGGACTCGACCAGATTCCCCGGTACAAACAGCGCCTCACGACGATACCGATCGAGGGACAACCAGTGTGGGTGGACGATGAGCACTTTGACCTCGACGTCCACGTCAGGCATGTTGCGCTCCCTCATCCGGGCACCAGTGAGCAACTCAAGTCGCTTGCCGGAGTCATCTTCTCCCAACCGCTCGATCGCACCAAGCCGCTGTGGGAAATGAACATCGTTGAAGGACTCGAGGGTGGCGGTTTCGCTCTCATCTCGAAGATCCACCATTGCATGATCGACGGCATGTCTGGCATCGACCTCATGGCGGTCATTCTGGACTTCACGCCTGATGTGGAGCTTGTGGAACCGCAGGCATGGACTCCGCGCCCTGCGCCCAACGGCACGGAACTCGCTGTCAGGGAGTTGTCGCGCTCGATCTCATCGATCGTGGCCAATATCACGGATGTCACCCGGGTGCGCGAGGAGATCGGTGACCTGACAGGGGACTGGGCCCACAAGATCAGAGCGGCGATGGCGTCGCTGTCATCTGGTTGGCTCACGCCAACGGATAAGACGCCGCTCAACGGTGATGTCGGGCCGTCCCGTACCTTCGATTGGACGTCGCTCCCTCTCGATGGCGTCAAGAAGATCAAGAACACCCACGCGGTGACGGTCAACGACGCCATGCTGGCGATAGTGGCAGGTGCGGTGCGTTCCTACCTCTTTGATGAGGCTGGCCTGTCCGAGACAGAAGTTGCAGAGACAGAGTTCCGCATCATGGCGCCCGTATCGGTCCGGTCCGATTCCCAATCCGGCAGCACCGGCAATCAGGTTGCCATGTGGTTGCTCACACTGCCGATCGCTGAGAGTGACCCGGCAAGACGCATCAAGATCATCAACGATGAGACCAAGATGCTCAAAGAGACCGATCAGGCCCTGGGCGCATCGACACTCGTTTCGGTTTCGACCGGGGCACCTGCAACGCTCGTCTCGCTCGCAGCCAGACTCGGCTCACGGGCCCGCCCATTCAACATGACGATCACCAACGTTCCCGGCCCGCAATTCCCTCTCTACATGGGCGGATCGCGGATGATCGCCACGTACCCGCTCGTACCTCTGTGGCGTAGCCACGGTGCCGGGATCGCGATGTTCTCCATCAGCGGATCGATAGACATCGGTATCAACATGGCTCCTTCGGTGATCTCAGACCCCGGTGCCCTTGCTCGTTGCCTACAGGGTGCGTTCAAGGAACTCAGTGATGCAGAACGGCTGGCTGAGAAACCAAAGAAGAAGCCGGCAAAGAAGAAGGCCACCTCACCCACAGGTGCTGCAAAGCCCAAGAAGGCCCCACCGATGGGGACAAGGTAGGCTCGGCTGGCGCCTCGCTGTAGGCTCGGCTGGCAACACAAGGTGCAACGCTTCATCTGTGCTCTGTGTTCTGTGTTCTGTGCTCTGTGTTCTTCCTACCCAAAGAAGGTTTCTGCGGTGTGATACAGCTCGTCGGGGACGCCTCTGATCGATGAGGTTGCATCCTCGATGGGGACGGGCACGATGTCGGGGCCGCGAACGGCCACCATCACGTTCGATGCGCCCTCTGCCGCGAGATCAGTGGCCTTGACGCCGAGGCGCGTGGCGAGAACTCGGTCTGACGCGGCGGGAGTCCCTCCCCGCTGGATGTGGCCGAGTATCGACACTCTGGTCTCGAAGCTTGTGCGATCCTCGATCGCCTCCGCGATCTGATATGAAACTCCGCCGAGACGGTCGAATCCGAATGCATCCTTCTTGAGGTCAGCCTGGTCATAGCCCGGGGGTGGGTTCACACCTTCGGCGACGACCACGATCGAGTAGTGGTGGCCGTTTCTATGGCGCTTGCGCAACGTTGCGACCACGTCATCGATGTCCCAGGGATGCTCGGGAATGATGATGAAGTCAGCGCCACCTGCGATCCCTGCGTGGGTGGCGATCCACCCCTTCGTGCGGCCCATGACCTCTACGATGATGACACGGTTGTGGGCTTCGGCTGTGGTAGCGAGACGGTCGATAGCGTCCGTCGCGATCTGCACAGCCGTAGCGAAGCCAAAGGTGATATCCGTGCCAGCGATGTCGTTGTCGATCGTTTTGGGCACACCGATGACGTTGATGCCTTCGTCTGCGAGACGCATGGCGGAACGCAGCGTCCCATCTCCGCCGATCACGACCAAGGTGTCGATACCGTTGCGTTTGAGCGTTGGTTCACACGTGGCTCGTCCATCGCCGTGTACATAGGGGTCCATGCGTGACGTCCCGAGAATCGTACCGCCCCGACCGAGGATGCCCCGTACGGCGTTACGGTCCAGGCGTCTCGTGCGGTCCTGCATCAGGCCTTCCCAACCGTTCTCGATACCGACAACTTCGATGTCGCGCTCGACAGCTCTTCCAACCACTCCGCGGATCACAGCATTGAGCCCTGGACAGTCTCCGCCGGCAGTGAGAACTCCTATGACGTCCATGGCATGCTCCTCGATATTCCACATCCACGAGAACTTCGCGAACGCCTCAAGAGTAGGCGCGTCGAGTGTGTTGGGCGCGCCAGATCCGGTGTGCAGATACCGCGATGGCGCGATGGCGCTGAGTCCGCCATCGTGCTTACATGCGTGTAGTTCGCAACGCGAGGTCTCAGTGGCAGACAGCTTCGCCCATCTTCATGTTCACACCGAGTTCTCGATGCTCGACGGCGCGGCGCGTGTGAAGGACCTCGTCGAGGCTGTCGCTGCCGACGGGCAGCCGGCGGTGGCTATCACGGACCACGGTGTCCTGTACGGAGTTGTCGATTTCATCAAGGCTGCACGGGGAGTGGGTGTCAAGCCGATTGTCGGAATCGAGGCGTACACCACGCCCGGTTCACGGTTCGAGCGGCGCCCGCGTCGTGATGACAAGCGTTATCACTTGACGATCCTCGCTGAGAACGACGTGGGCTATCACAATCTCATCAAGCTGGCATCGAGGGCGTATACCGAGGGCTACTACTACAAGCCTCGCATGGACATTGAACTGCTCTCCGAGTACGCCGAAGGGCTCATCGTGGGATCAGGGTGTCTCGGTGGCCACGTTCCACAACTCCTCGGTGTTGATGACGCAGCCGATGATGACCAGACAACCCAGGAGCGGGACTTCGATGCAGCGTTAAAGGTCGCGGCCATGTACCAGGACATCTTTGGTCGTGACAACTACTTCATCGAGCTTCAGGATCACGGAATCGAGGCTCAGCGCCGGATCATGCCCGATCTGTTGAAGATCGCCAAGACGATCAACGCACCTCTCCTTGCGGCGAACGACTCGCATTACACCCATGCCCACGAGGCTGACGCACATGACGCCCTCCTGTGCATCCAGACAGGGTCGATCAAGTCGGATGAGAACCGGTTCAAATTCCATTCCCAGGAGTTCTACATCAAGTCCGCGGCACAGATGCGTGAACTCTTCCCGACCGAGGAGTATCCAGGTGCCACGGATAACACCCTGTGGATCGCCGAACGAGCGAATCTCGATGTCGAGTTCGGGAAGATCCTGCTGCCCCGTTTCGATGTCCCCCAGGGTCATGACCAGGACTCCTATCTGCGCGAACTTGTGATGGAGGGCGCTGCACGGCGCTATGGGTCACTCGACGATGTCCAGAGTGACAGGATCGACTACGAGCTGAGGGTCATCTCCGAGATGGGCTTCTCTGCCTACTTCCTCATCGTGTGGGATCTCATCCAGTACGCAAAGAAGAACGGCATCCGCACCGGGCCCGGGCGGGGGAGCGCTGCGGGGTCAATCGTCGCGTACTGCCTTTCGATCACCGACCTCGATCCCATCGAGTACGGGCTCATCTTCGAGCGGTTCCTGAATCCTGGCCGCAAGGAGATGCCCGATATCGATATGGACTTCGACGAGCGCTATCGCACTGATGTGATCAAGTATTCGGCTGAGAAATACGGGTCGGACCACGTAGCACAGATCATCACGTTCTCAACGATCAAAGGGAAACAAGCGATCAGGGACGCGGCACGCGTCCTCGACTATCCGTACTCGGCCGGCGACCAGCTTGCCAAGGCAATGCCACCGGCCATCCTCGGAAGAGACGCGACTATCGACCAGTGCCTCACCGAACCGGATCGTTATGCGTCGAGCAACGAGCGCGATTACTACTCAGCGTCGTCTGGCCTGAGAGACCTCATCGACACGATGGACGGTGCCGGTGAGATCATCGAGACAGCCAGGGGCCTCGAGGGGCTCCGACGTCAGGACTCGATCCACGCCGCGGCTGTGGTGATCTCTCCTGAGCCGCTGACGAACATCGTTCCTATCCAGCAGAAGGGCGAAGACGCAGAGATCGTGACTCAGTACGAGATGCATGGGGTTGAGGCACTCGGGCTGTTGAAGATGGATTTCCTTGGCCTGAGGAACCTCTCAACGATCGAGCGCTCGCTCGAACTGATCGAACGCAACACGGGTGAGAGGCCGGACATCGACAACCTCGCACTCGATGACGAGGCTGTGTTCGACCTGTTCCGCCGCGGGGATACGATCGGTGTTTTCCAGTTCGAGGGTGGTCCGATGCGTGCGCTGATGCGCAACCTTGGGCCGGACGAGTTCGAGCATCTCATCACCCTCAATGCGCTGTACCGACCGGGCCCTCTCGGTGCGGGGATGCATCTCGAATACGCAGATCGTAAGAATGGCAAGAGCCCTGTTGAGTACCCACACCCCGACCTCGCCGAGGTGCTCGGTGACACGTACGGGATTATCGCGTACCAGGAACAGGTCATGCAGACAGCCCAGATGATCGCGGGCTTCTCCATGGCAGAGGCAGACGGGTTGCGAAAGGCGATGGGGAAGAAGATCCCTGCTGTGATGGCAGAGCAGGAAGCGAAGTTCATCGCCGGTTCCATTGAACAGGGGTACGGGGAACAGCTTGGCAAGGACCTCTTTGGGTTCATCGAGCACTTCGCTGGCTATGGTTTCAACAAGAGCCATTCCGCTGCATACACCCTCGTTGCCTACCAGACAGCGTGGCTCAAGGTCCACCACCCTGCCGAGTACATGGCAGCCCTCCTCACAAGCGTCAAACGCGACAAGGACAAGACCGCAGCCTATCTCCACGAATGCCGCATGATGGGAATCGAGGTGGCTGTGCCCGGTGTCAATGTGTCTGAGCGGGACTTCCTTGCGGCAGAGGGGAAGATCGTGTTCGGGCTTTCGGCTGTGCGCAACGTCGGCGAGGCCGTAGTGGACATGATCGTTGCCGAGCGTGACGAGAACGGTAGGTTCACGGATTTCTTCGACTTCATCGACAGGGTCGATATCCAGGCACTCAACAAGCGGACAATCGAATCCATGATCAAGGCTGGTGCGTTCGACAACCTCGGACATCCGAGAAGAGGCCTGCTCGAGGTTGCCTACGCAACTGTGGACGCCACGGTGGATAGACGCCGGGCTGAGGATGCAGGCCAGTACAGCCTCTTTGGCGGGGGTGACTCAGAGGTATCCGACGTTTCGCGCGAGGTCCCCGACCACGAGTGGGACAAGAAGGTGCTTCTGGCATTCGAAAAGGAGATGCTCGGTCTCTACATATCTGACCATCCGTTGTTTGGAGTCGAGAAGTATCTCGCGACAATGACCGACACCGAGATCCCAGCCCTGTGGGACAAAGCGGATCGTGCAAAGGCGACGATCGGTGGTGTGATAGGCGCGATGAACCGCCGATACACCCGCAAAGGTGAACCTATGTGGTACTTCGCTGTCGAAGGACTCGCTGGTAGCGTCGAGGCTGTAGCGTTTCCGCGCACCGTTGCCGAGTATGGCCAGATGATCCGTGAAGATGCGGTCCTCGTATTGAAGGGCAGGGTCGACCATCGCGGTGACGACATCAAGTTCATTGTTCAATCTGCAAGCGAACAGGAGCTCAAGACCGATTCATCTGTTCGACTCCGCGTATCGGCATCGCGGATGTCTCCTGTTGTTGTGGAGAGGCTCAAGACGGTCCTGCTGAACCACCCGGGGAACTCGCCGGTGTACATCCACATGACGGGCGACACCGGTGTGAAAGTCCTCAAACTCGGCTCGGACCACAGCGTTGACCCACGTTCCGCCCTGTTCGCAGAACTGAGAGAACTGTTCGGACAAGCAGCAGTTTTCTAGGACGAACGTACTTCGTATTTCGTATTCCGTATTCCGTATTCCGTATTCAGAATCAGAGTTCGGGCATATGAACCCCTGGAGCGGATTACGGGCTCTTCGGAAATGGGCGGGGTTGTGACATGACTGTTCAGCACTGCAGGTCCTTCGGTTGGAACGTCGCCTCGCCGATCTCAGTCCGAAGACGATTCGCGGGTCCAACTTCCACGCCAGTGG
>Ga0164313_10004352_pt1 | contig 12619 bp, 8 predicted proteins | sample GuaBasSedimGuay4_FD_113735 | JGI IMG/M metagenome (GOLD analysis project Ga0164313, IMG submission 113735) | Subseafloor sediment microbial communities from Guaymas Basin, Gulf of California, Mexico - Guay4, Core 4569-4, 0-3 cm | ecosystem: Environmental > Aquatic > Marine > Hydrothermal vents >... | reverse complement strand
GTGTCGCTTGCATCAAAAAATACCGACAATGGCGCGACACCACTCACCCTGCTGGCATCAATTCGCGGGGTGATTGCTGCTGTTGCTGTTTGTATTGCGAAAAAAATTGAACATAAAAGCAAAAATGTGGAACTACGTGTTACTAAACTAAACATATTCTTAAAATCTCTGATTCGTTTTTGGCTGGTTTGGAGCACAATCAATCGCCCACACCGGTCTATAGAGGCTCACACCACAAGGTGCCTCAGGAATGTGCGCTGTACGCACATGATTAGGTAATACGGGGAGTAAACGGTATAAACGGAAGGTGAACGGCAAGAACTATCCGGAACAAAGATAATCCCTTTTATTTCTTTGCAATCAATTACTTATCATACTACTGGTGGCGCAATAATAACACCTCTTGCTGACTCAAAAATGAACACGGAGCATTTGACAAAACGATAAGGACAGAGTCTCGAAAACCGGAAACTCTAAAACAGAAATACAAGTAAGTTAACACCCGATAACCGGTGTGAATTTCTCGCAAACGGAATTGCGCTGTTTGCAAATTAATTTCACTTTAATTTATTGTTTTGTTTTGCAGAGACTTCAGCATAACTCGGTGGCGAAAGAAAAATGAGGTGAAATCTTCCTGGTCAAGGCGCAATTCGCAGCGAATAGCGAGCTATTCGTAAGATTTGCAACGCTGAGCAGGGAGATTTCAACTATTTTTACTCGCTATCCGAATTATGCTGAGGTCTCTTGCAGGTACTCCCCATTTTAAGGGGACCCTTAAACTTACCCGCTCCCAATATAAACTAATCAGAATCAGAATCAGAATCAACTCCAACAATAACTAAATTCGATTTGATTCATGCAGAAGAATGGACAAAGCCTAAGCGTTCCATTTAATATGGTAGCGAGTCAGTGGGGGGGTGTCTCCATAAATCTTTCCAAGGCTATTCTTGCAATTAAATAATGGCTCTAAATGAACATACGGTATTTTTTGCTCCTAAACTGGCGAGCCATGAAAGCAGGCCTTTTTGATTATTTGGCACAGGGGATCATTTCTTGGATAAAGAAGCTTGGATAAAGAAACAAAGGAACTAGGAGCGGTAGCTAGAACGCTGGCTTTGGGTGGAACACATCATGAAGTACTTCGTTCACGTCACGATTGCATCATATTCAGGGTAGCGCCTCCTGATAGTGCCTCTTTCATAGTTAAACTATGGAAGAGGCCTGGTGTACGTGGCTTTCTGCGCCGCATAACACAAACGGGAAACCTGGATCGAGAATGGAAAACGCTGAATCATCTAAGCCGCTTTGCGCTTGCCGTCCCGGAAGCGATTACCAGATTCCATTTTGATTCGCCAATAAACGGCTACACAGATGCTATTGTAATGCAAGACATCGGGGTCGGGGTGTTAGGCACTGAATATCTAACTCAACTGCTAGGGCAAGAGTTAAAACAAGGATCAGCGGATGAACGAATTAAATTTGAAAATAGTGTAATCGAGCTAACAGCTTCTATCTTGCAGGCGGGCGTTTTAGATCTGGATCATCATTTAGTGAATATGATAGTCACTCCATCAGGGGATATAGTGCGGCTGGATTTTGAAATCTCTACGATTGTTCGTAACCCGAGAAGGCATACAAGAAAATTTGCCTGGGTCATCGCAAACTTGATGACCTCTTATATCGTTGCGGTGAACGCGCACGGCAAAGAAACTGCCAATGGATTTGCGATGAAACTCGCAAAAGACCTTGAATTACCCGCCAATTTATTGCGTCACGCTAAAGTGAAAGTTGAGAAAAACCTTGAGAGCCAGCAGCAACAGAGCGGCCTGGACTTGCGTTGGACTCCACCGTGGTGATTGATCACCCTGCCTTGTTAGACAGTAACAACAGAGTTCGCCTCCCCATTACAAACAAGCAAAATAAACAGAACAGGTATGCAATGCCTAATACTCTGAGAAAAGATAATGAAGAGCAACATTAATTCGCTTAAAAATTTATCGATTCGTGGAGTGGTATGGATATTTGGGGGGCATGGGGCCGGTGAACTGCTTCGGCTCGCATCAAACTTGATATTAACGCGCTTGCTGATACCAGAAGACTTCGGCCTTATGTTGATGGTCAATGTCATATTGTTGGGCCTACAACTGTTTTCTGATGTTGGAATTGGTCCATCTATTATCCAAAACGCCAGAGGTGAAGACCCGCGATTCCTGAATACGGCATGGACGATACAAGTCATTCGAGGCTGCATATTATGGCTGGTCTCCATTTTATTAGCCTATCCTTTTGCACTCCTGTATGACATGCCACAACTGGCCCAACTGATCCCGGTTGCTGCACTCACATCCATCATAGCCGGCTTTGGTTCAACCAAACTATTTTCGTTAAATCGCGAATTACACTTTGGAAGAATTGTTTTGCTTCGATTGGGAGGAGCAGCGATCTCTATCGCTGTGATGATTTTATGGGCGTATTTTAGCCCCACAGTGTGGGCTCTGGTCATAGGTGGGATTGTTGGCAGCCTATTCCTCACTATATCAAGTCATTTCATCACACCCGGGCCGAGCAACCGCTTCGCATGGGATCGTGACGCCGTACAAGAGCTGTTTAATTTTGGTAAATGGATAGTAATAAGTACAGCGATCGGTTTCTTTGCAAATCGAGGTGACCGGCTTATCCTCGGGAAATTTATGACAGTAGCCGAGCTTGGAATGTTTTCCATTGCACTGGTCCTGGCAAATAGTCTCATAAAACTAGTTAGTAACATTGGAAGTCACATACTATTTCCATTGTATGCCCGTCTGGCGGAAGAAGACCCTACCCTCCTGGGAAAGAAAATCACACGCGCAAGAGGCGCATTGATGGCAGTGACGATCCCCCCATTGTGCCTGCTAGCTGTCTGGGGCAGTGATATCGTTGAGTTTATGTGGGACACCAGATATGAAGGGGCTGGCTGGATGTTACAAGTGCTTTCCGCCGGCGGCATCGTACAGGTGATTAATATTACCCTGATTCCGATCTTGCTCGCCATGGGCGACTCTTTCAGACACCTGATGGCGACTATTTCCAGTGGCGTAACACTAGTGGTCGCTATCGGTATCGGCATCGCAGTTGACGGGTCTGCAGGCGGAGTGGTTGGTGTTGCTATCGCGCCAATATTGAACTACCCGGTGGTGGCCTTGTTGGTTCGCCGATACAATGTGTTTATGCCAATGCTTGATTTTGGGGCTATTTTGGGCGGGATCATACTAATAAGTATTGGCCTGTCTTTTACATAAGAAACGACTGAGCCTTTATGTGCTACGGATCATCCGTACTGACAAACGTATCTAAGCAAGCCATGCACCTTAAGAAAACTAAAATGTCAGGGATTCTAAGCGAGAGCTAAGCATTCAAACCAGACTGTTATTTCCGCGCCAGACCGTTGATGTCCATGCTAATTTCAAGCAAACAAGCCTGGAGCCTGAAAATTCTGTTAGTTTAAGACTATGATTTACTGCACGGAGGACGATGAGGAAGATTCTGCCCTTTCGCTGCTGCCATACGCCCCCACATACTGTGCAGATAAAGGCCGAATATTGTTTTCATAATCACCTATAACCATTGCATTAACAGCTCCATCGACGGCTTTGTCTACCGGTTTAAAACGATCGGGATCATTTTGCGATAATCCAGTCGTGATCAAATTACCGCTCTGATCGGCGGAACCGGATACCATTGCCCCCTTTCCATCACGCGTATATAGCAAATTGTTCATTACGATGGTATCACTGGCAATAGGCTCGATAAAAGTCGCAGCCAGTGAGTCCCCGGAGTCTGCACTATAAAACGTATTGTTGTAAATACGGTTATCGTGGGGTGGGTCTTCCTTATTTCTACGCGAAACGCCAACCGCGTACTTAGACCCTGTCTGATCGAAAAGGTTATTACGAACTGTAACTTCACTGGTCCACAACGCTAAGAATACTCGAGTATCAGGCCCTGCAACGAAATAATTGCGTTCGATAATCCCCATGCGTACATTTTCAGGCCGATCTCCGTTTGAGCTTTGTGGTCCCAACGCAAATGCCCATTTGCTCTGAGCTCCATGCTCCATGATATTATCCGCAATTAAAAATTGCCCACTGCTACTATGCTGACGACGATAATTGCCATCTTCCGGACCAAAAGAATGATACTTAAGGATATGGCAATGATCGCAAGCCCCGCCCAGAAAAGAATTATGCGAAATAATCACCGGGTTGGCATAGGGAATCCTTAGGACATGAGAGTTGGGCGCATCTTTTAAACGATTCCCCATATAGGCCAGGCCCTCAGCGGCAACGTAACTCCCATGAATGATAGAATCTTCAAAGTCACTCTCAACCACAAATAAATTCTCATGGCTTGACGATTTGTAGTAGTGTAGTGAGTCAGCCGCAATGCTGACAAACCTACTGAAATTTCTGGCTTTTAATCTCAACAAAAGGAAATTGGTCACTGTATTGTCAGACCGTATCATTTCCGAATCAGCGCTAGAACTGGTCAGTTCTAAATCCATTATCCGCCAGTCATTCATACGGCCGCCTCGCCCTTTAGATAACTGTATTAAATCCTCGCTCGAGGTATTGTGAATGACAGGTCTGGTACCATTTCCAAAAGCACCAATCAATCCGGGTCCGTCATTATTAATAGTACTTCCACCCCTCGCATCCCAGGATTCCCCTCTTCTAAACAATAGCCGTTTACCTGCCTTGACATGCCCCATTGCTTTTTGAAACTTATCGGTCGTCACCTCGCGTGCCCCATCAGGGCAACCCGTAAAGTTACCCATGGTCGAGAAACAAATCGTTTTCTTACCGGGAAAGACACTGTTCGGGTCTTGAACCGTAATAGTTAACGAACCGTTCCCTGTATCACCGTTTAATCCTTGTGTAGTGAGTTTGACGGAATAGGTGCCTGGCGTCTCGAATACATGTGCGGCAACCGGGCCAATTGCCTGATTCTTATTATTATTGTCAGGATTCCCGTATTGCCAGAGACCCGCGTCCTGATCTCCAAATTCCCATGTGTAGCGCAATTCATGAAATGGTTTTTCCGTGGCGGTGCTGGTTGTGGCGGTCGCATCAAAAAATACCGCCAGTGGTGCAACGCCGCTAATCCTGCTGGCATCGATTTGAGTATCTATTGCCGCGACTACACTTTGTGTGATGAATAAGGAAAACAGCACAATTGGTCTGAGTGTCGATAACGTAACCATATTCGAAAATACCTCCGCCTCTTAACATAAACAAAGCACCTTCCTGACTGAGCGATGCGGGCCGTTCAACGCACCCCGAACAACCGAATCCTGAGCACTACGACAAGAGGCATTAACTCTAACTACTCTCTCACTTCTCACTCACCGTCAGCACTATCATATGATAGCGGATATGCCGCCAAAGTTAGACACTGATTGCGTCCTTGTATGTCTTTAATCTGACAACAGGGCCATTATCACTGGAATCATCGCACTAAAATTCTTAGCACTATCGACAACAGTATCGAGTGGCAACGCCCCATTTTTTTGATAAGCACCTATATCCTGTGCAGAACGAGGCCTGAGTTTATTTTCGTAATCGTCCAGAACCATTGCATGGGCGGCTCCACCCAGCGCTTTACCCACTGGCAGAAAACGACTGGCATTGCTTTGCGACAAACCGGCCATAACCAGATTGTTACTCTGAACAGCAGAACCTGAGACTACCGATCCGCTACCACCACTTGTATAAAACAAATTGTTTCTTGCCGTCGTAGTTCTGGCAACACTATCTATGACAATTGCTTTCAGTGAACTTCCGGATCTTGCGCTATAAAAAGTATTGCTATGGATGCTATTGTCGTGTGGAGCGTCTTCATTATTTCTACGTGAAATTCGGATGGCGTTATCAGATCCCGTCTGATCGAAAAGGTTATTGCGAACCGTGACCTCACTAGTCCACAACATTAATAACATCTGGGTATCCGACCCTGAAGTGAAATGATTGCGCTCGATGATCCCTGTGCGCACATTTTCGGGGCGATTTCCACTTGAGCTTTGTGGCCCCAGTGCAAATGCCCAGTTACCCTGCGAGCCGTGATCAACAATATTATCTGCAATCACAAATTGACCGCTGCTACTGTGGTTGTGGCTATAATTATCGAGTTCCGGGCCAAACGAATGAAACTTGAGAAGATGGTGGCTAGGGCCAGACCCGCCTAAAAAGGAATTGCTCGAAATCACCACAGGGTTTGCATAGGTAATCCTTAAAACATGTGAATTGGGAGCATCTTTCAAGCGATTCCCCATATAAGCCAGACCCTCGGCAGCGACATAACTCCCATGTGAGCCAGAGCCTTGAAAATCATTCTCAACCACAAACAGGTTTTTATGGATAGACGACCGGTAGTAGTCAAGTACATCCGTTGCAATGGCTACAAACCGGGCAAAATTTCTACCCTTTAATCTTAAGATCAGTAAATTCGTAACAGTATTATCTGCATGTATCATTTCAGAATTACCGTTGGAACTGGTGATATCCAGATCCATTATTCTCCAGTCATTGGTATGACCATTGCTGCCTCTGGACAATTCTATTAAGTCGCTGCTTGATGTATTTCGAATAACAGGTCTGTTCCCGCTTCCGTACGCACCAATCAAACCAGGCCCGTCATTGCTGATTTCGCTTCCACTACTCGCAGTCCAGGACTCCCCCCTTCTGAAAAGCAGGCGTTTGCCCGCTGTAGCGTAAGCCATCGCTGTTTGAAAACTGCTGGTGGTGACATGCCGCGCACCCGAGGGGCAACTTGAATAATTACCGCTACTGGAAAAACAGATCGTATTGTTACTGGGAAAGACGCTGTTCGGGTTTTGCACGGTAATGGTTTTCGTGTAACTTCCTGTCGCGCCATCCAGACCTTTCGTAGTTAATTTTACGGTATAGGTACCCGGGGTCTCGAATACATGCGCGGCAACCGGACCCGTTGTGAGGTTCTTATTTTTACTGTGCTGATTCCCGTATTTCCAGTTGCCCGCTTTCGAGTCTCCGAAATTCCATGCATAATGTAACTCATGATATGGCTTGCTGGTGCCCGTGCTTGACGTATACGTTGCATCGAAGAATACCGCCAATGGCGCAACGCCGCTCACCCTGCTGGTACTAAATTGGGCATTAATCGATGCTGCTGCATTTTGCATAACGAACATAGAGGAACACAGGAGCAAGATGCTGGATATACGCGTAAACAGATTTAACATATTGATCGGTACCTCATATTTTTAAATGATTTTGGCAAGCCTTTCCCTCATTGTCAGGAAAGTGTCAAGCGTACTTGAGTATTATGTTTTCGATACTTGAATTTGAGTAGCCACCGGAATCATCTGCAGTCAACGGAGCGTATTCTTATTCAGAATCCAACTTCAACTATCGTTATGGCACGCGATTCTAACCATATCGCCTTATCGTAAGATGAATAGCAGGCTCATATCTGTATCGATGTGCAAAGGGGCAGTAAAACCTTTGCCCATCTCTGAAAGACCCGGCCTTAACCACTACGGACTCAAGACTTACTATAATCTGTATATCTATTCCCATATCAGGATGAAGGCTTCCTGTTTGTATGTTAAAAAAAAGGACGTATAATTGCACTCAAGAAGACAGTCTATATTTTGTACAGTCAGGGAATCGCTGAACAACTCATGATTGATTCAGCGCTTCCCTGGATTATTGCGACTGTTGTTATTCTAAATTTGTATTTCTGAATGACTATATCACTGGACTTTCCAAACGACTCAGAATGAAAATAATAAGCATAAAATCCTTTATTTCCAAATCCCTGAAGTTTTCACTATGTTTTATACTTTCTGCTGTACAACGCTTGCTTTGGCTATCAGGGCTATTTGAAATTTATCTACGCCTTAGCGGGAAAAATGGCGCCACAATAATTATGTATCACAGCATCGTTGACTCAAATAATCATCGTTTTATCGATCCGACATACACGATGGGCATTGATGAATTTGAACAGCAAATGAAATTTTTGTCCAAACACCGGCACGTCATTAGTATGGGCGAGCTCGTAAAGAAACTGACTGATGGTGAAACGCCCAAAAGAGGCACCGTGGTCATCACATTTGATGATGGTTATCTAGATAACTATGAACTTGCCGCACCTGTTTTAGAAAAACACTGTCTACCCGCTACAATATATTTGGCAACCGCTTACATTTCCCGGAGTGAACCCCAATGGATTGATCAGTTGTATTGCATATTTCAATCACGTACTCGTCATACCTTAAGTCTGGAAGAAAAAGGCATTCGCAAAGTTTTTGACCTCAGAAAAAATCGTGAAATGCATAAAGCTCATTCAGCACTCATTTGCCAGCTAATTGAATCTGACAAAAAAACACGGACAATTCTGTTTTTACATATCCAAAATGAACTTAAACCAAGCGGAAAAGTCCCACAAATCACATTAAGCTGGAATGATATAAAAGAGATGATGGGCAAGTATTCGAACATTGAATTTGGCGCACACACGCATGACCACATAAGCCTTACAAGCATGGATAAGAAGTCGATTGTTGAAGAAATTGCCACCTGCAAGCGAGACATAGAATCGCATCTAGGCTATGCTCCCAAGCATTTCACCTATCCGTATGGGCGATCAAATCCAGAAGTAAGAAGCATTGTAGAGTCTATGGACTTCAAGTCTGCTGCTGTAACAGATCCGGTATCTCTGATAGACAAAAACACTAATTTGTTCTGTTTGCCACGTCTTAACGCACCTAAATCAATGACCATGTTCAGAGCCCTGACTGGTGGAGCGACCGTGCCTTTAATTTCGCAAAAATGGTCCTGGCACATATGAAAAGACCTAAAGTCACAATAATAACGGTTAACTATGATTCACGGCCTGATATAGAAAAAACCATTCGGACGCTTAAGCATTATATTTGTAACGATCAAATTCGATTTTTTGTTGTAGACAATAGTGACGATAAACAATTAGCCGAGTTAATTGAAACAAAGTATCCGGAAGTTCAATATTTCCGTAGCCCCGGTAATATCGGCTACGGCAGGGGCTGTAATATAGGCCTGGAACAAGTTGAAACGCCCTATTGTCTTCTTTTAAACCCTGATGCCCTGCTTCAGATGGCTGATCTGGAAAGAATGCTTTCTTTCATAGAAAAACATGCCAATGTCGCCTGTCTTGGCCCGTGTGTACATGATCCAGATGGCTCGTTCCAGTCGGCTGGCGGGCTTCCAACGCCATACGATATTATTAAAGATGCAACCGGATTTGGTGTGCCATATCCAAGCAGAAGAGAAATTCACCCGGGGAATCCACCCTTTAAAACAGACTGGCTTTGTGCTTCGATTATATTAGTTCGAATGAAAGCCATTGATGCGGTTGGACACTTTGATCCTAGATTTTTCCTCTATTTTGAGGAAACCGATCTGTGCCGTCGATTTTTAGATGCCGGCTGGGAAATATGGGCAACGGGTGAAGCAGAAGGATTTCACCAAAATGCAGTAAGTGCATTGTCCACCAAACAAATAATGTATGCTTCTTGCATTGCAAAGGACTATTTTCAAAGCCGCTTTTACTACATGACTAAACATCATGGCTGGACTCGCGCGATAATCGCGGATGTTATTGAATATGCTCTGGCGCCCGCAAGGTGGATTTATCAATGCTTAAAAAGAAAAGATGATTGTGAAAAGCACGCTGTAAGACTTCGATCTCCGTTGTTATCTCTACCAGAGAGAAAAGTGAAATGAAAGTTAGCGTCATTCGGCCGCAAGATCTTGATGATTCGCAAATTAGCAATTGGAACTCGATCCAACAGTCAGAACCGTCATTAGCAAGCCCGTATTTTTGCCCGAATTTTACGCTCGCTGCAGCAGAATGCATTAAGGATGTTTTTGTCGCCGTGCTGGAAAACAATTCAAAAGAAATTGGTTACTTCCCCTTTCAACGTAAAAGCCGATTTATTGGTGGCCCCGTTGGCGGTATGCTTTCGGATTATCAGGCGGTTATTATTAAAAGTGATGTTGAATGGGACGCTTCTTATTTAATTCGAGAATGTGGTCTGGCAGTTTGGGATTTTGATCATTTGATTTCATCACAAAAGCCGTTCGATCCGTTCCACCAAAGACACAGTCATTCTCCTACAATAGATATTAGCGACGGATTTGAGGCGTATTGCCTGGAACGCAAGCAATCCGGGGCTAAGCGTATTTCGCAATTCTTGCGTAAAAGTAGAAAAATAGAAAAAGAAATAGAAGACTTAAGGATTGAGATTATTGAGAAAGACCCTCGTGTACTCAATCAAGTATTCCAATGGAAATCAGAACAATGCAGGAGAACAGGTGTCGTTGATTTTTTTAGTTTTAGCTGGACGCGCGAGTTGGTGGAAAGAATATTTTATATTCGCGAACAAAATTTTTCCGGCTTATTAAGTGCAATTCATGATGGCGACAAATTAGTCGCTGCCCATATGGGAATGCGTACCGAAAAAGTTTTGCATTATTGGTTCCCTGCTTATAATTCAGAATATAGTCAATATTCACCTGGTGGCGTTTTACTACTACATTTAGCCAAAACACTGTCAAAAGATAATATTGGATATATAGATCTTGGCAAAGGAGATGATATCTACAAATCCAGTTTTTCTAACAGCCAGATTGATTTGGCTGAAGGAAGTGCAATGGTTCCTTCGATAACGGCATCCAGCGTAAAAATGAAAAGACAATTTGTTCATTTTCTACATACTTCAACTGTATTGAGGCCAGCAAAGGAATCTTACAAATATATTAGAAGACGATTGCGTTAAAAAGAATATTTCATTTGTGAGTATTACCATGCAATCAGGGCGACTGCATTCTAGAAAGGCGGTATTCCCGGGCATACCCTGACAGCGTTGCCAATTCCACTTGGCTCAGAATGCGATTCATCATATCCCCTTATCGTAAGAGGAGCCTGCATTTTCTGTGCGATATTTCCAGCATCCGGATGCTGAAAAACTCGTAAATAAAATAGAAGAACTTCAGCGCACATCGTTATGATATGCTTCTACTTTTAAAGCAACTAAGCTCGGAGGGCGCTCCACAAAGCCCACACTCAAATCAACAACATAAAAATTATAAGAAATTTACCCATCCACCTCGCCACGGGTGTTAGGCACGGAATATAGAATGGAAACAATAAGCATAGAATATTTAAAAGGCAGGGAAGGCTTTGATCAGATTCAAAGGCAAGACTGGGATCGACTTGCAAAACAGCTGCACCACCGTAGCCTCAGGCATGAATACGAAACGCATAGAAGTCTCGTACATTCAACAAATCAAGCTGATAAATTATGTTTTCTGCTGATATCCCGGGGAGATACACTGATCGCAATATGCCCTGTGGAAAGCACTTACAGAAAAGTGCTTGGTATAAAAATACCGGTTTTACAGAATATTAGTTTCGGCTTCGATTTCATCTGGGGAAATAATGAAAGTAACAAAGCCCTTCTAAATGATGTAATAGAGTGCTTAGAAAACACTTTGGAACTCAAGTGGAGTGCTATCAGCTTTTCCGTGCTGGGTGATTCTTCCATTTTCTACTCATTATCAAACATACGACGATCTCGCGTCATGATAGAAAAATCCGGGGAATGGTATTATATAGACTGTAACCGAACATATGACGATCTCAGGAAGGGCCTGTCTCGCAATTCCAAACATAACCTTAAACAATCAAGAAATCGACTATCGCGTCTTGAGGACGTTGAATTCATGCAGATCAAGAACATAACGGATCTGGAATGGGCCTACGAAGAGTTTGTGGAACTGGAAGCATCCGGATGGAAAGGAGAAGGAGGAAGATCTATTCGACAAACTCCCGAACTGGATAATTATTATAGGCACCTTATCAAGAATAGTACGAACAATGTAAGATGCGTGATAGACCTACTGAAAGTAGAAGGTAAGTTCATTGCCGGCCAACTATCTATACACGACTCTAGCGCTGCCGCAGTTGTTAAAGTCGGATATGATGAACAATATTCATATTACAGGCCCGGTGTCGTCTTATTTGACGAGCTTGTGAAAAATTGTTGCGAGGATGCGAAATTAACCAGAATTGATACGGTGAATGATTCTGCATGGATTAAAAAATGGAACCCGTCCTCGGTGGAAAAGTATAGTATATTTATACCGAGAAATACATTAACAGGGATGCTCTATTATTTTGTGAAAAAATTTCGCCAGCGTGCAAAATCACCCTAGACCGAGCCATGCTGACTGCTTTCACCCGAACCCAGCGATTACTCAAAATTACTCGAGAAAGCCGAACGGTCACACCAAACTATGCGTGCATAGTTTGGTGTGACCGTCGTTTCGTATGTTGAGAAGCTTGTAAAACCCTAAAAGTTATAGATAAATTACTGATGCCCCGCCATCTGGTATCGGGATTACGAAGTAAGTTGAATCGTCGTCATCACCATCGGTATTGCTGATCGTACAGGTCACATTCTGACCTTCATTTAGGGTCACCGGATGTGTAACCGGTGTAACACCATCAACATCATCAGTACATGCTATGCCCGTCATGGTATAGCCTGGCAACTCTG